>ENA-OYXX01000127-OYXX01000127.1-human-gut-metagenome-genome-assembly--contig:-NODE-127-length-35221-cov-24.571063_pt1 | contig 35221 bp, 29 predicted proteins | sample MGYA00243976_ERZ653434 | MGnify/ENA primary metagenome ERZ653434 (study PRJEB26926, sample SAMN06165112) | human gut metagenome | biome: ENVO:00009003; feature: ENVO:2100002; material: ENVO:00002003...
CGTAGACACGCGCAAAATCAAGGAAATACCGTTCAAGGACGCATCCATCGAATATATTCCGCGCATCGAGTTCGGCGACACGCCCGAACGTCTGATGGTCGTGACGCTCAACCGCGCGCAGAACCGCATGGAGCTCTACGCCGCCAACCCGAAGTCGACGGTGGTGAAATCCGTGCTCGTCGAGGAGTCGAAGGCCTGGCTCGACAGCAGCACATACGAGGATATCACTTTCGAACCTACAGGCTTCATGCTCATGTCGGAGCGCACCGGCTGGCGCCATCTTTACCGCTACAGTTACGAAGGTCAGCAGTTGCGGCAGGTCACGCAGGGCTCCTACGACGTGACGGCCTACTACGGCACCGACGCTCAGGGAGCGGTCTACTACCAGAGCGAACCTACGGGTTCGGTCGACGCAGATCCTCAGCTGGCTCTCAGCCGCGTGGTCTACAAGGTAGACCGCCAGGGAAAGAAAACCGATGCACTCACCGAGACCCGTGGATGGGCGTCGGCTACGTTTACCCCCGCGATGAACTATGCCGTGGTCAACTACAGCTCCGCAAAGTCTGCTCCGCGCTATACGCTCCTCAACGCCAAGGGAAAGACCGTCCGTACGCTCGAGGACAATGCTAAATACGCTTCCTCCTACGCCTCGCTCCCCGAAAAGGAATTCTTCACCTTCAACGCCGGAGGCACCATGCTCAACGGCTATATGATCAAGCCTGTAGGTTTCAATGCCGGGAAGCGCTATCCTGTAATCATGTGGCAGTACAGCGGCCCGGGCTCGCAGGAGGTTACCGACCGCTGGCATATGGACTGGGACTACTATGCCGCCACAAAGGGATTCGTGGTTGTTTGTGTCGACGGGCGCGGCACCGGTGGCCGTGGCCGCGATTTCCGCAGCATCGTTTACAAGCAGCTCGGACGCTATGAGACCGTCGACCAGCTCGCGGCCGCCCGCTATGTGGCCTCGCTCCCGTTTGTCGACCCGGCCCGCATCGGCATTGCCGGATGGAGCTACGGCGGATATGAGACGCTGATGTGCGCTACCGACGCCGAATCCACCTATGCCGCTGCCGTAGCAATCGCTCCGGTTACTTCATGGCGGTATTACGATACAGTCTATGCCGAGCGGTTCATGCTTACTCCCGGCGAGAATGCCGACGGCTACGACGAAGGGGCGCCCGTAAACCGCGCCGCTTCGCTCTCGTGCCCGTTGCTGATTATGCACGGCACCGCCGACGACAACGTGCACCTCTCCAACTCCATCGAGTTTGTCGGCCGGCTTCAGCAGGCTCACAGATATGCCGATATGATGCTCTTCCCGGGCATGAACCATTCAATCAACGGATGCGACGCGCGTGCCATGGTATATGGCCGCATGGTGGATTTCTTCAGCCGCAATCTCTGAGTTAATTAACTGGTAAATCAATTTTTAATATTTCCGGCAGGAAAATTTTCAGAAGATTTCTTTCTGCATATGTTCAGGTCAAACGAACGTCGACAGGGTATGAGTGCCGCAATCTACGGCTTGTGGCGTAACTGGGCCGTCGCGGTTGGTATGCTGACGCTGCTCACCATGCTTGCTCCGGTCACTCCGCGCATGTGGCTTGCCCCGATCAACGTCTTGCTTTATCTTGCTCTCGAGTGGTGCCGCAGGTATTTCCGGCGCGGCCCCGTGCCTGTGTGCTCCCGCCTTAACAGGCAGGTGTCTGTGGTGATTCTTGTCACCGCCATCGCGCTTGTGCTTCTTTCAATCTACGAGCGCGACGGTGAGTATCATGAGCTTACTGGCCAGGTATATACTTCCGCTTCCCCGCTTCTGTCAATTCTTATTACATCGCCGCTGGCATGCCTTGTCACGCTGTGCTTCCTGTTGCGTCGCGGCGAGCCGGAGACGTGTCAGCGATGCATAATGCGCTACGGGAATGTAATCGAACATGGTTTTGTGGGCGACCTCTACCGCAAGGAATGGCGATACCAGACCCAGCTGCTGTTTGGCCTTTCGCTCGTACTCTCGGTGGCCGACTGGTGGTATTATCTCCGCCATTATGTCAACACCAATCTTAACCACGCCGATCTTTTCTTCTTCGCGTGGCTTCCGCTTGCCATGTATGTCTGTTCCCTGATATATCTGGGAATACGCTACTATTCGCTCTGGGTCTATTATTGCCGCAACGACGAGGGACATTATGTGGCGCAGCCCGGTACCACTACGCTCCGCTATCTCGTAATCTGCGCCGACCGTATTCTTGTGGATTTCTATCCGACCGACCGAACGTTTGCCAACGGCGCCAGGGTCAAGTGGTTCGATACTCCCGTAGTGGTCCGGATTCCATATCATGAGAAAGAGAATATGGGCGAGGCCATACGCTGTTTCCAGCAGGCCACCGGGATTCCCGACGCGGAAATCAAGCTGGCTTACGATAGCCCGGACAACGTTACCTATCAGAATATCTTCCATTATTTTGCTTTCGTAGGCAACGAGGAAGTTATCGCCGATTCAAAGTTGCGCGGAGAGTGGCTTTCGTGGGGAAATCTCACCCAGATGGCTTCCGAGGGTATTCTCGACCGCGATTTTGTCGCGGAAATCAAGAGGATATACCGCATTGCCATGGCATGGAAAACCTACGATGAGCGCGGCCGCCGTTTGTATCCGATAAAGCATTACAAACCCACCTTCCGTCTGAGCGAGTTGCGCAATTGGGATGTCGATTTCAACGATTATTCATGGCTGCGGGTGGCCAATCACAACGAGGATAAGTTCTGGTTTCGCGTGGCCCGCTGGTTCCACTGGCCTTCTTCTCTTCGTAAATCTACGGCTCGCTGACGTAGGCCCGTAAATCCTCAATATCGCTGCTGTACGCTAATGAACAATCCATCTTCCACCGTTTGCCTTGACGTTCCGGTACTTGCCGTAGTGGGCCCGACAGCCTCGGGCAAGACGGCACGCGCCGTGGCGTTGGCGCGTCGGCTCGGCGCGGAGATTATCAGCGGCGACTCCCGCCAGGTCTACCGGGGCATGACGCTCGGTACCGGCAAGGACCTTGAAGAGTATGGCGATGTTCCGTATCATCTGATCGACATTGCCGATGCGGGCACGAAATATAATCTGTATGGCTTTCTTCGCGATGCCTCGGCAGCATATGGAGATATAGGCCGCCGTGGACGTGTCCCCCTGCTGTGCGGTGGCACCGGAATGTATGTCGAGGCGTTCCTTAAGGGTACGGCTCTCCCGGAGGTGCCTCAGAACGATTCGCTGCGGCAGAGCCTCCGAGGAAAGACACTTGAGGAACTGACCGGAATGCTCAGCCGGATGAAGACGCTGCATAATATTACGGATGTGGATACACCGAAGCGGGCGATTCGCGCTATTGAGATTCAGACATATTATGCCGAGCATCCCGAGGAGTCGCGTCTGGTCGACGCTCCTACGCCGCGTCCGGCTCTCGTGGTCGGTATCGACGTGCCGCGCGATGTGCGGCGTAGGCGGATAACGTCGCGTCTGCATGCCCGTCTCGACGCCGGCATGGCCGACGAGGTAAGGGCGTTGCTCGCCTCGGGAGTCAGCGCTGAAGATCTTATGTATTACGGTCTGGAATACAAATATGTCACTCAGTATGTTGTCGGAGATATTTCGGAACAGGAGATGTTCTGTTCGCTCGAAACGGCCATTCATCAGTTCGCCAAACGGCAGATGACGTGGTTTCGGGGCATGGAGCGCCGAGGAATTCCAATCCGCTGGCTTCCCTATGATATGCCATCCGACGAATTTGTCGACGTTGTGGCCCGGGACTACTCCGCCATATGCAGTGCCGGTAAATCTGACCAATCGTTTTGACTTATGGGTGGCCACTCTCTCAATTACGTTTTTGGCAGAAAGTTGCCGATGGCAATCGCCTTGTCGATTGCTTCGGCTTTGCCCGTATCGTCGGTCTACGCCGAGCATATCCCGAACGACCGGCGTATGGTTGATGAACAACCGTTCACTCTTCGCGCCGACTCCGTGCGCGAGGTTTCGCTTTTCGCACCCAACAGCAGTTTCCGGATAGATGTCGTAGGAGCTGTGAAGCATGGACCCCAACGTATGGGCGACGACGATGCCTGGTGGGGAATCACTCTGCTCGACACGGAGGGGCGCGAACGTATGGCCGTTCGTCTGCTCTGCGGCACGGAACCGTACGATGCCACATTCAGCCGCCCGTATCTGCGTGTGGTTGTAGATTCCGTCAGTGCGGAGGGCCGTCGGTTTCCGGTTGCCGACCGGCAACTTTTTAATGGCGTCGAGACATATAAAGGCTTCAACGGTCTGCGCGTGGCCTACGGAGATTATAAAGTGCTGGTTGCTGTAGGCTCTGAATTTCTGCTCACAGCGGCCGGATTCCCTTATGACACCCCTCTGGCGTCGGCTTCCATAGGCGGCAACCGGAGTGTCGATGTACGTTATGTCGAGGTCTGGAGCGAGCCGTCGCGGTTGGTCCCACTCAGGAGCGGCTGGACAGTCGAAGAGATTACGGCGCATACGGCCGAGTCCCGTGGAGTGGAAGGAATCTGGGAGTTTCTGGACCGCGACACGAATGCCCGGCTTGCCGAACCCGGAGGCGCTTACCGGCTGGCGGTTGTGCCTCACCGCCATACCTCCTGGTGTGGTTGTCCCTCGAGTGCTTCGGAGCCTGGACCCGGCGGAGCGGAGCGTCCGGCCGGTGCCACGGATGCCAACGCTTTATACGATATTATTTATCTGGGGGGAGCCCGTATCTATGGAAAATACTGGTCACCCGGAATGGTGAAAGGCCGTATGTTTGCCACCGGCTTCGAGAACCATTACGCCCTCCAGTGGTTCGATTCCGCAATGCTTCCGACCGGTACCGAGATTTCGGCAGATTTCGCGGCCCCATCGTTGCTCTCCTTCAATTTCCCGCTCCTTAAATCCACCCTCCGCTTCTCCCGACGCTGATATAAATCTATCTGAAACAACTACTTATGAATAAGCTATTCCTCTCCTTAATGGCAATGGGTTGCTCGCTCGCGTCTTTGGCCGGTGTGCGCAGTGATTTTGCCGTCGATACGATTTCAACGCAAGTCGGTAATTTTCAACTCGATTCAATCAATCTTTCATCGCCTTTGAATTATTATCTTTCGCGGGCTTGGGTGCGTTCCACCGGCAAGCAAAGGCTATGGCACGACATTTCTACCTCTAAATTTAATTTCGACGCTAATGCAGCCGATGAGGTGGTGGATTCCGATATGCGCTCCTACATCGCTAATGAGACGATTGACCGTATAGTGGTCTACCGCGACTCCGTGGCGGCAATAATCACCCATACCGAGGGGGAGGATTTGGTATTTCTGAATTATTGCTGGATAGAGCATGGGCGATGGGTAAACGGCGGTCAGGGTATGGCGCACAGTCTGGAGCAGGCGCACGAGACGCTTCTAAAGCAATTGCCCTATCATTATGCGAATCTTCCGCGTATCGCCCGGATTGAGGCCTTACCGCAGTCGGAGGTCCCTTTTGTTGAATTCCTGTTGAACTCAACCTCGTCTCCGGAGCATTTTCTGCTCGACATGCTTGAGTCTCACAGGCTTGTTATAAATGGAGAGTTCCACAGGCGTAAGGTTTCATGGGATATGCTCAAGCGTCTTATCGCGCTTCCGGAGTTCCCCGACAAAGTAGGCCATATCTTTATGGAGTTACCGTCATGGTGCCAGCCGAAGATGGACAGCCTTATGGCTTCCGACTTGCTGCAAAAGGATACTTTACTCGGAATTTTCCGTGAGGAGCAGCTTAACGGATGGTGGGACCGAGGTGAATTCGAGTTCATATGTCAGTTGTGGGAGCTCAACCGGAGGTTGCCGGCAGATAAGAAAGTCAAGGTGATTCTGGCCGACTATCAGATCCCGTATTCCGGATTGACCCTGGGGAACACTCGCGAAGCAGAGGACAGAAACACGCATATGGCCGATGTTATCGAACGAACCCTTGCAGCCTCCGATGATGCCCGCGGCAATCTGTTCCTCGTCGGGTGTGGTCATGCCTATAAATCAAATCAGGCAGGATTTGCCTCCGCAGCAAGCGGCCGCCCCTCGGAAAAGACTGCGGCTGCCCAGCTTGCCGACCGGCTCGGGGCATCGAATGTATTCACCGTATTTCAGCATGGTCTGTCGGGCGATAATGCCGGTAGGAATAAGCGTCCGCTCAGGGGTGGGATATTCGACAAGGCATTTGAGGCTGTCGGAAACCGACCTGTCGGTTTCGCACTCGCCGGGTCGCCGTTCGGAGCCGAACCGTTCGACGGAATCTACGAAATCAAATATAAGGTTGCGACTGGAAGCTTCGCCGACAACTTCGATGGATATCTCTTTCTGCATCCGGTAGTAGGTGAGCCTGTGGCAGAACCTCTGACTGAAATTTTTACTGACGCTTTCGTGGAGGAGATGAAACGTCGGGCCTCGGTGCTCGGGCTTGAAAACGCGCGTGGCCTATGGTTTGGCGTGTCTGCCCCGGAGATGACTAAAGAGCATATTGTGGATGTGTTGACAAGAGAATAGGCTCTTTTCAGTGGGCGATGCGGTGCTTTTCTGTCAGGCCTGAGGCGTAGCGCACGATGTAGAGGCCGTTTGTAAGGGATTCGAGATGTCGCATCGACTCGGCAGTGGCGATATGACGCCCGCAGGCATCATATACGTCGGCGGGGAATAGACGCAGAGCATCGGCTTCGATGTCGGCGATGCCGCTCATGGCGTCGTATGTCACCTCAATTGGATATTGTGCTTTCGTGCCGCGATAATCGGCCGTCAGGCTGATAGTCGTGGCAAACGACTCTGTGGCCTCCGCGCAATCGTAGACAAGACGGTTGTGCTCCACGCGGAAGTAGGGGTATTTTGAATCGGTTTCGACGCCGGTAAGTAGCGGAAGAGATTTATCGGCGCTCATCCAGATCTGGCGTGTGGCGAGTGCTCCGGCCGGTTGTTCGCGGGTAATTGCGAGCGTCTTTTTAGTCTGCTGCAGTTTGGCCGGTTCTTTAACTGTTATCTGTATTTCGGCGTAAAGCGAGGGGTCGGTCTTTGATTCGGCGGTCACTACGGTTGTCCCCGTTGCCGACGGGGTGAAAGTGCCATAGGCATCCACCGTGCCGACGGCCGGATTGCTCACATACCATCTGTAGGTATCGAACTGGTAGCGGTTGCCGCTTTCGCCCGCAAAGATTTCTTCACTATTGTCGATGCTCATGGGGTTGAGCCACAGAATGGTACCCAGACGGCATTCGGCTTTGGCTGCCGCCGAGGTCTTGTCTGATTCATCGACGAATACCACTCCGGTGAGCTTTGTGAACCACAGATCGACCGTATATGGATCGACGCCGTCGGTCTGGCTGTAGCTTAGTGTGGTTTTGCCGGTGGCCTTGGGCGTTACGTTGCCATCCTTACTCAGGGCGGCAAGGTCGGAATTCCCGAGGGTGAAGGCGGGGTTGCCACCGCTCTGAGGTATGCCGTTTTTGAAGAGTAGTCCGGTGAAGGTCGAGCTTGCCCCCATTGCAATGCGCTGGGCGCCCCCGCCGAGGTAGTGCATGCAGATGTCGGTAGGCTCGTATGCCTCGTCAGGCTCAGTAACCATGATGCCGCTTATTTCCGACGACCATTCTCCGGTCCATCCGCCGTTCTGCAGTCCGGCCGTGTAGATGCGGATGAAGTCGATATGGTCCAGCTCTACATGGTTGCCGTCGGCATCGACTGCCCATGAGATGTCGAATCCGTCGACGGGCTCCCCGTTGGAGTCGGCGAAATAGGGATTATGGGGTGTGGCGGGAGTCAGACCTGCCGGCACCGCGCGCATGTCGGCATATCCGAAAGCCGGTGTGTGGAACATCTTTACAGCCTGCGGGTTATGCAGGTCGTAATAACCGCGTATGCGTGTTCCGGTGAATGTCATGGATTCTGCATCCGGCGCCACGGCCAGTGGGGAGCCGGCCGCTTCCGGATAGTCGGGAAGAAGATAAGGGTCCGGATAAAGCACGTTGCTGCGGTAGGATGTCGGCAACACGGCTCCGGTCGAGCCGTCCGACGCTTGCCACCATACCTGGTGGGCGGTGTTATAGCAGGGATTAGTGTAAGTCACCGAGAATCCCCGTTGGGATGTCGGCATATAATACTCGCTTCCGGCAAGCTCCAGCCAAGGGCCGTCGTCGGGAATTCCATTGCCGTTGGTATCGGCCATAACCTGCACTGCGGCCGGCTCGCAGCTCTCTCCGCTACCGCTCGAGAGAGCGTTTCCCCCGATTACGAAATCCACGCCGTAGCGGTGCTTCGGATGGTTGAGCACAGGCTTGTCGAACGCAAGCACTACGTACCCTCCGAAACTGCCGAGCGTAGTCACACCTTCGGTAGTGTCGTCAGTCGCACCTTTTAATGGAGCGGCGGCAGCCGACGGGTCGGTGGCGATTTCAAGATTGGCAAACTGGGTCGGAGCCGGGCAATAGTCTATTACCCTCACTCCGTTGTCGGCTTTTACTGCGGGAGCGGCAGAAAATGCAAGCGCAACGATTGCCGCATATGGCATCGTTGCGCTTAGTATGGCTTTGAGAGGCATGTCAGTATGGTTTGAGAGAAGTGTGGTTCCGGCAATCGGGCGTATCCTCCAGTCAGGGGATAAGCTCATACTTGCGGAATACCTTCTGAATCTTGTCGAGAGCGTATTCCACCTGAGCCTTCGAGTGGGTGGCCATCAGGCTGAAACGTATCAGGGTATCCTGCGGAGCAACGGCGGGCGAAACTACAGGATTCACGAAGAGGCCCTCGTCGAAGAGGTCGCGCACCACATGGTATGTTTTGTAGTCGTCGCGGATGAACAGCGGGATAATCGGAGTGGAAGTGTTGCCGATTTCGCAGCCCATGTTGCGGAATCCGTCAAGGGCGAAGTTTGTGATTTCCCAAAGATGCTCCTGGCGTTCGGGTTCCGATTCCATTATGTCGATGGCCTTCAGGGCAGCTGCAGTCGATGCGGGGGTAATCGAGGCGGTGAAGATGTAGGAGCGGGAGTGGTGGCGCAGGAAGTTGGTAATCTCCTTGTCGGTGGCGATGAAGCCGCCGAGCGATGCGAACGATTTCGAGAAAGTTCCCATTACCAGGTCTACGTCGTCGGTCACGCCGAAGTGGTTGCAGACTCCGCGGCCGCCTTTGCCGAATACGCCGATGCCGTGGGCTTCGTCGACCATTACGGATGCGTTGTATTTTTTTGCAAGTTTCACGATTTCAGGCACGTTGGCCACGTCGCCTTCCATCGAGAATACGCTGTCGGTGACGATGAGCTTCACCTTGTCGGGGTCGCACTTCTGGAGCTGCTTCTCAAGCGACGCCATGTCGTTGTGTTTGTACTTCAGGGCGGTGGAGAAGCTCAGACGGCGGCCTTCGATAATCGAGGCGTGATCCTGCTCGTCCCAGAGGATGTAGTCCTCACGGCCGGTGAGACACGAAACCACCCCGAGGTTCACCTCGAAGCCGGTGGAGTATATCATAACGTCTTCTTTGCCGATATATTCGGCTATGCGGCGTTCGAGCTGCTTGTGGATGTCGAGAGTTCCGTTGAGGAACGGGGATCCGGCGCAGCCGGTACCGTATTTCTTGGTTGCTTCGATGGCGGCTTCTTTGATGCGGGGATCGGCCACGAGGCCGGAATAGCAGTTTGAGCCGAACATCAGCACCTTCTTGCCGTCGATAAGCACTTCGGGTTCCTGCTCTGAGGAAATTTCGCGGAAATAGGGATAGACTCCTGCGGCCATGGCCTGTTGCGGAGCGGTGTACTGCGCGAGTTTTGCTTGTAGTAACTTCATGCTATGGGTTGAAAATGCCTGATAGTCAGACGTTAGCTGTAGTTGTGGCCGATGGTGGCCTGCAGCGGTATTTTATGAGTTGGCTATATACGTTCGGAATGTCCGGATTATACCCGTCGGCCTTGGCCACGGATATAGCGTGAAGAGAGGTCCGATATTCAAGTGCCTGTGGACCAGTAATGATTGAGGCAATATCACTTGGGGCACTCGTTTTTACCTTGAGTATTCGGCTTGCAAAATTAGAAAAAAAATGCGAGAATGAAGCTACTGTTTATAAAAAATGTGATGGTTTTGGCGCAAATTGCTCGAAAATTGTCGATTTTGCCACTTTTACGTCAGCGAGGGTCGGTCAATCGGTTTACTTTGATTTGATCCGATTGCCGCGCAGGTAGATGTCGGTAATCAGCGGCGTAGTGTAGGCGTAGAGAAGATATTGCAGAGAGGGGAGGGGGCGCGTAATGAAGAAACTGGCGTTTTTCCCCGCCGCTATGGTTCCGCAACGCTCGGCCACGCCCATTGCGGCTGCGCCGTTGATTGTAGTGGCGTTGAGCGATTGTTCCGGCGTAAGACGCATGCGTATCGACCCCAGCGATGCCACAAACCGCATATCGCCCGAGGGCGATGAGCCCGGATTGTAGTCGGAGGCAAGGGCTACTGCAGCTCCGGCATTGATTAGTTCGCGCGTTCGCGCGTAGGGCATACCTAAGAAGAAGGAGGCGCCGGGGAGTGCGGTGGCTATGGTGCCGCTGTGGGCGAGCAGACGGATTTCTTCCTCGCCGATGCGCTCGAGATGGTCGACCGAAAGGGCGCCGTGTGCCACTCCTACCTGTACACCCCCGGAGATGTCGAGCTCGTTGGCATGGATTTTCGGCCGCATGCCGTAGGCTCCGGCTGCTTCGAGGATGCGAGATGTCTCGTCGGGCGTGAAGAATCCGCGGTCGCAGAACACGTCTACGTAGTCGGCCAGCCGCTGCCGCCCGACTTCGGGAATCGTCTCCCGGCAAAGCATGTCGACATAGTCGCTCTGGCGCCCCGCGTAGGCTCGCCCTACGGCATGGGCGCCGAGAAAAGTTGTCTTCACCTCCAGCGGGACGGTCTCCTTTATGCGGCGAGCCACGCGCAGCATCTTCAGCTCGCTCTCGGTGGTCAGGCCATAGCCGCTCTTTATCTCGATGGCTCCGGTCCCTTTGGATATTACCTCGTCGATGCGTTCCATTGCCTGGCGGTAAAGTTCCTCCTCGGGGGTGGCGGCAAGAAGGTCGGCGGAGTTCAGTATTCCGCCACCGCGCCGTGCAATCTCCTCATAGCTCAGACCGTTGATTTTGTCGAGGAACTCGCCGGAGCGCTCGCCTGCATATATTATATGTGTGTGCGAGTCGCAGAATGAAGGGAACACCCAGCGGCCGTCGAGGTCGATGATTTCGGCGTTCTCGGGCATTTCGCCGAGTGTGGCCATCTCGCCGCACGCGGCTATGGTGTCGCCGTCGGTGAGCAGCCATGCCGACTCGATAGTTTTGAAAACGTTCATTTCCGCGCCGCGTCGGGCAGCGGTGCGCGCGTCGGTTCCGGCGAGCACGCCGATGTTTATGAATAGTCTTCTCATGGAGGGCTGAAGTTTATTTCGTTTCCCTGCCGGTCAGGGCATAGTGGTCTTGATGAATTCGGTGGTGGCGTCGATAAGCGGATACATTACTGTGTCGGTGTCGACAAACGGCACGGTCTTCCGCAGGTCGGCCACCATCTTCTCGAGCACGGGCGATGTGTGGAGCGGTCGGCGGAAGTGGAGTGCCTGGGCGGCGTTCAGAAGTTCGATGGCCAGCACCCGGTAGGTATTGTCGGCTATCTCGCAGAGTTTCGTGGCTGAATTGGCGCCCATCGACACGTGGTCTTCCTGTCCCTGCGAGGAGGGGATGCTGTCGGACGACGTGGGCCAGCACAGGGCGCGGTTGCGGTTTACGATGGAGGCAGCGGCATATTGCGGAATCATGAAGCCGCTGTTCAGACCGGGCTTGGCCACGAGGAACGAGGGGAGGCCGCGCACTCCTGATATGAGTTTGAAGGTGCGCCGCTCCGAGATGTCGGCGATTTCGGCGAGGGCCACGGCGAGGTGGTCCATCGGCAGGGCGATGGGCTGTCCGTGGAAGTTGCCGGCGGATACCACCAGGTCTTCCTCGGGGAAAACGGTCGGATTGTCGGTCACGGAGTTGATTTCCGTCTCCAGCGCGCGTGCGGCAAATTCGAGAGTATCTTTCGAAGCACCGTGAACCTGCGGTATGCAGCGGAAGGAGTAGGGATCCTGCACATGGCTTTTCGGCTGTTTCTGCAATTCGCTCCCTTCGAGGAAGTAGCGCACTGCGTCGGCCGTCGATTTCTGTCCGGGGTGGGGGCGAACCGCCTGAATTTGTGGCAGGAAAGGCTCGATGCGTCCGTCGAAGGCGTCGAGCGAGAGTGCGCCGATTTTATCGGCCCATACCATGATGCGGCGTGCGCGGATTATGGCCCATACGCCGTGGGCCGACATGAATTGGGTGCCGTTGAGCAGTGCCAGTCCCTCTTTGCTCTGCAGGGTTATCGGTTCCCATTCGGTGCGTCGCAGCAGTTCGGCGCCGGAGATTGTCTGCCCTTCGTAGTCTACCTCGCCCAGCCCGAGCAGGGGGAGTGAGAGGTTGGCAAGCGGTGCGAGGTCGCCCGAGGCTCCCAGCGAGCCCAGGCGGCGCACTACCGGGGTGATGTGGCGGTTGAACATCTCGATCAGGCGCTCCACCGTGGCGGTCTGCACGCCCGAATGGCCGTAGCTGAGCGATTGGATTTTCAGAAGCATCATAAGCCTTACAATCTCCGGGTCGACTTTCTCGCCGATACTGCACGAATGGCTCATCACCAGATTTTTCTGGAGTGTGGCCAGCTGGTCGGGGTCGATGGAGATGTTGCAGAGCGACCCGAATCCGGTCGATACGCCGTAGATGGGCTCTTTTTGCGTCGCCATTTTGTTGTCGAGATATTCGCGGCAGCGCGCTATGCGTCGGGCGGATTCTTCGCTCAGGGCGAGCTTCATGTCGTTGTCGATGATTTGAGCCACGTGGTCGATTTCGAGCCAGTCGGGGCTGATATGATGGACTTCCATATGGATGCTTTAAGTGTGTTTGTATTAGTGGAAAATATTCATGGCATCGGCGATTGCCTGCTCGTCGGCCATGTTGGGAAGGGTGACGCACAGGGTAGGGGTGCGCTCCATCTCGCGTCGGATGGCGCTCACGGCGCCCTTGTTGCGGGCCCAGCTGCGGCGGGCTATGCCATTGGTCACGTCCCATAGCAGCATGCGGTCTATGGCGGTGGCGCTGTCGGCCGAGCCGTCGATTACCATGCCGAAGCCGCCGTTGATTACCTCGCCCCAGCCTACGCCGCCTCCGTTGTGGATCGATACCCATGTGGCGCCCCGGAACGAGTCGCCTATCACGTTCTGTACAGCCATGTCGGCGCAGAGGTTCGACCCGTCGTAGATGTTCGATGTCTCGCGGTAGGGGGAGTCGGTGCCGGATACGTCGTGGTGGTCACGGCCGAGCACTACCGGGGCTGTGATTTCGCCCGTTCGGATGGCGTCGTTGAATGCGCGGGCTATGCGTGCGCGGCCTTCGGCATCGGCGTAGAGGATGCGGGCCTGCGAGCCTACTACGAGGTGGTTTTCGGCGGCTTTCTCAATCCAGTGGAGGTTGTCGGCCAGCTGGCCGTGGATTTCGTCGGGGCATTCCTCAAGCATCTCGCGGAGCACGCGCGCAGCTATGCGGTCGGTGGCGGCAAGGTCGGCGGGGTCGCCCGAGCTGCATACCCAGCGGAAGGGCCCGAATCCGTAGTCGAAGAAGAGCGGGCCCATGATGTCCTGCACATACGATGGATAGCGGAATCCTTCGCTACCGTCGGTGGCACCGACGTCGGCTCCGGCGCGCGATGCTTCGAGCAGGAAGGCGTTGCCGTAGTCGAAGAAGTACATTCCGTCGGCTGCCAGGCGGTTGATGGCGGCAACCTGGCGGCGCAGGGAGCTCTGCACGGCCTCGCGGAAGGCTTCAGGATTGTCGGCCATCATGGCCTGCGACTCCTCGTAGCTTAATCCGGCGGGGTAGTAGCCTCCGGCCCAGGGGTTGTGGAGCGAGGTCTGGTCGCTCCCGAGGTCTACATGGACGTTGCGGTCGGCCAGTCGTTCCCATAGGTCTACGATGTTGCCGAGATATGCCAGCGAAATGGTTTCGTTTGCCTCTACGGCGCGCTCCGCGCGGTTGATTACGGCGTCGAGGTCGGTGTGTACTTCGTCGACCCATCCCTGCTCGTGGCGCTTGGCCACGGCCTTGGGGTTGATTTCAGCGGTTATGCTCACCACTCCGGCTATGTTGGCGGCCTTGGGTTGCGCGCCCGACATGCCGCCCAGTCCGGCGGTTACGAACAGCAGTCCGCGGTCGTTGCCGAATCCGGCTGCGCGCTGGCGCCTGGCGGCGTTGAGAACGGTTATCGTTGTGCCGTGCACGATTCCCTGCGGACCGATGTACATATACGATCCGGCTGTCATCTGTCCGTACTGGCTCACGCCGAGGGCATTCAGTCGCTCCCAGTCGTCGGGCTTGGAGTGGTTGGGTATCACCATTCCGTTGGTCACGACAACCCGTGGCGCCGATGTCGACGAGGGGAAGAGTCCCAGCGGGTGGCCGGAGTACATCACGAGCGTCTGCTCGTCGGTCATTTCCGAGAGGTATTTCATAGCCAGGCGGTACTGCGCCCAGTTCTGAAACACGGCGCCGTTGCCCCCGTAGGTTATGAGTTCGTGGGGATGCTGGGCTACGCGCGGGTCCAGATTGTTCTGAATCATCATCATGATGGCCGCGGCCTTGCGCGACCGGGCCGGATACTGGTCGATTGGCCGGGCGTACATCGGATACTGCGGACGGTAGCGATACATATATATGCGTCCGTAGCGCTTCAGCTCGTCGGCGAATTCGGGCGCGAGACGGCTGTGGAGCTCGGCGGGGAAATAGCGCAAGGCGTTGCGCAGGGCGAGTTCTTTCTCCTTCTTGGTGAGTATGTCTTTACGGCGCGGGGCGTGGTTCACCTCGGGGTCGTATACGGGGTCGGGCGGAAGCTGGGCGGGGATGCCTGTGCGGAGGTCGTCCTGAAATTCCTGGAGTGTCATATGAAAGGTTTAAAGTTTTGTTTCTACTTCTTCGAGTATCGCTTTTTCGGCGGCACAAGCCTCGGTTGCCAATTTTTTCGCTTTTTCAATAAGGCTGTCGGCCTGTCCGCGGTCGGTGAGCGATGCGGCGTTGATGCGCACGTTCAGCTCGGCTCCGAGTATGGCGCTGCGGGCGGCGAGGGCACCTACTCCGGCGTCGCTTGCCGAGGCGGGGTTGCCCGTGCGGGCCATCTGCATAAGCAGGGGGAAGGCCTCGGAGGCACCCTCCATAGTGTGCAGGGGCACTTCGGCGGCGTAGAGTGTGGCCTGCTGGATGGCCTCGTTGCGCGCGGCCTTCTCCTCCGGAGTGCCTTTGGGGAGTTTGAAGGCGTCCATCACGCGGTTGAATGCGGTGGTGTCTTCGTCGACGAGTGCCAGCAGGCGGTCGGTGAGTTTTTGCCCCTTTACGGCCACTTCCGAGAATTCCTCCCAGCGGGCGTCCCAGCCGGGTTTGTGGGCTGAGAGGTTGGCCACCATCGTGGCGAGGGCGGCCCCCAGGGCGCCCATATAGGCGGATATTGAACCGCCGCCGGGTGCGGGCGATTCGCTCGCGGTCTCGTAGGCGAAGCGGCGGCAAGTCATAGCCGTCAGGGCGGCGGTGTCCGGCTTGGATATGCGGTTCTCGATTATCTTTTCGTTTACGTCGAAAGGCTTCAGTTCCGACAGCCCCATCGAGATGATGGCCGTGCGGATTATCTCGTCGTCGGGGATGCCGGCGGAACGCTGCTGAAGCCGCAGGTAGTGCTTGCCGGCCTCGATGAGCGTGCGTCGGGGCACGAGTCCCACTATTTCGGCACCGGTCACTCTCACGCCGCGTGCGGCGGCCGCGCGGCTCACTTCGTCGAAGGCCGCGTGAAGCGGGGTGGCGTTGATGTCGGTTATGTTCATGCTCACTTGCGCGATGCCGTATTCGGGGATATACCAGCCGATGGCCTTGGTGCCTTTGAGTGTGCCGGGAATCATCACGGGCTTCCCGTCGGGACCGATTTCTGGCTTGTCGGTTACGAGCGGCCCGGTGCGTTTGGGGCGTCCTTTCTCGCGCACGTCGAATGCAATGGCGTTGGCACGTCGGGTCGAGGTGGTGTTCAGGTTATAGTTCACGGCGATAAGGAAGTCGCGGGCACCGACAACCGTGGCACCCGTGCGTGCCATTTCGTCGTCGAAGGGACGGGCGCCGAAGTCAGGTGCCTCGCCGGGGGCGTCGGCACGTGCGGCAAGGGCCTCGTATTCACCTTTGCGGCATACGGCAAGGTTCTTGCGCTCCGGCGTGAAAGCCGCCGCCTCATAGCAATAAACCGGGATACGTAGCTCCTCGGCTATGCGACGGCCGAGCTGCCGGGCCATCTCGGCGCACTCTTCGAGCGTCACGCCGGCCACGGGCACGAGCGGCAGAACGTCTGTCGCACCGATACGCGGGTGCGCACCGTGGTGCTGGCTCATGTCGATTACCTCCGCGGCTTTTTTTACACCGCGGAATGCGGCCTCCACCACAGCCTCAGGCGCCCCGACAAATGTAACCACTGTGCGGTTGGTTGCCTCGCCGGGGTCCACGTCGAGCATCGTTATCCCCTCGACGCTTTCTATAGCGTTTACAATTGCCTGGATTTTCTCCTTGTCGCGCCCCTCGCTGAAGTTAGGTACGCACTCTATGATTCTCTGCTGCTCCATATTTTCTGAAATGGCTTTCTATTTGCCTGAAAGTTGTGATATTAACGGGAAGCATCGGGCCTGTGCGCCCGGCTGTCCTCCCTTTCTGCAAATATAGCCATTTCCCATCTAACGGCCGATGCATTTTCCGTGTTATAAAACATATTTCCCCTGACGCCAGGCTTTCAGACTCTTTGTATGGTCGGCCTAAACCTTCAATTCGCGGGAAAATGGGTGGGAATGAGGGCCAATTCCGAAATGTTTGCTAAATTTGCATACGGAACGAGGGAGAGACGAAATGCGTCGATTCCTCAGTGCCGTAACCCTTGCTTTCAGAAAATTTAATAAAGCTTTTCATATATCAAGCTATGTATAGAACCAACACTTGCGGCGAGTTGCGTCTCGCCGATGCGGGAAAGAGCGTCACGCTGGCCGGCTGGGTGCAGCGCGTGCGCAGAATGGGCGGCATGACTTTCGTCGACCTCCGCGACCGATATGGAATCACTCAGATTGTATTCGACAATGATACCGACGCATCGCTCTGCGATGTCGCAAGTCATCTCGGCCGCGAATATGTGGTGGAGGTGAAAGGCCGTGTGGCTGAACGCACAAGCAAAAATCCTCACCTTCCCACCGGCGATATCGAGATTATCGCCTCGGAGCTCCGCGTGCTCAATCCGTCGGAAGTTCCACCCTTCACCATCGAGGACGATACCGACGGCGGCGACGATCTCCGTATGAAATTCCGCTACCTCGATCTGCGCCGTACGCCCGTGCGCCGCAATCTCGAACTGCGTCACCGCATGACCATGGAGGTGCGCCGCTATCTCGATTCGAAGGGATTCCTTGAAATCGAGACTCCGATGCTCGTCGGCTCCACTCCGGAGGGTGCCCGCGATTTCGTGGTTCCCTCGCGTATGAATCCCGGTTGCTTCTATGCTCTGCCCCAGTCCCCTCAGACTCTCAAGCAGTTGCTGATGGTGTCGGGCATGGACCGATATTTCCAGATTGTGAAATGCTTCCGCGACGAAGACCTCCGCGCCGACCGTCAGCCGGAGTTCACCCAGATCGACTGCGAGATGAGTTTCGTGGAGCAGAACGACATCATCGAGCTTTTCGAGGGGATGGCAAAGCATCTTTTCAAGGAGCTCCGCGGCGTAGAACTTACCGAGCCGTTCCAGCGTATGCCCTGGGCCGACGCGATGAAATACTACGGTTCCGACAAGCCCGACCTCCGTTTCGGCATGGAGTTCGTCGAACTGATGGATATCCTCAAGGGCTCCGGTTTCAGTGTGTTCGACAACGCCGCATATATCGGCGGCATCTGCGCCAAGGGGGCTGCAAACTATACCCGCAAGCAGATTGATCAGCTCACGGAGTTCGTGAAGCGTCCGCAGATCGGCGCCAAGGGGATGGTCTACGCCCGTATCGAGCCCGACGGAACAGTCAAGTCGTCGGTCGACAAATTCTACACTCAGGAAACGCTCCAGAAGATGAAGGAGGCCTTCGGCGCCGAGCCGGGCGACCTCATCCTCATTCTCAGTGGCGACGACGCCATGAAGACGCGCAAGCAGCTCTGCGAACTGCGTCTCGAAATGGGCAACCGCCTTGGCCTGCGCGATAAGAACAAGTTCGCATGCCTCTGGGTAGTTGACTTCCCGATGTTCGAGTGGAGCGACGAGGAGCAGCGCCTTATGGCCATGCATCATCCGTTCACTCATCCTAAGGAAGAGGATATTCCCCTGCTCGACAGCCGTCCGGAGGATGTCCGCGCCGATGCCTACGATATGGTTGTCAACGGTGTAGAGGTCGGTGGCGGTTCAATCCGTATCCACGATGCCGCGCTTCAGGCAAAGATGTTCGAGATTCTCGGTTTCACCCCCGAAAAGGCCCAGGAGCAGTTCGGCTTCCTTATGAACGCCTTCAAGTATGGCGCACCCCCTCACGGAGGTCTCGCCTATGGTCTCGACCGCTGGGTTTCGCTCTTCGCCGGTCTCGACAGCATCCGCGACTGCATCGCTTTCCCGAAGAACAATTCCGGACGCGACGTGATGCTCGAAGCGCCTGCCGCACTCGACCAGAAGCAGCTCGACGAGCTCCAGCTCGCCCTCGCTCCCAAGGAAGAAAAATAATACGATATGCCTAAGATAAAAGAAGTTATCGAGGCGATAGAATGCGTAGCTCCCCTGCATCTGCAGGAGAGCTACGACAATTCTGGGCTGCAGGTTGGCGATGTCAGTGCCGAGGCCTCCGGAGCGCTGCTCTGCGTCGATGCCACCGCCGACGTGATCGACGAGGCTGTGGCCCATGGCTGTAATCTCGTCGTTACCCACCATCCGCTGCTGTTTCACGGAGTGAAGTGCGTGGCCGGCCGCAATCGTCCGGAGGTGGTCCTTGTCAAGGCCATTCAAGCAGGCATCTGCATCTATTCTTCGCATACAGCTTTGGATGCTGCCGTAGGCGGTATCTCGCGCCGTATGGCCCGTATGCTCGGCCTCAACGACGTGAAGGTGCTCGTGCCTTCCCGCCCGGGTGCGCAGGAGGGTCTGGGCGTGGTAGGAAACCTACCCCAGCCGATGGAGCCGATGCTATTCCTTCAGTTCGTTAAGAAGGTTTTCGGATCTGTTGCCCTCCGCTACAGCCTGCCGGTGCCCGACGCGGCCATCAGTCGCGTGGCTCTTTGCGGAGGTGCCGCCGGTGAGTTTGTGCCCGAGGCTATTGCCGCCGGTGCGCAGGTCTACGTCACAGCCGACTGCAAGCACAACCAGATGCTCGACCATGCCGACCGCATTCTGCTTGTCGATGCAGGTCATTATGAGACGGAGCAATGTGCTACGCAGATTTTTTTGGAAATTTTAACAGAAAAATTCCCTAACTTTGCAGTCGCAAAATCGCAGGCCTGCCACAACCCCGTGGCTTGTCTGTGATTGACCCTTCCGGCATCGGCCGGAGTATTGTCCCCACGAACATTTCAGTTTTTTATTTAAATAATGGCTACCGAAAACACCAAAACCGAAGCACTCTCGGTTGAGAGCCGCCTGAAATCGCTCTACGAGCTTCAGACAATCCTTACCGAAATCGACCGCATCAAAACCATCCGTGGTGAGCTGCCCCTTGAAGTGAAGGATCTTGAAGACAATCTGGCCGGCCTGCACACCCGTATCGAAAACTACAAGGCCGAAATCGCCGCCCTCAACGACAAACTCGTGAAGGAGCGCCAGAAAATCGTTGATTCGCAGAGCAAAATCGCTACCTATAAGGAGCAGCTCGACAACGTGCGCAATAACCGCGAGTTCGACCTTCTCACCAAGGAAGTAGAGTTCCAGACCCTCGAAATCGAGCTTGGCGAGAAACACGTCAACGACTATTCGCGCCAGATCGAGAACAAAACGGCTGAAATCAAGGCTACCGAAGAGAGCATTCAGGACACCGAGCACGTGCTCGCCGAAAAGCGTGCCGAGCTCGAGGAGATTGTTTCCGAAACCCGTCAGGACGAGGAGCGCCTCCGTCAGCAGGCCAAGGAGCTCGAGCCGAAAATCGACGCCTATACGCTCAATGCCTTCAAGCGCATCCGCAAAAATGCCCGCAACGGTCTGGGTGTTGTTTACATCCAGCGCAACGCCTGCGGCGGCTGCTTCAACCGTATCCCCCCGCAGAAGCAGCTCGAAATCAAGATGCACAAGAAAATCATCGTCTGCGAATACTGCGGCCGCATCCTCATTGATCCGGAAATCGCCGGCGTTGAGGCTCCCGAGAGCAAGTAAGTTTTGCCAGACTGAAAATATAATGGTCCGGAAGGCCATTACCGGTGGCGTCAGCGCCCCGACGTTGCCCTTCTCCGACTGAATGCTGATAAGGCGGTGGGTAAGAATTTCGATTCTCTACCCACCGCCTTATTCTTGTGTATCTTCGTCCGGCTCTGTCTCGGGTGGTCTGCGCTTTACGCGCCTATGCTTCAGTTCTCGTTGAGGCGACGCCGCTCGAAGAATTTGCCGGTGGCGAGGATGAAGAGCAGCGCGCCGGCTCCCTGCATGAACGCCACGGTATGGAAGGCCGCTGAGAATCCGATATTTTCAGCTATCACGCCTCCGAGCAGTATGCCGATGCCCATCCCGAGGTCCCACGAAATCAGAATCGAGGAGTTGGCCGTGCCGCGCTGGTTGTGGTGCGCTACCTTGACAAACATATTCAGGAATGCAGGATACATCTGCCCGTTGCCGAGGCCTACGAGCAGTGCGGAGAGATAGAAGCTCCACTCGGTCGCTACAAATGCGAAAAGCGAATAGCCTGCCAGCGAGAGCAGTACGCCTACAGTGGCGTTGCGCGTCATTTTTCCGGCTCTGAGGCTCTTCGAGCCGAAGAGGCGCGAGGTAATCAGTCCGGCCGAAAGAAGCATGAAGAATATTCCGGTACCGTCGGTGATGCCGAGCTGCGTCTTGCCGTAGATGGCCACATAGTTGCTCATTACTCCCCAGCAAAGACCAAAGAAGCTGATGTTTATGGCAAGCAGCCACGCACGCCCCAGAAAAAAGTGGTCGAGGCTGAGCACCGGCTTGGCCTGCACCTTCTCGCGTGTCGGAAGCTTCACTTTGGTGGCGCAGTAGAATCCGCCGAACGCCAGTATCAGCGAAAGCCAGAAGAGCAGCATGAAGTTGTCGGTAGCGTGGTAGATGTAGATTCCGGCGCTCGGTGCCACAGCCATGGCTATATTGTTGCTCAGTCCGTAAAAACCTAACCCTTCGTTGCGGCGCGAGGATGGGAGCACGTCGATGGCTACGGTGCTGTTTACCACCGTGGTGGCGCCGAAAGGAATGCCGTGAAGAGTGCGCACGATGGCGAACATCAGCAGAGTGCCTGCTCCGACGTAGCCGGTGAAACAGATAAAGAATGCGAAGAAACAGATGGTCAGCACCGTCTTGCGGTCGAAAGAGTCGACCACAAATCCGCTGAATGGCCTTACAAGCAGTGTGGCTACCACATAGCCCGAGAGCACAAGGCCTATCATACTCTTGTCGGCGTCGAACTGCTTGTCGAGATACAGCGGAAGCAGGGGCGTCAGCAGGTAGAATGCGAAGAATAGCAGAAAGTTGCATATCATTACCTTGATATACTCCCTGTTCCACAACTTTCCGGAATCTACTCCGTTCGCCTTTTGCCCGTTCCCATTCAAGTTCTCGCTCCTTTCCACTTTCCCGTTCCCATACTCTTTCCTTTTTGCGGCTTCTGTAGTTTCCCCTTCCTTTATTGGAATCTCTTTACCTTCATTCTGAGCGTCCATATTCTACACTGCGTTTTATCGACTGCAAAATTACACATTTCTTTCGGACTATCTCCATTCCAAATCCCCTCCATTCCTACCCACATCGCCGCTTTTGGCTTACTTAAGTGTCGTCAGGTACCTGCCTATTTGGTTCATAAGCGACCGGTTCCAATCATTGGACCGGGACAATACAAGATGGAGTTTGAAATAAATTTGAATGGCGTCAGTAATTTGGGAACATTTACTTTTAAGTCAATCAGCAGAAAAATCGTATATTTGCAATATGGCGCATCTAAACGACTTTATGACGAGGATTGATTTCTCGGTGCTGAATGATTATGTGGCGGCCAAGGGCAAGAGCATTCTCTATGCCAGGGGCGAGAGACTCGTTCAGCAGGGAAACTTGTGCCGCTATGTAGGTATTGTAAAGTCGGGCTATTTCAAATATGTGGCTCTCAATTCAAAAGGAGATGAAGTCGTAACGGGCTTCTCATTCGAGGGCGAGGTTGTCACCGACTATGTGCAGGGATTCCTGTACGACCGGCCTTCGCTTACCTCCATTGTCGCCGGATGCGATGCCGAGGTTCAGCGTGTGCTGATAGAAGAGGCGCGCCGGTTTATCGTAGAGCGCACCCCCGGCTTTGTAGCCGAGGTATCTTCCAATCTGTTGGAGGAGGCTTATAGCCGTTATCTGAATATGCTCGTAAAGACTTCGACGGAACGCTTCCGTGAACTCGTCTCCCGTTATCCGGGAGTCATACACAATCTGCCCATTCATGAGATTGCCTCCTATTTAGGGATATCCCGCCGTCAGTTGCACCGCATCCGAGGGGCGGAGAATGCTGCCGCCACCTCCACAGAACGCTTAGGTGAAGTACCGTTCTGAAAGTGAGTATATTTGAGAAAGACACACCGCCATGTCCTGATCCCCATGCTCTAAAGTGACATTTGTCACGCCTGATGCCGATTATTCATTGTAACTTTGCTTAATCGGGATGAGAGTTTTCGTTCCGACATTCCGGTTCAGTTACTTTGAAATCGAATAAGTATGAAGAGAATCATTATCTGGCCATTATTTATGCTGGGTCTGACAATCAGCATGGCCATGTATGGCGAGCCACCATCGGCGCCGGAAAGCATCGCTTCACAGGATTCCACAATAAATGTAATTGCGTGGTTCAACAAGCACGACACGGTAACATACCGGGTCAGCGAATCCTCATGGAAGCTAACCGGCACGGATACGGTCCTCACTGCGTCCTACTCTATGATGGCGCGTATCAACGTAGTTGATTCAACATCCAACGGGTATAAAATAGACTATACTTTTTTGGATTTTCCCACCAACACACTTCTCGATTCCGCTTCCGAAATCGACAGGTTTCAACGTCAGATAACCGACAGACTTGCCCGGAAGATTGTCGGTACGACCGTTCATTTTGAGACGGATGAATATGGTCGGATAACGGGATACAACAATCTGGGTCAAATCAAAAAACAAGCCGGATCACTTTTCAAAGAGGCTTCGAACGAATTTTCAAAACTCCCTGAAATGCAAGAGTTAAAGAAAATGGGATTCGATGTAAAACAATATTCCAAGAACGTCGACACAGACAAGTTGGTTGACGGCTATCTTGAAGAGCTTAAAATGCTGTTCATGTATCACGGCCTATCAATGCAGCCCGGTGAAAATACAGAGCATGAAGATGCCACCGACACTCAGTATGAAAACACTACTTATACTTCCGCGACTGTTGATGCCGACGACGGTTCCTATAGTATTGTGCAGGATGTAACAAGTATTTTGCCTCGAAACGAATTAAAGGAAATGGTTGGCGGCATTGTTGAATCATTTTCCAACGAGAGTATTACAGACAGTTTTAATGAAAACTTCGATGCCCAGGTAAATGTTGACTGCACATATGAGGATTATCTGAAAATCGACTATCTTGTCAACGGCTGGCCCTATTCCGTTGTAAGACAAAAAGCCACAATGATAGGGGATCGGGGTAAAGTCAAGCAGACCGTTATATCTATTGATTCCTATTCTTTCGCTCAATAATTAAGTATATACCATGAAGAGAATTTTATTTTTCATTCTGATTGTATGTTCGGTCTGTTGTGTTTCGCTCGCAAAAGATCCACTCGGGAAAGTATCCGTAACAATGAACGACGGCAGCGTTATCAATGGATATTGTGAAAATCTGTTCAAACACGAACGACCGACAATCAAGGTTTCGCCAGGGCCGGATGGTAAAAAGTCTGTAAAATATAAGGCAACTGATATCCGGGAGTTGAAATATGAAATCCCGAATGATACCGTTATTGAATATTGGTATCCGGTGCTGTATTTTCATGATCGTACACTGCTGATGACAAAAGTGCGTCAGTGCAACACGGTAACTCTCTGGACAGCATGTATCGGCGGCCAGGAATTAGTCGGTCCTCAAGGTATGAGATGGACTGAAAGAATTAAAAACTGCATTTCATTTGGTCCCGATATGGCAGACGGAATCGCATGGGATTTTCCCCATATCATTCACGGACGATGCAAACAGCTTCCCGGTTACGGTGATTTCGTAAGCCAATACAAGAAATCACATCCGGAGATAAAAGACTGGGCTGAATTTGAATCACTGATGAAAATGTGTGCTGCATATGTGGAGTCTGTAAGGTAATGCTGACGCTTTTAGATTGACATCTTGACGCATCAATAAGGAGGTAGTAACTTTGCCTAATTACAGATAATGGTAGCATGAAAAAGCAACGGGCTAAGATAATAGGCATCGCGCGGCATCGCCTTTCGACTGACGGCGACGGCGTTACCACGCTCGTTGCTTTCCATGGATGCCCCTTACGTTGCCGCTATTGCCTGAATCCGCAGTCGTTGGGCGACGGCGGCCGTTTCCGCGAGTATTCACCTGAGGAACTGTATGCCGAGACGCGCATCGACGAGCTTTATTTCATCGCCACAAACGGAGGCGTGACTTTCGGAGGCGGCGAGCCATGTCTGCGTCCGCAGTTTATCCGTGAGTTCCGCGAACTGTGCAGCTCCGCATGGCAGCTCAATCTGGAGACATCACTCAACGTGCCGTCTGCTAATATCGAGGCCCTGCTACCGGTAGTCAATACCCTGATTATCGACATCAAGGATATGAACCCCGACATATACCACAGCTACACGGGTCAGAGCAACGACCATGTCCTTGACAATCTCCGCCTGATAGCCGAAGCCGGGAGACAAAGCGACTGCATAATCCGCCTACCGCTGATACCGGGCTATAATACCGATACAGACCGCGAGTCAAGTCGCAAGGCTCTTGAAACTCTCGGCTTCGACCGATTCGATTTATTCACCTATCAAATCCGCAGACACTGACTATGGCACGAGGAAAGCAGACCTGCAAGATACTGAAAGAGATACGTCGGCAGATTGCGGAGGCAAACGGCATAAAGTTCGTTACATCGGAATGTCGCTACAAGGGCGACTGTCTCGGCACATGTCCCAAATGCGAAGCCGAGGTGCGCTATTTGGAGCAGCAGCTCCGTGCCCGCTCTCTCGCCGGAAAAGCCGTTGCTCTCGCAGGAATCTCGGCAGCATCCCTCGCCATGCTCATACCGATGACCTCGCAGGCTCAGACCTTGCAAGAACCGCAGAACGTTTTGAAAGGAAGCATTCCTGTTATGGCTGATACTATAACAGTGAGAGGAGTAGCTTTGAGCGGTGATACATTACCTGACGGAACCATATCAAAAGAGCCGTTAATAGGAGCAACAATCTCAAACAAGCGCACAGCATTAGGCACCATAACGGATTTGGACGGTCATTTTGGATTGACCGCCTGTATCGGAGATACTTTGAAAGTAGAATATGTGGGTTATGAACCGCTGGAAATCATCGTAACCGAGAATATGAGAAATGTGGAAATCACACTTACTCCATCGCAGGCTTTTCTGGGGGAAGTAGTTTTTGTCGGCGCGATGCCCGCTCGCAAAGAAAATCATTATCTTGATCTAAATGTAATTGATGAAAAAGGAAATCCGATTGATCCTGATGACCTATATATAGAGAGTCCTCGAATTTATGAAAATGGTGAAGAGGATACGCATTATATACATCCAGATTATGTCGACGAGAAACACCCATGTCGCATATATTGGGATGCAGGGATGCGCGATGAAGACGGCAAGCCGCTGAAAGAAGCGACACTCTGCATAGAAGCCGAGGGTTACGACGAACCAGTGACAATCAAGGTCAAATATCCCAAACGCAACGCCAAGAAAACCATCAAGTTCAAACACAAAAAGAAATAGCTTATGCGACCATCAATATCAATTAAAACAATATGTGCGGCATCAATAATTATGATATTGATGTTTCTTACATCATGCTCTGCTGGATATAAAAACGACGGCAAAGAAGTAACGTGGCACACATGGAATGAGGGTAACGGGCATAATTCAAGGAAGGTTGATGCCGACCCTGAAACATTTGAGGTATTGGACGATGATTATGGTCGGGACAAAACGCACGCTTTCTATCGTGGTGATATAATAAAAGGTGCGGATGGTCAATCTTTTCGGGTGCTCGAAAAAGGCTATGCCGCTGATGCATCTAATGTGTATGATTCCGGAAAGTTGCTTAAAGGGGTAGACCCCGCCTCTTTCAAAGTTCATTCTTATGAATTGACTGAGGATAAGAATGACTTTTACAATAATGGCAAAGCCTTAAACGTAAGGGATAAAACTTCATTTGAGATTCTTAAATATAGTTCTGGTGAAAATTCAAGTTGGGGAAAAGATAAGTACAACGGATATTACCTGAATGGTACGGTAATTCCAAACATCGATTACGCCACATTTCATCCCATAGATGCAAAGAGTCAAGTTCAATCAGGATGCTATGCTGTCGATAAATATAGAGTATTTTTTATGGGGAAAGAGATACCCGGCGCAGACCCGGCTACTTTCAGGGTTGTGGATTTCTATATCGGGCAGGATAAGAACCGGGCTTACCAAAAGGGAGAACCGACACAGATAAAAGATTACACTAAACTTACTCAATTAGGAAGATTGATGTATTCTGACGGGACGCATATCTACGATTTACATTTTAATATTCTTTCTGAAGCTGACGTCGCAACCTTCGAGCATATTTCCGACAACTGGTATAAAGATGCGTCACATGTATGGTGGAGTAATAAATTGGTTAACGGTGCAAATCCAAAAACATTTAGTCCTGTCACTGTCACATCCTCAGTGGGAGTGACTTCTCCGGACTATAATTATGGGAAAGATGACAGACATGTGTTTTATCAGGATTCCATAATCCCTGGTGCTGATGCCGCAAGTTTTGAAAAAATAGATTTCCCCGACGGCGATAGCTGGACTGTATTCGACCGTTATCGTGTGTATCAAGGCAAAGATTCCCCCGAACTCAGAAAATACCTGAAAAAGAAATACGGCAAATGATGGATCAGGTTGGTAAATTCATTGCTTCGGCGGTTGCCATGTTCTTATTCATGTTCAGCCTTATATTCTGCTTCGACTCGCCCGACACGTTGACCAATATCTTATTGGTCAGTGCAAACGTGCTGTTTTGGGGAGGTATTCTTTGGCTCATCAACAGGAAAGGATGCAAGCGATGAAACATCTGGTACAATCCCGAAGTGAGTAAATGAAAGGAATCGCAGAAATAATGAGACAGCATACTGATACAAATATATTCGCTTGCTTTGTGTCCTACCCATCGCTGGTTGCAGATGTCTCGGAACAAACAAAAGACGAAGCAATTACAAAAGGTGATATGTTTCGTTCTTATATTTGGGGCGAAGCGGGATTTGACCGTTATCTAAAGAGAATCCAATATTCAGATTATGGACAAGATCTAAAACGGATTCTTTTCCAATTTTACGTTTTGCCCTGTGATTATGAACGAGTGCATATCAGGGATATTGAGAACTATCGCAAACGTGAAAAGGCTATTGGAATTTCAATAATCATTGAAAGTGATTTTTTTCAATATTCCGATGCCCAAAGAAAATGTATCTTAGTGTCATCTATCATTTCAAAAATCGAAGGACTAAAGGAAATCATCGCGAAAAATAGATTAGACACTAATTTTGAACAACTTGTTTTAGACTTAAGGCAAGAATTAGGTAGTTATGTAAATTAACGAAGATGAGATATGAGGATTATGAATAAGTGGCAGAAAATAGTAGGCGTAATAGCATTTGGAGTGATTGGCATTTGTTTCGGATGCACTCGCTCCATAGATTACACTGATGGCGAAGAGGTACTTTATTCCGAATTTCCTAAAGAAGTTCAGGATACTCTTATCTGGTGGGGAGAGCATACAATAATTTCAATAGAGGATACTGTAATTGTTGAATTGCCGGATGTAATCTGCTATAACTCTGATTATTCTTTCTTATACACTGAATTTGGACCTTGGATAATATCACGTAGGTTAAAGCGCAATACAAATGGGAGGGAGTGGAAATTTTCCGGGAATCTGAATGTCCCGAGACCGATTGTAGCGATTGGAGATACAATATATATCCCGTCGGATTATAATGTAGTCAGTATGGGCGTTGACAATAATTCCGTTTTTAAACGACAGATTCTTAAATAATATCAAAATGATATGGTTATACGCTCATGAATTATACCGGCCATCTGTGACATCGTCAACTTCCTTGAGTGTGTGGCGATGGTTGATTTCATCAAAGGGGTGTCGATGTTACTTATTGCCACAGAAGCATGCATCGACCGCTTTCTGCGGTCATGGATTCAGCGGTAGGTGCGGAGGGGGGCGCGGAAGGCGTCCTCCATGTAGAGAAGTTCGAAGTCGTGGGGGTCGCCAGAGATGGCGGCTACGTCGAAGCGCGCGTTGAGGTCAACACGATGGGCGCGGAGATATACGTTGGCCGCACGCACCATATTGCTGATTTTGCGGGCGTTGATTGCGTCCTCCGGGCGGCTCCCTTTCTCGCGGCGCGTCTTTACCTCCACGAATACGATATCTCGCCCTTTCGACGCGATGATGTCGATTTCAAGATGGTTCATACGCCAGTTGTGTTCCACAATGGCATACCCGTTTTTCACCAGGTGGGCGATTACCTCTTCCTCTCCCCATTTACCGAGTCGATTGTGTTCAGCCATAATTGCATGCAGATGAGTCGAAGTCGCCGGGGTGTCGGCAGGGAGCCGGGGGCTTATTTATATTCGTCCCAGCTCTTGATGTTGATGTCGTCGAGGCTGAGATGGGTGAACGCGTGGATGAACGTAGAGGCCAGACGGGCGTTGGTGAGCAGGGGGATGTTGAGGTCGATGGCGGCACGACGGATTTTATAGCCGTTGGAAAGTTCGGCCGACGAGAGATTCTTCGGCAGATTGACAACCATGTCGATCAGCTTGTCGTGCATGAGGTCGAGCGCCTGCGGCTGACCCTCGGGCTCGGAAGGCCAGTAGACGCGCACGGCCGGTACGCCGTTCTCCGTAAGGAAGCGGTATGTGCCTTCGGTAGCGTAGATTTTCAGGCCGTAGGCATGGAGCATGCGCGCGGCTTCGAGCATGTCGGCTTTCTGGCGCGGGGTGCCGGTGGAGAGCAGCACAGAGCGGCGCGGGATGCGGTGGCCTACCGAGAGCATCGACTTGAGCAGCGCCTCGTCGGTATCGTCGCCTATGCAGCCAACCTCGCCGGTCGACGCCATGTCGACGCCCAGCACGGGGTCGGCACCTTGCAGGCGCGAGAAGCTGAACTGCGAGGCCTTGATGCCGACGTAGTCGAGGTCAAACAGCGATTTAGAGGGCTTCTCGACCTCTTCGCCGAGGATTACGCGTGTGGCCAGCTCGATAAAGTTGAGTTTCAGAACCTTCGACACGAACGGGAAGCTGCGCGAGGCGCGCAGGTTGCATTCTATCACCTTGATATCGTTGTTCTTGGCAAGGAACTGGATGTTGAAGGGTCCGGAAATGTTGAGTGCGCGGGCTATCTGCGCCGAAACTTTCTTGATGCGGCGCATGGTCTCCACATAGAGTTTCTGTGGCGGAAACTGGATGGTGGCGTCGCCGGAGTGCACGCCGGCAAATTCGATATGCTCAGAAATGGCGTAAAGTTTGATTTCGCCGTTCTGAGCTACGGCGTCCATCTCTATCTCCTTGGCGTTCTGGATGAATTCCGACACTACCACCGGATGCTGCTTGCTCACGTTGGCTGCAAGGCGCAGGAAGCGGTGAAGCTCCTCTTCGTTGCTGCATACGTTCATTGCGGCACCGGAAAGTACATAGCTGGGTCGCACGAGCACCGGGAATCCGACCTCGCGGATGAAGTCGTCGATGTCGGCGAAGCTCGTCAGCTCGCGCCAGCGCGGCTGGTCGATGCCGAGGCGGTCGAGCATGGCCGAGAATTTGTGGCGGTCCTCGGCGTTGTCGATGCTCTCGGCCGAGGTGCCGAGGATGTTCACTCCGGCATCGTCGAGGCGCGTGGCCAGGTTGTTCGGTATCTGGCCGCCAACCGAGAGGATTACGCCGTGGGGTTGCTCAAGTTCGAGGATGTCCATCACACGCTCGTAGGTGAGTTCGTCGAAATAGAGGCGGTCGCACATGTCGTAGTCGGTCGACACGGTCTCGGGGTTGTAGTTGATCATCACCGAGCGCCATCCGCGCTCTTTCACGGTGAGCAGCGCGTTGACCGAACACCAGTCGAACTCCACCGACGAGCCGATGCGGTAGGCGCCGGAACCGAGCACCACCACCGAGCGGTGGTCGTGCAGGTATTCCACGTCGTTGGTCGAACCGTTGTAGGTGAGGTAGAGGTAGTTGGTCATCGCGGGATATTCGGCGGCGAGGGTATCGATCTGTTTTACCACGGGTACGATGCCGAGCTGCTTGCGCAGGGCGCGCACGGCAAGGCCGTCGGCTATGGAGTCGAAGGCGTTCTTGCGTATGGCGCGGGCCACCTGGAAGTCGCTGAAGCCCTGCTGCTTGGCGGTACGCAGCAGCGCCTCGGGAAGGGCGTCGAAACTATCGACTGCCTCAAGCTCGCGCTCGGTGGCGATTATGTGGTGGAGTTTTTCGAGAAACCAGCGGTCGATTTTCGTCAGTTCGTGGATGCGCTCCACGGTATACCCTTCGCGCATGGCCTTGGCCACCACGAAGATGCGCTTGTCGGTGGGCTCGCGCAGGGCTTCGTCCATGTCGGCCACTTCGAAGTCGCGGTTGCCGACGAAGCCGTGCATACCCTGACCGATCATGCGCAGGCCTTTCTGGATTACCTCCTCGAAGGTGCGTCCGATGGCCATAACCTCGCCGACGGATTTCATCGACGAACCGATCTGGCGCCTCACGCCATGGAATTTGCCGAGGTCCCAGCGAGGAATTTTGCAGACGATATAGTCGAGTGCCGGCTCGAAGAAAGCAGTGGTATCTTTCGTCACGGAGTTCTTCAGCTCGAACAGTCCGTAGCCGAGTCCGAGCTTTGCGGCCACGAAAGCCAGGGGATAGCCTGTGGCTTTCGATGCCAGAGCCGACGAGCGGCTAAGTCGGGCGTTTACCTCGATTACGCGGTAGTCCATCGAGTCGGGGTCGTAGGCATATTGCACGTTGCATTCGCCCACGATGCCTATATGACGGATAATCTTTATGGCGAGTTCGCGCAGGAAGTGGTAGTCGTCGTTGGAGAGCGTCTGCGAGGGTGCCACTACTATCGATTCGCCGGTGTGGATGCCAAGCGGGTCGAAGTTCTCCATGTTGCAGACGGTGATGCAGTTGTCGTAGCGGTCGCGCACCACCTCGTATTCCACCTCTTTCCACCCCTTGAGCGATTTCTCCACGAGCACCTGCGGCGAAAACGAGAACGCTTTCTCGGTGAGCGCGGTAAGCTCCTCGGCGTTGTCGCAGAAACCGCTGCCGAGGCCTCCGAGGGCATAGGCGGCGCGCACAATCACCGGGTAGCCGAGGCGTTCGGCTGCCTCAAGAGCCTGAGCGGTAGTGCTCACAGCCTCGCTCTTTATGGTTTTTACGTCGATTTCGTCGAGTTTGCGCACGAAGAGCTCCCGGTCCTCGGTGTCCTTGATGGCCTGTACGGGGGTGCCGAGCACGCTTACACCATAGCGTTCCAGTACGCCCGACTCATAAAGCTCAACGCCGCAGTTGAGCGCGGTCTGGCCTCCGAAGGCCAGAAGAATGCCGTCGGGGCGCTCTTTTTCTATCACGCGCTCCACGAAGTAGGGCGTTACCGGCAGGAAGTAGATTTTGTCGGCAAACCCGCTGGAGGTCTGCACGGTGGCGATGTTCGGATTGATGAGCACCGTGGCGATGCCCTCCTCTTTCATGGCTTTGAGAGCCTGGGAGCCGGAATAGTCGAACTCGCCGGCTTCGCCGATCTTCAGGGCGCCGCTGCCCAGCAGTATTACTTTGCTGATTTTCTTTTCCATGCCGCTGTCTGGTGTAGGGAAGTGAGTGTGGATTGGGGAGTCTTATTTGTTCTTATGGTCGCGCACCATCTGGAGGAACTTGTCGAAGATGAATTCCGTGTCGCGCGGACCCGATGATGCCTCGGGGTGGAACTGGGCCGAGAACCAGGGCATCTTGCGGTGGCGGATACCTTCGTTGGTCCCGTCGTTCATGTTGACGAAGAGCGGTTCCCAGTCGGAGGGGAGTGTAGTGTCGTCGACGGCGAATCCGTGGTTCTGCGAAGTCACGTAGCAGGTGTTTGTCCCGGCCATGCGCACGGGCTGGTTGTGGCTGCGGTGGCCGTACTTAAGTTTGTAGGTCTTGGCTCCGGCGGCTTTGGCCAGCAGCTGGTTGCCCATGCAGATACCGCAGATGGGCTTGCAGGTGGCCATCGCCTTGCGGATATTGGCTACTGTGGCCTCGGCGAAGTCGGGGTTGCCCGGACCATTGGATATGAATAGCCCGTCGTAGGGGATGTCGGTGAAATCATAGTCCCAGGGGACGCGTATCACCTTCACTCCGCGACGGGTGAGGCATCGGATAATATTGAATTTCGTGCCGCAGTCCACCAGCACGATGGTTTCCGCTCCTTCGCCGTGGATTTCCGGCTCTGTGCAGCTTACGGCGGCTATGAGGTTCTCGGCGTTGGGGTCGGAGAATTCAACCTCGTCGGGGCTCTCGAAATAAATCTTGCCGAGCATCGACCCTTTCTCGCGCAGATGCTTTGTCAGGGCGCGGGTGTCGATGCCGTAGAGGCCGGGCTTTTTCTCGTCGCGGAGCCATTGATGGAGGCTGCGCGTGGCCAGCCAGTGGCTCGGCTCCCACGAGTAGTCCTGCGCGATAATAGCGCGGCAGTGGATTCTGGAACTTTCGAGATAGCGGCTCACGTTGTCGGGCTCGGTGGTTTCCGGCGGCACTCCGTAGTTGCCGAGAATCGGATAGGTGGTCACCAGTATCTGCCCTTCGTATGACGGGTCGGTCAGACTTTCGGGATAGCCCGTCATGGCGGTGTTGAACACCACCTCGCCGGCGGTTGCCGTTTCGTAGCCGAACGACTTCCCCCGGAATGTGGTTCCGTCTTCCAGAACCAGCACGGCGTCGCGTGTTTGCTGCATAAGGAAATGTGAATAAACTGATTGCGATTATTTCGCAGTTTGTTGAGTGCAAAGTTAGCGGTTTTTCAGTAATTTTGCAACCGCCGCGGCGCCAAATGGCGTCCGGGGAATAAAGCTATTTATGAAAACGGAACAAACAGATAAATTGGCCACATCGCGCTCGGCGCTGGCGCTCGGCATTCCGGCCATGGAGATGCTTGGCCGGGTGCGCGTAATGGTGCTCGGACTGGGCGGCGTCGGGAGCTGGGCGGCTGAGGCGCTCGTGCGTACCGGAGTGCGGCATATGGCACTTGTCGATGCCGACTGTGTGGCCGTGAGCAACGTAAACCGCCAGGCGCCGGCCACTATGGCTACCGTCGGGCGCCCCAAAACCGAGGCGATGGCCGCGCGTCTGCGCGACATCGCTCCCGATGTGGAGTTGAAACTCTTTACGGCCACCTATTGCGAGGCTACGGCCGCCGGATTCGATTTCGAAAGCTACGACTATGTAATCGATGCCATCGACTCGCTGGCCGACAAGCAACTGCTTATTCTCAATGTGGCTGCCTGCCGCCGGCCGGTGCTGTTTTCATCCATGGGTGCCGCACTCAAGATGGACCCGGGAAAGATTGAGGTGGCCGAATTCTGGAAGGTGCACGGATGCCCTCTCGCAGCCGCGTTGCGCAGCCGCATGCGGCGCGCGGGCACCTTCCCGGCCCGCAAGGTAATGTGCGTGTTCTCGCCAGAGCGCCTGCCCAATCATCCCGAGGCTCTGGAGGGGGTTGACCTTCCTGACAGCTCGATGCGTTTCGGCAAGGTTGCCGTCAACGGCTCGCTCTGCCATATCACCGCCACATTCGGTCTCCGTCTCGCCTCCCTCGTAATCTCCGATATATATAGGCGTGCTACTGAAATTTCACCAAATGTACCTTTGGTGAAATCCTGAACGTCGTAGATTTTTTTGTGCTTTTATTTCTTAATTTCTGAAGTTTGATTTGTTAAATCGAGGGGTTGTTTTTACCTTTGTCTGTTGAAAAAGTAGTTCAAAAATCTCAATTTTTTATCCTTATGAAGAAGAAATTTATCTGCACCGTCTGTGGCTACGTTCACGAAGGCGATGAGGCTCCCGAAAAGTGCCCGCTCTGCGGCGCTCCCAAAAGCAAGTTTAAAGAACTGACCGAAGAAGAGGCCGTTAAGTTCGTTACCGAACACGAAATCGGCGTTGCCAAAGGCTGCTCCGAGGAGATGATCAAAGACCTCAATACTCATTTCATGGGCGAATGCACCGAGGTGGGCATGTATCTGGCTATGAGCCGTCAGGCCGATCGTGAGGGCTATCCCGAAATCGCCGAGGCATTCAAGCGCTACGCTTTCGAGGAGGCCGAGCATGCTTCGAAGTTCGCCGAGCTTCTTGGCGACTGCGTATGGGACACCAAGACCAACCTCTACAAGCGTATGCTGGCTGAAGCCGGTGCCAACGAGGACAAGATGCGCATTGCTGCCAACGCCAAGAAAGCCAACCTCGATGCCATCCACGATACCGTTCACGAGATGGCTAAGGACGAAGCCCGCCATGGCCGCGGCTTCAAGGGCCTTTACGACCGCTATTTCGGTGGCAAGTAATCCGACCTTATCCTATCCCTAAGAATCTTAAGGCGGGGTGTCGACAACCTGTCTCTTATACACATCTGACGCTGCCGACGACTCCTTACGTGTAGAT
>ENA-OYXX01000128-OYXX01000128.1-human-gut-metagenome-genome-assembly--contig:-NODE-128-length-35032-cov-8.447523_pt1 | contig 35032 bp, 30 predicted proteins | sample MGYA00243976_ERZ653434 | MGnify/ENA primary metagenome ERZ653434 (study PRJEB26926, sample SAMN06165112) | human gut metagenome | biome: ENVO:00009003; feature: ENVO:2100002; material: ENVO:00002003...
GTGTATAAGAGACAGCTCCTCAATTAATAATTAATAATTAAAAAAGTGAACAAACCAAGTATACCCAAGGGAACGCGCGACTTCTCCACGGTGGAGATGGCCAAGCGCAACTACCTTTTCGACACGATACGCTCGGTATATGCGCTTTACGGCTACCAGCAGATAGAGACACCGGCAATGGAAACGCTGCACACGCTGTTGGGCAAATACGGCGAGGAGGGCGACAAGCTGCTCTTCAGGGTGCTCAACAGCGGCGACTATCTGAACAAGGTGAGCGATGACGCCCTTGCCTGCCGCGACTCGCTGTCGCTGGCATCGTGCATCTGCGAGAAGGGGCTGCGCTACGACCTAACGGTGCCCTTCGCACGTTATGTGGTGATGCACCGCGACGAGCTGCAGCTGCCGTTCAAGCGCTATCAGATACAGCCCGTGTGGCGTGCCGACAGGCCGCAGAAGGGCCGCTACCGCGAGTTTTACCAGTGCGATGCCGATGTGGTGGGCAGCGACTCGCTGCTCAACGAGGTGGAGCTGATGCAGATTGTCGACACGGTGTTCAGCCGTCTGGGCATACGCGTGCAGATAAAGATAAACAACCGGAAGATTCTCACCGGCATTGCCGAGGTGATAGGCGAGGCCGACAAGATAACGGTGATAACGGTGGCCATAGACAAGCTCGACAAGATAGGGCCTGACGGAGTGAACGAAGAGCTGAAGGCCAACGGGCTTGACGACGCGGCCATAGCCAAACTGCAGCCCATCATATCGCTCGGCGGGACAAACGACGAGAAGCTCCGGACAATCAGCGAGGTGCTGAAAGACAGCGAGACAGGACTGAAGGGAGTGGAGGAGACACGCTTCATACTCGACACGCTGAAGACTGTTGGGCTGGACAACGAGATACAGCTCGACCTGACTCTCGCCCGCGGCCTGAACTACTACACCGGCGCCATCTTCGAGGTGAAGGCTCTCGACACGCCTATGGGCAGCATCACCGGCGGCGGACGCTACGACAACCTCACCGGCATCTTCGGTATGCCGGGACTGAGCGGCGTGGGCATATCGTTCGGGGCCGACCGCATCTACGACGTTCTCAACACACTCGACCTCTTCCCGAAGGAAGCCGTGACGGGCACACGCCTGCTCTTCATCAACTTCGGCTGCAAGGAGACGGCCTACTGCATGCCAATAGCCCGCAAGACCCGCGGGGCCGGCATCAAGACCGAGATATATCCCGATGCCGTGAAGATGAAGAAGCAGATGGCTTATGCCAACGCCAAGGCCATACCCTTTGTGGCTTTGGCCGGAGAAAACGAGATAGGCGAAGGCAAGGTGATGCTGAAGAACATGGCTACGGGCGAACAGACACTCGTTACGCCCGACGAGCTCGTGGAGAGAGTGAAGAGGTAAGAGTGAAGAGAATATACGTCTTCATGCCCATAATTAAAGCATATAAACTGGTGGTGTATCAAAAATGCAGGGGATGCACATAGTAGGGACATATTCTTGTATTTGTCCGCTCGTACCGTGTTGATATTCAGTGACTGCTTGACGGACAAATACAAGAATATGTCCCTACCAAGCATCATGTAGCCATTTTGATACACCATCTTGGGGTGAGGCTTTTTTAAAAAACATAATAACGATGAGAAAATATAAAATACTTGTATATGCCCTTGCGGCACTGCTCGTGCTGTCGGCGTTCAAGCAGGACAAGGTGGTGACCATATTCATGATCGGCGACTCGACGATGGCCAACAAGAGCCTCAAGAACGGAAACAAGGAGCGTGGATGGGGCATGGCGCTGCAGTGCTATTTCGATGACGGCATACGCGTGGACAACCATGCCGTCAACGGACGCTCGTCGAAGAGCTTCATAGACGAGGGACGATGGCAGGTGGTGCTGGACAAGATACGTCCCGGCGACTATGTATTCATACAGTTCGGACACAACGACGAGAAGCCGAAGGCCGACCGCCATACAGACCCGGGTACGACGTTCGACGCCAATCTGGCAAAGTTTGTGCGTGAGACACGCGAGAAGGGGGGCATACCGGTGCTGTTCAACAGTGTGGTGCGCCGCAACTTCCTGAAGGTGGTGCCCAAGAACGATGACGACGAGGCGCTGCGCAACACGACAGGCCCGACGAAGGTGGACGCCGCAGAAGAGGGTGACAGCCTTGTAGACACCCACGGCGACTACATCGTGGCACCGCGTAATGTGGCTGAACAGCTCGGCGTGGCGTTCGTAGACGCCAACAGGATAACCCACGAACTGGAGCAGGGTATGGGGCGCGAGGCTTCGAAGAAGCTGCACATGTGGTTCATGCCGGGTGAGGAACCGTCGGTGCCGAAGGGCCGCCAGGACAACACCCACTACAATGTGTATGGCGCCCACGTGGTGGCTTCGCTGCTTGCCGATGCCGTGGCGGCGGAGGTTCCGGCGCTGAAAAAGCATGTGGTGCATCGTGACATGTCGGTGGCGGCAAACGGCATAGGCGACTGCTTCACCGTTCAGGAGGCAGTGGACAAGGCTCAGCAGGGCAGGAAGACCACCGTACAGCTTTTTGGCGGCGAATGGGAGAGGCCCGATGTGCCCAAGGGCAAGAAGATAAAGTTTGTACTGCGCGACGGGGCAAAGTGGAAAAAATAAGAATTGTGTGGAATATTTCTTATGAAATGCTTGCCAGTATGCGGGATAATGTCTAACTTTGCATGGTTATTCAACATCAATATAATAAAAGGAATACGAATATGAAGAAAAAGTTTATCTGCTCCGTATGTGGATACATATACGAAGGTGATGCCGCTCCGGAGAAATGTCCTCTCTGCAAGGCTCCGGCGTCTAAGTTTACAGAGATGACGGTTGACGGTGAAGCTGATTTTGCCACTGTACACGTACTCGGTGCAGCCAAGAACGAGGGTGCCGACGAGGAAATGATAAAGGACCTCAACGCACACTTCAACGGTGAGTGCTGCGAGGTGGGCATGTATCTTGCCATGAGCCGCCAGGCCGACCGTGAGGGATATCCCGAAATAGCAGAGGCATACAAGCGCTACGCTTTCGAGGAGGCTGAGCACGCATCGAAGTTCGCCGAGCTTCTCGGTGACGTTCTGGGAAGCACCAAGGCCAACCTCGAGGCCCGCATAGCAGCAGAGAAGGGCGCTTGCGAGGACAAGTTCCGCATTGCAAAGAACGCCAAGGCTGCCGGTATGGATGCCACACACGACACCGTTCATGAGATGGCCAAGGACGAGGCACGCCACTGCGCCGGTTTCATGGGACTCTACAAGCGCTATTTTGGCGACAACAAGTAAACGTGATACAATAAAATAGCGGAACAGTCGTTTTATCATTAAGATGAAACGACTGTTTTTTTATATCATGGCCCTGACGGCGGCATTAGCGTCGTGCGGCGATGACGACTCGTTCACGACGAGCCGTTCGGCCCTGCTTTCCTTTTCACGCGATACGGTCAGTCTTGACACCGTATTCAGTACGGTGCCCACCTCCACGCAGACTTTCTGGGTGTACAACAGGAATGACGACGGACTGAGGCTGGCCCAGGTGCGCCTGCTGCATGGCAACCAAAGCGGTTTCAGGGTGAACGTGGACGGAACCTATCTTGACAACACGCTCGGAAGCGTGGCTGGCGACTTCGAAATACGCAAGGGCGACAGTATAAGGGTGTTCGTGGAGCTGACTTCGGCGGCCACGGGCAGGCCTGAACCACAGCTTGTTGCCGACGACCTGGTGTTCACCCTGCAGAGCGGCGCGGAGCAGCGTGTCAATCTGAAGGCCTGGTCGTGGGATGCCCTGATGGTGGACAGCATCATCGTGAGGCGTGACACGGTGATTGCGGAAAGCAAACCCGTGGTGGTGAGAAGGGGCATAAGGGTGGAAGAGGGGGCAACCCTGACCGTCAACGCACCCACGGCGATGTTCTTTCACAGCGGGGCGGGGATTGACGTGTACGGCCGCCTGCTTGTAAACCCTGCCGGAGAAGGGCGCGACGGCGACGTGGTTTTCCGCGGCGACCGTCTTGACCGCATGTTCGACTATCTGCCTTACGACCGTGTGAGCGGGCAGTGGCGCGGCATAACCATACATTCTTCCTCTACGGGCAACATTGTGTGCAATGCCGACATACACAGTGCGGAGCATGGCATCGTCTGCGATTCTGCGGCGTATGATGCCGACAATGTGCGCCTGGCCCTTGAAAATGTCACGATACACAACTGCAAGGGGCCGGGGCTGACGAGCTACAACTCAAACATTTCTCTGGTGAACTGTCTCATAAGCAACACTCTCGGCGACTGTCTGTCGGTATACGGGGGCAGTGCGCTGCTGGTGTACTGCACTCTGGCACAGTTCTATCCGTTCAGCGGCGACCGCGGTGTGGCCCTGCGTTTCACCAATTTCGCCGGCGGGTACGACTACCCGCTGTACATGCTGGAGTGCCACAACTCGCTGATAACGGGTTATGCCGGTGACGAGATAATGGGTGAGACGAGAGAGACGGAGACGGATGTGCCCTTTGTCTATTACTTCGAGAATGTGGTGATGCGCACTCCGGAGACGGAGGAAATGAAGGAGTCGGAGCAGTATGTGAATGTTGTTTTTGAAACTCCCGATGACTCGATACAGGGGAAAGCGCATTTCAAGACCGTAGACGAGGACAACCTCTATTACGATTTCCATCTCGACTCACTGTCGACAGCCATAGGCAGGGCGCATGCAATACCCGCATTTGCCACCGACCGTGACGGGTATGACCGTGGTGACACGCCCGACGCGGGATGCTATCAGTACAGATATTCAAGGTAAGAGAGGATTTACATCTGCTTGTCAGAGAACGACAGCGGCATGAGATGACGGATGCCGTCGATGACATAGATGCGGCTGGTGCCGTAGAGGATTATCCTTACCGGCCGGCCATATCTCGTTTCGGTCTCTATAAGTGCCTGACGGCAGCTGCCGCACGGAGTGATGGGCTCGGCAAGCAGTTCGTCATGCTCGTTGCGTGCGGCGATGGCGATGGCTGTCACGGCCAGATCGGGGTATTGGGCTCCGGCAGAAAAGAGTGCGGACCGTTCGGCACATATTGTCACGGGATAGGCTGCGTTCTCCTGATTGCATCCGATGACCTCGGTGCCGTCTTCGAGCAACAGCGCCGCCCCCACCTTGAAATGGGAATAACGGGCGTATGAACGCCGGGTGGCCTCGACGGCTTTTTCCACCAGATGTCTTTCGGCATCACTGAGTTCGTCAATGCCGCAAACACCGATAACTGATTCAATCACTTGTTTTTTCATAATAAATATAATTTTATTGCAAATTTAGTAATTTATCTGTGATAAATGGATTGTTTTCATTATTTTTGCAAATCAAATGTAATCAGGCAAACTTTATGACGCGATTATCACTGACATTGCTTCTGTTCGTCTTTTCGTTGGGAATGAACGCGCAGATGAGATGGAACCAGGCATACCAGCAATATATCAACCAATATAAGGACCTGGCCATAGAGCAGATGCACAAGTACCGCATACCTGCCAGCATAACTCTGGCGCAGGGGCTCTTTGAGTCGGGGGCGGGACGCAGCAGACTTGCACAGCAGGGCAACAATCATTTCGGCATAAAATGTCACGGATGGACAGGCAGAAAGATGTATTTCACCGATGACGCGCCCGACGAATGTTTCAGGGCCTACCGCAGTGTGTACGACAGCTACGAGGACCATTCGCGCTTTCTCGCGGGCGGAAACCGTTACAGGAGCCTCTTCCGTCTGGATATAACGGACTATAAGGGATGGGCACGCGGCCTGAGAGCCTGCGGGTATGCCACCAACCCCAAGTATGCCGACAGGCTGATAGAGATAATACAGCTCTACAGACTGTACGAGTATGACCGTGCGAAAGGGTACAACAGGTTCATTGCCCGCCGCAGCAAGGATGTGCCGGTGGGCGGAAGGGAACTGCACCCCATATATCAGTTCAACAAAAACTATTATCTGAAAGCCCGTGCGGGAGACACGTTCAAGTCGATAGCAGCTGAGGTGGGCATATCTTACCGCTCGCTGGCCCGCTACAACGAACGCGACCGCAGGGACGTGCTTGCCGAAGGAGACATAGTATATCTGAAGAAAAAGCAGACCAAGGCACCGAAAGTCTACAAGGGACGTATGCACTATGTGCGCGAGGGGGAGTCGATGTACACCATATCGCAGCTTTACGGCATACGTCTGAAGAGTCTTTACAAGATGAACCGGCTGTCACCTTATTATCAGATAAAGGTGGGTGACAGGCTGAGGGTAAGATAAGGAGTTAAGGAGTTTTTTAGGAGTTAAGGAGTTAAAGGGAGTTAAGGAGTTAAGCCAAATGCCCATGCAATGTTTCACGCTCATAAAGCTATTGGCTTAACTCCTTAACTCCCTTTAACTCCTTAACTCCTAAAAAACTCCATAACTCCTGAGTTATTATTTAATTGTCACCTGGGTGGCCCCATATCCGTATTCGCGGAAAGATGCGTCCTGATATGGGTAGTTCTTGTAGCGGTAACGCAGCTCGCTGACGATGGCGTGGCGCAGCACACCCTCTCCCTTGCCGTGAATGAAGACTATCTTGCGGCCCTTCTGCTTGGCGTATTCCTTAAGAGTGTTGCGGAACGTGTCCATCTGATAGCTGAGAATGTCGGCGGGAGACATGCCGGAGACGGTGTCGAGCAGCTCGCCGGCATGCAGGTCGACCACCACGGGCGCGTTCTTGTCGTCGGCATCGGCCGGCTTCCTGACCTGCGGACTTGCCGCGCTGTCGGCCTTATACTTGCCCATGAGCTCCTCCTTCAGCTTGTCGGGGTCGACAACGAGCGGCCGGGCCGCCTTGTCGTTCTCGACAAGTGTGTATATGAGTGCGGGCTGCTCGAAGAAGTCGCTCTCACGGAAGGTGTGCAGCTTGTAAAACTTTACAGTGTCGAGGCGCAGCTGCACATCGACGGCGGGCTTGAGGATGAAGCTCTTGTCGCGCTTGTAGGCCACTATCTGCACGCATATGCGCTCCATGGCGTTCAGCTCGTCGCGGCCGAACTCCTCTACAAAGAGCTTGGTGTTGGGCTCCGCCTCGTACGTGGCGCGGAGATGCCAGTTTGCCCCTTCGGCCGTCATGTAGGTGAACCGCATGTAATAGTTGCTGTCGTTGACGAAATAAGTCTCGAAACGTGTCGACGTGATTTCCCTTACGTCGACGGGCACAAACGCGAGATATGCGCCCAGCCTGTCGCCTCCCTTGCGCTCTTCGGCCACGGGACGGAAGGTGACGGGGCGGTCGGCGGGGTCGTAGTCCTCGTCGTCATCGGGCACCGTCTTTGCCGCATGCCCGGTCTTGTTCTCCACAATGCGTGACGTGCTGTAATCTTCGTCACCCACAACCACCACGTCCGTGATGTGTGTGGGTATCTGGAATCCGTCGGCATCTTCCACCAGAACGATGTCCTTGCCCTGGAATCCGGCTACGGTGCCGCCACCGACATCACTCAAGAAACGTACTTTATCTCCTATCTTCATATATTTTTTCTGTTTTCAATATTCAAAACTTCAACTTTCTGTCTCCTGCCTTTCATTCTTCATCTTCCGGCCTTTCGCCATTCACGTTCCTGACAGTTCCGTCAGGGTATCAGCAGCGAACTGTCGCCATAGCTCAGGAAGCGGAAGTCGTGGGCGAGGGCGTAATCGTAGATTTTACGCCAGTCGCCGTTCACAAACGCGCTCACGAGCAGCAGCAGGGTGCTCTGCGGCTGATGGAAATTGGTGACGAGCATCTTCACTATCTTGTAGTCGTATCCGGGTGCAATGATTATCTGCGTGCTCGAATGGAGTGCGCTCAGACCGTGGCGGTCGAGATAGCCGAGCAGCGTCTTTATCGATTCGAGGGGCGTGAGCGATGCCTCGGTCACGTAGGGTTCCCACTGGTCGATGTGCAGCTGTGCCCCGGTGAGGTCGGGATTGCGGTGCAGACGCAGGCCCATGTAGTAAAGGCTCTCGAGGGTGCGCACGCTCGTTGTGCCCACGGCTATGGCCGAGGCACCGTGGCGGATGAGCTTCTCGAGCGTCTCGCGGCGCACGCAGATGTATTCGGTGTGCATCTCGTGCCCCTCTATCTCCTCGCTCTTTACGGGCTTGAAGGTGCCGGCACCAACGTGCAGCGTAATCTCCTCGCGGTCGATGCCGGCAGCGTCGAGCGCTGAAAGCACGCCGGCGGTAAAGTGAAGCCCGGCGGTGGGTGCGGCCACACTGCCCTTTATCTTCGAGTAGACGGTCTGGTAGGTGCTCTTGTCGCTCTCCTGCGTCTCGCGGTTGAGGTACGGCGGGATGGGCAGTTCGCCCACGGCATCGAGTATGTCGGCAAAGGTCACGCCGCTGTCGTTCCAGCTGAAGGCCACCCGGTGGCAGGTTTTCTCTGCGCCAGCATATTCGGCGCGGAGGGTTATGTTGCGGCCGCCGGCAACGACCTCGCGGCTGAGGGCACCGTCTTTCCACTTCTTCAGGTTGCCTATTAGGCAGAACCACGTGCACCGCTCTCGGCACTGGAACATCTGCTCGTAGTCGGCCGGCGACACGGGTTCGAGCAGGAATGTCTCGATGAGTGCCCCGGTGGGCTTGCGGAAGTGCATGCGCGCCTGTATCACGCGGGTGTTGTTGAAAACCATCAGAGCCCCTGAAGGCAGATGGCGGGTGATGTTGTAGAACACGTCTTCGGTCACACTGCCGTGGTTGTAGACGAGCAGTTTCGAATGGTCGCGGTCGGCCATGGGGAACTTGGCTATGCGGCTGTCAGGCAGACCGTAGTTGTAATCGCTTATATGTATGTGTTTGGGGTTCATGTCTTTTTTGCTTTATCACACCATGACGGGCTTTATCACACCACGACGGGCATAATCACACCAATACGAGGCACGCCCGGATGATGGTGTATATGAATGTAAGGAACAATACGCTGATGACCACATCCACATCCATGAGCTGATAGCCCGTGGGAGTGTACTGTGACGAGATGAAGTTCATGCGTGCAGGCATGCGGCCGCTGACCCTGTAATAGAGGTAATAGACGGCTGTGCCCGACAGGCCGCCCCAAAGCAGGCCGCAGAGGATGTCGCCGGGGAAGTGGACACCGAGGTACATGCGTGTCCAGCAGTTGACCAGCGACCACAGCACGAGCAGGAACGACAGCATGCCGCTGCGCACAAGAAGGCTGAAGAACACGGCTATGCTGAACGTGTTGGCGGCATGGGCGGAGAAAAAGCCGTAGCTGCCGCCACGGTATCCGTTGACAACATCCACCGCCATGCCTATCTGCAGGTCGTGGGTGGGGCGCAGACGGGCCACCCCGGGCTTGACAATGGTGTCGTCCACCGTTCCGGCCAGCACGACACACAGCGCGGCACAGCCCACGATGAGCAGTATCTGCCGCATGTTCTCGTTGTTGCGCAGCACAAGGAAGAACAGCGCCAGATAAAGCGGTATCCATGTGGCGGCCGTGGTAAGGGCCACGGCAAGCCCGTCGACGAAGAGCGAGTCGCTGCCGTTGATGGCCAGAAGCAACTGCTTGTCAAACTGTATCAATGTCTCCCAATCCATCCTTCACTCCTTAAATTATCTCTATCTGCGACGTCTCTATCCAGCCTTCCTTGCCGTCGGCGATGCGTATCTCCTTCCAGTCGTGCATCGACCCGTCGGTAATTTCGACCCTGGTACCCTCGTGAAGTATGAAGAGGTCGGTGCCGTTCTTGGCGGGAGTGCTCTTGATGGCTGCCGACGAAGACACGACGATGGCGCCGGTGCGGTGTTTGAGAACGCTCTTCTGCTGCGACGCGAAGACGTTGGACAGTATGAACACGACGATGAAGGCCAGTCCGCAGAAGAATCCCAGCTTGCGCAACACCATGCGGCCGGCAAAGAGGTAGAGCAGCGACAGCACTATGGCAAGGCCGAGCGAGACGAGTGCCGTGCGGGCCCAGCCGTCGACACTCATCATGTTGACTACCGAGCGGTACCACGTGACGAAGAACATCTCCGACTCGGGCGTTATCTTGTCTATCGTCTTTCCGCGTGCCATCTGCAGGTTGAAGCGTATGTCCCTGTCGCCGGGTGACAGAAGCAGGGCACGCTCGTAGTTGAGTACGGCACGCGTGATGTTGTCGGTGCGGTAGTAGGCGTTGCCGAGATTGTAGTAAAGGTCGGCGCTGCCGCCCTTCTCCAGCAGCTCCTCATAGTCCTTGATGGCCTGGGTGTAGTTCTGCCTGGCGTAGGCACTGTCTGCATTTTCCTTCGTCACGGCATGCGACGGGGTGGCCGCGGCCAGTGCCATAACCGTGAACAGCAGCAGCACAGCCGGTGCCGCCGCCCGTTTTCCGCTCTTCTTCATAACGTCTTCAATACTCATTATGGCAGTCATGGCTGCCTCAAAAGTCTTGCCCATGTTTCCCTTTGCGTCGCCCGGGGCATAGCGTTCGAACTCACATTCGTCGATGGCCTGCACGTAGGTGTCAATGATATCGCCGGCCACGCCGTGCTCCGTGAGGCACTGGCTGATGTTCTCGCGCGAGATCTGCGCCACGGGCATGTTCATCTTGTCGCCCACATACCCCCACAAGGTGCGGAGAACCTCGTCGTAGAACTCGCCCTGATTGCCGGCATCCATCATCTTCTTTGCCTTCTTCAGACGTCTGGTGGCCACCTTGTTGGCCTTCTTTCCGCGCTGGCGCACGATGTTGGCGTTGTCGATGGCACGACGGCGGAAGACGATGAAGAGCGAGATGAATACAAGCAGCAGCACTGCAAGCGACACCCAATAGGCGGTGGAACCGAAGAAAAAGTCGTCCACCGACTTCACGTCGGCATCGCCGGTCTTGATGTAGCGTATGTCGGTGTTCAGCTGTTTCAGCTCTTCCTGGCCGGCATAGCTGCCTCCGCCCTGACCTCCGCCCGAGCCTTTGGCCACATCGAGGGTGAAGGCCTGTGTGCGTGCGGTCTTGTAGCTGTTCGACTTCGTGTCGTAATATACGAACTCGACGGCGGGAATTTCGTATTTGCCCGGATGGCGGGGTATGGCGAGGAAGTCGTAAATCATGCTTCCCTCCACTCCATTGGCCGTCAGTTTGGTCTTGTCGGTTATCTTGGCGTCGTACTTGTCGAAGTCTTTGGGGAAGCCTACAACGGGTTCCTTTATCAGTTTGAGGTTGCCCGTGCCGCTCACGATTACACGCAGGGTGACGGGTTCGTTGGCCTTCACCTCCTGCTTGTCAAGCTGCGAGGTGATGTTGAACTGCCCCACTCCGCCCGAGAAGCCGGCCGGACGCGACGGGAGCGGGTCGACAGTGATGGTCAGTGCGGGAGCCTTTATGGTGTGCTTAACCTCCACATATCCCGAACCGCCGTTGAAGAAGGCCTCAAACGGGTCGACATTGCGGTTCTGCTGCACCACCACGCCGTTGAACGTAAGGGCGGGTATCTCTATCTTTCCCGTCTTCTGCGGGAACATCACATACTGGCGTATCGTGACGGTGCGGTAGGGCCGGCCGTTGATGGTCTCCACCTTGAAGCTCTTCTGCTGCGGCAGCTCAATCTCCTGGGTGTACACTCCGTTCAGGTCGGGCATCTTGCCGTCTATCTGTGTCAGGTCGACAAGGGTGCAGACCTTGTATGTGAGCAGTATGGGTTCCTGCTCGTGCACATGCTGCCTGCTGGCCGTGACCTTGATGAAAAGGTCGCTGCCGGATATGCGCGAACCCGCCTCGCGCATCTGTCCGCGCCCGCCGCCTCGCTGCTGCTGGGCGCCTCCGCCCTGTGCCGATGCCGACACGCGCACGCGCAACGGGTTGGATGTGATGTCCTTGCCGCCAACGGATATGCGGGCCGCGGGAATGTTGAACTTTCCCTCCTTGTTGGCACACAATATATACGTATAGGTTATGGATGACGTCGAGCTGGTATGGCCGTTTATCATCTGGAAACTCTGCTGGCGCGAGGTGCTCGGCCCCATAAGCACTTCGAAGGCTTCGGGTATGTTCCCCACGCGGAAGTTGCTTACATTCTGCGAATTTACAGTATACGTCAGACGGAACTGCTCGCCCACAGTCACCTCGCCCGGTGCCTCGGCTATAAAGTTCTGCGCCACCGCGGCGAGCGTGACGGCACACAATATCAATAGTGCATATATTCTCTTCATATCACCAGTTTTTCTGTAACTTACGTGAGCCGGGCTGCTGCTTGGCCTTGTTCATGCGCTGCTGGGTGTTCTTCTCCTGCTGCATGGCGGCATTGAGCAGCTGTTCGGCGTTCTCCCTGCTCATCTTGTCTTTCTTTTCCTCCTGCTGATTCTGCTTGTCGTTCTTCTGCTTCTCGTCGTTCTTCTTGTCCTGCTGCTGCTTGTCCTTATCCTTGTTCTTGTCGTCCTTGTTGTCCTTGTCCTGCTTGTCCTTGTTGTTCTTGTCGTTCTGGTTCTGCTTGTTTTGGCGCTTGCACAGGGCAAGGTTGTAGCGGGTCTCGTTGTCGTTGGGGTTCAGGCGCAGGGCTTCCTTGTACTGTTCGATGGCATCGCCGTACATCTTGTGCTTCTGGCATATCCATCCCATGTTGTGGTACGACCGTGCCTTGCGCATGGGGTTGGTCTCCAGGCGTGCCGCCTTCTGAAACTGCTCGACGGCGGCAGAGTCCTTGCCCTGGGCCATAAGGGCGTTGCCAAGATTGTAGACGGCCTGCGGATTGCGCGGATTGCGCTCCACGGCCTTTCTGTACGCCACCTCCGAGCCTTCAAAGTCGCCGCCACGATACTGCTTGTTGCCACTGCGCACATACTGGCGGTCGGTCTGGGCGGTTGCCGACAGGGCCGATACGGCCATGAGCAGAAGCACCGCCGTCTTCCTTGAACCGAAAATGCTGATGCCCCTGAACAGCGGATTCTTGCGCTCGAGCAGGCACACCTCAGCGATGAGAAGCAGGAGCACGATGATGGCCAGTGCGGGGAACTGCTCGTCGTAGTCGCTGTATATGTTTGACGAAATCTCCTTCTTGGCCAGTTTGTCAAGCTCCTTGTCGAGTATGTCCTGGGCGTTGCTGTTGTTGTCGACGTGGATATAGGCTCCGCCGCCGGCCGAGGCAAGCTGTCGGCACATGTCTTCGTTGAGCACGGACATGACGGTGTTGCCGGTGTTGTCCTTCATATAGTCGTTCGTTCCGGGCACGGGCACGGGCGCACCTGCCGCCGAACCCACGCCGAGCACGAATACACTCATGCCCTTCTTACGGGCAGCTTCGGCCGCCTCCACGGCCCTGCCCTCGTGGTCTTCACCGTCGGTGATGATGATGATGGCCTTGCCCACCCCCTCCTGCTGCGTGAAGCTGTGCGAGGCGAGGTCGATGGCCGCGGCTATGTCGGTGCCCTGACTGGCCATCATCGACGGGTCGATGCTGCCGAGGAACATCTTTGCCGACACGTAGTCGCTCGTGATGGGCAGCTGCACGAAGGCGTCGCCGGCAAAGACAATGAGCCCTATCTTGTCGTCGACGAACTTGTCGACAAGGTTCTCAACCATCATCTTGCTCCTGTCGAGACGGCTCGGCGCCACGTCTTCGGCACGCATTGAGTTGCTTATGTCCAGGGCTATCACCGTCTCTATGCCCACACGCTTCTCGGTGCTTATCTTAGTGCCCATCTGCGGGCGCGCCACCATAACGATGATGAGGGCCAGAGCCGCAAGCATGAGGCAGAACTTGACCGTCGGACGCCACCGCGAGACATCGGGCATGAGCTGTTTCAGCAGCCCGGGGTCGCCCAGGCGGCGCAGCTTGGCGGCACGTTTGCGCAACATGAGGAAGTATGTCAGCGCCAATACGGGTATCAGCACCAACAGATATAGGTAATCAGGGTCTTCAAATCTAAACATAATCTCTCTATGGTATTCTCCTAAACACTACTACTCTCAACAGTATCTCCAGCAACAGAGCTATGGCGGCGGCTATGGCAAAGGGCTGGTATACGTCGTATTTCTTACTGTACTTCTTGACATTGAGCTTCGACTTCTCCAGTTTGTCTATCTCCTTGTAGATGCGCTTGAGCTCGGCCGTGTTGGTGGCGCGGTAGAAGTCGCCGCTGGTGGCTGCCGCTATCTCGCTCAGAGTCTTGGTGTCCACCTCCACGGGCATGTTGACATACTGTATGCCTCCGCCCACCTGCATGGGGTAAGGGGCCGACTTGTCCGTGCCCACGGCAACGGTATACACGCGTATGCCGAGGCTGCCGGCAATCTCGGCGGCCGTCATGGGCGAGATGTCACCCATGTTGTTGCTTCCGTCGGTGAGCAGTATGACCACCTTGCTCTTCGACTTGGAGTCTTTCAGACGGCCCACGGCATTGGCCAGACCCATGCCTATGGCCGTTCCGTCCTGTATCAGCCCGCGGGCGGCTATGTCAGTCCGCACGTTCTTCAGCAGGTTGAGCAGCGAGGCGTGGTCCACCGTCATAGGGCACTGCGTGAACGATTCGCCGGCAAATATCGTAAGGCCAATGTTGTCGTTGGGGCGGCCTGCAATGAACTCGGCGGCCACCTGCTTGGCGGCTTCTATACGGTTCGGCTTGAGGTCTTCGGCCAGCATGCTCGTCGACACGTCCATGGCCAGCATGATGTCGATACCCTCTATCCACTTGTCCTTCCACGAATTGCGTGTCTGCGGGCGGGCAAGCACTATCACCAGAAGCACAAACGCCACGACCCTGAGCGCGGGCAGCACGGGCATCAGCCTCACCTTCCAGCTGACGGGGGCGTAGCGGAAGGCATAGGTGTCGCTCATGCGCATTGTCGGCTCACTCTTCTTCCTGTACAGCAGATACCAAACTATGTACGGCACTGCAAGCAACAGCAGAAAAAGACATTCTTTATTGGCAAATTCCATTATCTTTCTTTTAGTTCAATATTCCACATCTCCGGCACGCGTCCGGAATGAAAAGAATCGCAGGCGGCACACTGCGGCGTCAGCCGACCAGCTGCCACAGGATGCAGGCCACGTAGACAAACAGGGCCACCCACACCGCCACGATGACGGAGATGGCCGCCTTGAGAGCCTTGCGCGTCTTCACCGACTGTTTCTCCTCGGCCGTAAGCTCGGGCTTCACTATCTCTTCGGCGGGCTGGTTCTCCACCTTCGTGGAGTTGATGAACTCTATCGCGCTGACGAGGTTCTTGTCGTTTTCGTTTATCAGCGTAGAGTATTTGGCAAACTTCACAAGGTCGGCGGTAATGAAAAGCTCCTTCAGCTCGTCGATGGCCGCACGGTCCTGCGATGCCGTGAGGCGCTCTATTATCTCGCCGCTCGTCATCTCCATGGCGTTGAAACCGTAGCGCTCCTCAATGTACTTGCGCAGGGTGTCGGTCAGCTTGGTGTAGTATTCCTTCTGATTCTCCGACTGCACCATCCTGTCGGCCTTTATCAGCTCTATCTCCTTCATGGCCTTCTGGTGCGGCAGCAGGCGCTTCACCACCTTTATCCTGATGCTGATGGGCTTGTTGTCTCTCAGCAGCAGGTACAGATAATAGGCCGCCGGCATGAGCAGCAGCATAAGCACGCTCAGCCAGAAGGGGGTGCTCCAGTCGCTCCAGCGGAACGGATTGTCCTGCACGTCCTTCGGGCCGAAGAACTGGTCGACGTTGGCCGTGTCCACCTCTATGCCCACAACCTTCAGCGCAAGGCTCTTGCTCTTGTACACCTTACCGTCAACCCGGGCCTCGAAGGGCGGCAGATAGTAAAGCTGTTCGTCGAACGACGTGAGCGTGTACACCCGCGTACGCTGCAGCAGACCGCTGCCGGCATCCTGCGGCTCGAGGTCTTTCGAGGCCACCACCTCCACTCCCGGGGTCAGCACCGCACGCGGCTTGAGCGAAGGCATTACAACCTTCGACGCCTCCTTTGCCGTTACCGTAAGGGTGACGTTTATCTGCTGGCCTATGAATATCCCCACGGAGTCGATGCGGGCCTCTACCGATACTTGGCCCATCACGGGGATAACACTGACTGTCAATAAGATAGCCAATAATATTTTCTTCATTCTAACTTCTCTGTTTGAACAGCATCAGCAGCGACTTCACATAGTCTTCGTCGGTGGCAATGGATATGCTGTCGACGCTGTTCTTGTTGAACACTTCCTTCAGCGAGGCCTGACGCTTCACCCAATAGTTGTGGTGTGCCTGACGCAACTTGCGGCTGCCGGTGTCGATATACTGCTCGTGACCGGTCTCGGCATCCACCACCTTCATCAGTCCCACGTCGGGCAGCTCGCGTGCACACTGGTCGTACACCTGCACCGCCACCACGTCGTGCTTGCGGCTGCAGATGGTGAGCGGCTGCGAAAAGTCGGTGCGGGTGTAGAAGTCGCTCAGCACAAACGCCGTGCAGCGCCGCTTCATCACGTTCGACAGAAACTCCAGAGGCGCGTTGAGGTCGGTAAGGCGGCTTCCGGCATTGAAGTCGAGAAGCTCGCGTATTATATATAATATGTGTTTGCGGCCCTTCTTCGGGGGGATGTACTTCTCTATCCTGTCCGAAAAGAATATCACGCCTATCTTGTCGTTGTTCTGTATGGCGCTGAAAGCGAGCGTGGCGGCTATCTCGGTCACCATGTCCGACTTCATCTGCCGGTGCGTTCCGAAGTCGAGCGAGCCGCTGACGTCGACAAGCAGCATCACCGTAAGCTCGCGCTCTTCCTCGAACACCTTGATGTACGGACGGTGAAAACGCGCCGTGACATTCCAGTCGATGTCACGCACATCGTCACCGAACTGATATTCGCGCACCTCGCTGAAGGCCATACCCCTGCCCTTGAAGGCAGAGTGATACTGCCCGGCAAAGATGTTGGCGCTCAGCCGGCGCGTCTTTATCTCGACGGCTCTTACTCTCTTTATGAGATCCTGAGTTTCCATCAGGGCACTTCAACCTTGTTTATTATCTTGCTTACAATCTCCTCGCTCGTCACGTTGGCCGCCTCTGCCTCGTAGGTGATGCCGATGCGGTGGCGCAGCACGTCGTGGGCCACGGCGCGCACGTCTTCCGGAACCACATATCCGCGGCGCTTGACAAAGGCATACGCACGCGATGCCTTGGCAAGGTTGATGCTGGCACGGGGGCTTCCGCCGAACGAAATCATGTTCTTCAGATCCTTCAGGCCGTAGCGGTCGGGGTAGCGTGTGGCGAAGACTATGTCGGCTATATACTGCTCTATCTTCTCGTCTATATACACCTCGCGCACCACCTCGCGGGCCTTCTGTATGTCGGCGGCCGTAGTCACGGGCTTAACCTCGGGCAGGCTGCCGGCAAGATTCTCGCGTATGATGCGCTTCTCCTCCTCAAGTGTGGGATAGTCAATGACCACCTTCAGCATGAAACGGTCCATCTGCGCCTCGGGCAGCGGATAGGTGCCCTCCTGCTCCACGGGGTTCTGTGTGGCCATCACGAGGAAGGGATTGGGCAGGCGGAACGTCTCGGTGCCTATGGTCACCTGCTTTTCCTGCATGGCCTCGAGCAGCGCGCTCTGCACCTTTGCCGGCGCGCGGTTTATTTCGTCGGCCAGTACGAAGTTGGCGAACACCGGACCCTTCTTCACCTGAAACTTCTCGTCCTTCTGAGAGTATATCATCGTACCGATGACATCGGCCGGAAGGAGGTCGGGTGTGAACTGTATACGACTGTAGTCCGAGTCTATCAGCTGCGACAATGTCTTGATGGCCAGTGTCTTGGCCAGTCCGGGTACACCCTCGAGCAATATGTGTCCGTCGCTGAGCATACCTATGAGCAGAGACTCCACCAAATGCTTCTGACCGACAATGACACGGTCCATGCCGGTGATGAGATTTGTAACAAACGAGCTCTGTTGTTCTATCCGCATATTGAGTTCGCGGATATCAATAGCTTCTGCCATAATAGTCTATTTTCTTTTTAATGTTAATCACAATTATAAATTGACTGCAAAAATACGGAATAAATAACTGAAATCTGTATTTAACATTCTAAATAATACTAAAAAACACGCCGAATACAGATATTTTAAGAAACTTTTGTATTGGATAATCGTCGGGAGAACGGTCCGCACCATGCCGTGAAGCACGGAACGGCACACTTTGCACCGGTGCAAAACGGCGCATATTGGGAAATGTTTTCGTCGGTGTCATGTACATGGTAGGGACATATTCTTGTATTTGTCCGCCAACAATAATGCTGATACTTAGCATCTTCTTAGCGGACAAATACAAGAATATGTCCCTACCGGTTAAAAGAGTTGTGCCTTAAGGCCGCTTTCGCATTTATGAACGGTATGTATATTTCCCGTCACTTCTTCACAACCTTGCGGCCGCCCACCACGTATACACCGCGGGTGAGACCGTCGAGAGCCTTGGAAGACTCGACACCCGAGCGCAGAAGCACACCGTCGGTGGTGTAGACATCCACCTTCGCGCCGTCGGCCGTCACGCCATGGATACCGTCGGTGACGGACGAAACGCGGAGGATGCCGCGGGTGAGCAGCTCGGAGTCGTCCCACGTGAAGGTGCGTCCGGCTGCTTCCGTCTTCAGCAGATACTCGCCGGTCATGGCGCCGCTGCCCGTGAACACCGTCAGTTCGTCGCCGGCCTTCAGCTCGATGGCGTCACCGACCTTTATCAATATGGTGTCGCCACTGTGGGTTACCGCGCCCGAGAACTTGTACTTGTCGTACGTAAGCGAGCCGGAAGAGGTGGTGCCCACCTTCACCACGAGGGTGCTTCCGCCCTGCATGGCAACGCGCCCCGTAGCCTTCAGCGTGCCGAAATTGCCGTTGTAGCCGGCTTCAACTACGCCTCCCTTGGCCACTGTCACGGCTCCGGCGCATCCTATACCCGAGAGCCTGCCGCCGGCAGCCACCGTAAGCGAGCCAGTGGTGAACGCCGTGGGTGACGAGCTGAACGGACTGTTGTAGAGCTGCAGCGTTCCGCCCGACACCGTCACGGCCGATGTGCTGCCTTCGTTGGTCAGCGTCCATGTGCCGCTGCCGCACTTGCTCACGCTCTTGGCCTTGAGGGTTCCGGCGTATGTGGCGTCGGTGCCGTTGTGCCCCACTTCGTAGCTGTCGGCCCCGTTGCCCAGCGCACAGTCTTTCGACGTGGTGGCAAGCGAGCCTATCTTGGTGGTGATGGCACTTGTGCCGCTGCCGTTCGACTTGTAGTGGCCAATCTTTGCCCCCGCAGCCATGACGACGCTTGTGCGCGACATGTCCTTGACATTGTCCATCAGGCGGAAGTTTTCGCCCTCTGCCGTCAGCTGTCCCTCGAAAGCCGAGAAGTCGGCACCGATGTCGCTGCGCACTCCTGTGGACACAATGGTGAGATTTCCCTTGCCGCTGAAACTGCCGTTTACGGCTCCGCGCGTTGTGCCCTTGATGGTGTTGCCCGTACCTTCCACCACCGTTGCCTTATAGTTGAATATGGGTCGTGTGGAAGAGTTGTTCATGTTGATGAGGTGAACCTCGCCTCCGGCAAGCACCATCGGCGACCCCGTGCGGCCGAACGTTGCGTTCCAGGCACCCTGGGCCACGATGCCGCGGCGCAGGATGAGGCCGGCAAAGGCGTTCTCGCCGCCATAGGTGAAGTTGAGCTGGCCGGGGCCGTCCTTCACGAGATAGCCCGAACCGTGCACCTTTCCCTTGAGCGACAGCGAGCCCTTGGCGTTGGCTATCGTTATGGTTGCCGTATCGGTGAGGGTAACAATGTGGTCGGTGGCCATGTTGTCGGCATCGAGCTTGAGGGTTCCGCCGTTTATCTGCAGGTTGCCCTCGGCAGCCGACGAGGCTCCTATGGCACTCTTCTGCCCGCCGTCAAACATGTTGGTCACCGTCAGTGTGCCGCCGTTGATGACGGTCGGACCCGTATAGTCGTTGTTCTTCAGATTGATGCGCACCTCGCCGTCGCCGCTCTTGGTCAGCCCGCAGTTGCCGCTGATGCTGCCATCGCCGCCTACGGTATAGCCGCCATCGTTGAAATCGAATGTCACGCCGGCAGCCACCATGGCGTCGCTGACGGTTATGTCGCGTGCGCCGGCAACGTCGCCGAACGTCACTTCGTCACCGGGCACAAAGGGTGTGGCCGTGCCGCCGGCGATGAAATTGTCGGTCTTGTAATCCCAAAGACCGTTTACGGCACCTGTCCACGCCACGCCTTTCATCGGGGCACGGGTGGAAGCGACGCTGAGCACGATGCGCTGCTGCTCCACACGCACGGTGTAGTTGACGCCCGTCAGACCGCGGGTCTTCAGGCGTGCGGCGTCGGCGGTGAGCACACCGGTGCACTCTGCCAGCACATACTCGCCTTCGGAAAGGTCGGTCTGGTTGACGGTGAACGTGTTGTCGCCATTGAATGTGAGGTTGCCCTCCACAGCTATGCGGCCGCAATGTCCGTCGGCTGCGTCCACCTCTATATATATGTTGCCGGGAATGGTGAGGTCGCGGCTGAATGAAATCACGCCGTCGGTGCCCGAAGGCATGAGCCGGCAACCCTCGTAGTTGAGTGCTCCCTCAAACGTTATGCCGCCCGCAACGGTGGCGTTGCCGCCGAGTGTTCCCTTGGCACGCAGGCTGACGGGACCGGCTATGCGGCCGTTGACACGCAGAGTGCCCTCGCTGATGTGGGTGGTGCCGGTATAGTCGAGATTGCCGTTGAACGTGGCAACTCCCTCCATCGACTTGAACATGTCCATTTCGCCGGCGAGCGAACCGCCTGCCACGCTGAAGGTATAGTCATGTCCGATGGGGTTCATGAGGTATACAGACTGGGGATGCAGCGTTCCGCCGACGGTTATCGGCGATGTGCAGTGGCCGCTGATGTCGAAGATGACACTCTTTCCGTCGGCAAAAGTCTGGGTGGAAGTCTGGTCGAACGATGTGAATCCAGCGCCGCCCTGTGTCCACGATGTGCCTGAGGCCCAACGCAGGTCGGTAACCATGGTGGGCGGCAGTGGCGGATAAGGCATGTCGCCGCCGAGATAGAAGCTCGTGCAGGGCATCTGGTAATATCCGCGGCCGGTGCAGTCGAGACGGTAGTGCTGGTCTTCGGTGAGGGTGTAGAGACTGTAGTCGGTGGCAATGTCGGTGGTGTAGCCCACAAGTCCGGTGCTCGTCTCGGCGTTCTGCTTCATCAGAATCACCTCTTCGCGCCAGTCGCCGGTGATGTCGCCCATGAAGGCGGGGCGGTTTGCCCATCCCGAGTGTACGGCCCAGTCGCTCTGCTTTGAGAACTCTATGAGGCGCGTGCCGTTGTACTTCACCATCATGGCGTTGCTGCCGTAGCCGCTGCCGCCGGGCGAACCGAGCATCTCGCGCTGCAGGTCGCCGTCCCACCACAATGCCTCGTGTGGATAGGATGTGTCTCCTTCCTTTATCACCTCTCCCTTGCAGTCATACAGATTGGGCAGCAGCGAGAATATCTCGTAGCCCTTATGGTCGGGGTCCACATCGATGCAGCGGCCGCGCCCCACATCGTATACCGACGGCAGATACCACTCCTTGATATGCTCGCCCGTGCGTGCGTCGTAGAGAACCTGGCCGAGCAGGCTGCTCTGCTGTATGGCAAAGACTTCCATGCCGGGACGGTCGGGGTCGATGTCGGACACGTCGTAGCGGTCGCCGTGGGTGATACCGGCACTGTAAACCATGCCTTTCACGGGGTTGACACCGAATCCGCCCTCGAGCATCTCGTCTATTCCGTCACCGTCGGTGTCGGCCACACGCAGCTGGTGGAACTCTGCCGCCGCCGGCGTCTTGTCGTTGCGGCTCCACGTGTAGCGGTGGCTCCAGTTTGAAGGACGGCCCTGTGACCAGTCATATCCCCATGCCACCATGTAGTAGTGGTGGCCGTCGGCCTTGCGGCGGTTGTACGTCTCCACAGCCAGCGACGGGTGGATGCCGTCGAAATAGCACACCACAAACTTCGACTGGAGGAAGGCGTACTCCGTGCCTTCGTTGTCGTCGTAGTAGTCGGAACGGTTGTCGCGGCTGTACTGGTCTGTGGGATCATGCAGTTCGCTGTATTTAAGCTCGCTGCAGTCTGTCTCCATGCCGGTGGCACCGTCCACCACCGATACGTAGTATGGCGGATTGCGCTTGGTCTGTTTCCTGTAGTTTATGATGCCGTCGCCGTCGGTGTCGGCCGTAGTGCTGCCGTTGGCATACTTGCCCCACGTGCCTGCCTCTGCATCCCAGAAGCGTGTTCCGTCGCTGCTGCGCACGATAACCTCGCAACGTCCGTCGCAGTTGATGTCGTAAACGGTCACCATGTCGTTCTGTCCGGCACAGATGTCGACGTTGGGTCCCATGTCGATGGTCCATAGGCAGGTGCCGTCAAGCCGGTAGGCCTGCAGCTTGTGGCTCTGTCCCTCCGTGCCGGCATAAAGGCGGTCGGCCAGTACGGCGTCCACCTCTCCGTTGCCGTCGAGGTCCATAGGCCACGCATACTTGCACTTGTAGTCGTTGGGATTGAGTACGGTTGTCTCGAAATTGAAGTCGAAGAACACGTTGGCGTATGCCTGCTGTTTGAACAGGAAGGGGGTGCTCTTCTCGCTTTCAACCCCGTTCACCACCGTTGTCACGGCCAGTTCCGTGCCGTATGGTATGGCCGAACGTGTGGTCTGATAGTTGGTATTGGCCAGCGGAGTGGCGTTGACACGTGTATACTCCGTTGCACCCTGCGAACGGCGGTAGAGGTTGTAGGTGCAGTTTTCGGGTTCCTGAGCCAGCTTGCGCCACGTGACGAGCACATTCTGGCTGCCGTTGCCTGTCACTGCCACAACGGCACGTCCCAGCTTTTGCTGCATGCGTTGTGCCGGCAACGACACCGGAACAAGCATCGCCGCCATTAAAAGACAGATTGTAATTTTTTTCATTGGCTATAAATGTTTTAGTTGTTAATTGCAGTTTTCAATGGCAAAGATAAGCCAACAAATCAGTATTCATACAGGACAATCGTCCTTTTTTCGGTAAAATCGTACAAAAATAGCGTTTCAGAAAGGGATTTTTTGGTCTTTTCACACATGGACAGAAGCGTGTAAAGGACTTGCCGTGCCAAGCGCACAGGGCTGTATAAAGATGTGGTCAACTTGAATCAAGAGGGTGTATCAACATCCGACGGAAGCGACTTGTAGGGACATATTCTTGTATTTGTCCGTCTGTAAAAGTTGGTAATCCACAGTTGTTTGGCGGACAAATACAAGAATATGTCCCTACAATGCTGTATCGGCATGTTAATACATCCTCCTGCAATATATCAGGAAACGGAATCATCTGCCGCTTTTCCGTTTCAGCTTCAGCTTCGGAATCTTTATCTTTTGTCCCTCTTTCAGTTCGGAGTTGGCGTTCAGGTCGTTGTACACCTCTATATAGCACGCCATGCCCTCGCCGAGAGCACGCCGTGAAATGCTTGAAAGGGTTTCGCCCTTGCGCACCGTCCATATCCTGTCGGTACCCACTATGCTGTATGCCCCAGTACGCACACGCACGTCTTTTGCGGCATATTTGGCAAAATCATCGTTCTCCGTCCTGTCAGCTTCCGTTTTTGCGGCTTTCTCATTTGCATGTGCAGCCGTCTTGTCGTCCCTCTTATAAGAAACGGTGTCACCCTTTGCCTGAGCCTGACTGTCCTTTTCCTGATTAGGCAATGTATCGGACACGTGCACTATAACGCGCTTTACGATGACTTTTGTCTTCGGCTCCGGCACGGTAACATTATCCGAACCATATCTGTAACCGCCGTAGAACGACAACACAACGAGTACGATGGAAACGGCCGTAAAGACTATCCAAGGCCACACACGCCTGCCCCCGGCATGCTCTTTTGCGTCTCTGCCATCCGGCGCAGGCTCCTCTTCACGCGGCGTTTCACCGGCAGAAACAGGCTCCGTGGCTTCGGTTTCTTCCGTAACGGCAGGTTCTGAAGAATCACCGGATTCATCGGTAGCACCATCGGATTCATCGGAAGTGGCTGTTTCATCGTCTTCCGCAGAATCATCGGATGCACCGGTAGCGTCCGTCACGTCGGTTTCCGCAGAATCATCGGTTTCATCGGAGCCATACGTAACGGTCGTTCCGCCGTCCGTTTCCTGCATGCCACCGTCATCGGATGGTGCCTGTTCGTTGGTGTCATCCGGTGTTTCCTCCTTACGGGGAGCCTCTTCCACGACGGTCTCTGTGGCTGACGGTTCCTCCGCGGCAGTCTCCACGCTGTCTGTCGGCACGTCACCGGCGCTGTCCGCCGCACCGTTTTCCGGCACGTCATCGAAGTCGATGCCATCGTTCAGCACGACGGTTTCAAACAGCGAGAACGGTTTGTTGACGAGTTCCTTCATCACTGCATCGGGAGTGAACGTCACCTTGCCGTGGCTTTCTATCACCACCCGCTCGCCGGTATTCACGTTCACGCTTTCACGCGCGTCAACATCTATTATCTTGAACGTGCCGAGTCCCTTTATCTTTACGAGCCCGTCTTTCTCCAGACCCTCCTGGATGACATCGAACATTGCGGCGACAAACTGCTCGGACTCACTCTTCGTCAGCCCGTTCTTCTCCACAAGTGTTACCGCAATGTCGTATATGGATATCTTGTTCATGTATGTTTCTTTCTACCTGTTACCTGTCTTCAACCGTTCTTTCCATGTCGCATGAGGCTTGAAGCCGAGCACAAGTTTCGGCGGTACGAGCATACGCTGTTGTGTAGAGGGGTTTACCATGATGCGTTCCAGCTTCTTCTTCACCTCAAACTGCCCGAAACCGGGCATCTGGATGACGTCATCTTCCTGAAAACGGTCGCCCATGGCACTTATGACGTTGTTCACAAGACGCTGTGTGTCGGTCATGTTGTAGCCCACGCGCCGTGACAACTCTGATATGAAATCCTTGTTGTTCATCTGTTTTCCGGATAATTACATTATGGTTGTGCCGTAAAGGTCAAACTCTTCCGCACCCGTTATCAGCACGTCATAGAAACGTCCCACGCGCAGCGTGCGCTCCCCTGCGGGTATGAGCACCTCGGGGTCGACCTCCGGCGAGCAGAACTCCGTACGGCCCACATAATAGTCGCCCTCCTTACGGTCGATGATCACCTTCATCGTAGAGCCCACCTTGGCGGCCTCTATCTCGGCACTTATCTGCTGCTGCAGGGCCATCAGGCGGCTCAGGCGCGCCTCCTTTACATCCTGAGGCACATCGTCTTCGTAGTGTATGGCCGAATAGGTGTCGTCTTCTTCCGAATAGGTGAAGGCCCCCATCCTCTCGAAACGCGCCCAACGCACGAAGTCCATCAGCTCCGCGAAGTCCTCCTCGGTCTCTCCGGGGAATCCCACCATCAGCGTGGTGCGTATGTGTATGCCCGGCACTTCCCTGCGCATGCGCTCTATCAGCGCCATGGTGTCGGCCTTGGTCACGTTGCGCTTCATGCGGGTGAGCATGTTGTCGGAGATGTGCTGGAGCGCAATGTCGATGTACTTGCACACGTTCGGCTTCTCGCGCATCACGTCGAGCAGCTGCCACGGGAAATGTGCCGGATAGGCGTAATGCAGTCTTATCCACTTCACGCCCGGTATGTCGGCCATGCGCGACACGAGTTCGGCTATCCGCTGGTGTCCGTCCGTGTCCACGCCATAGTATGTAAGCTCCTGTGCTATCACCTGAAACTCCTTCGTGCCATCGGCCACCAGTTGCCGCACCTCGTCGAGAATCTCGTCCATGGGGCGGCTCACGTGTACGCCGGTCATGATGGGTATGGCACAGTAGGCGCAGTGGCGGTCGCACCCCTCGCTTATCTTGATATAGGCATAATGGCGCGGGGTGGTGACGATGCGTCTGCCCTCGCACGACATCATGTCAGCCCTGCCGAGGTCTGCAATAAGGTTCTTGTAGTCGAACTTGCCGTAATACTTGTCCACCTGCGGTATCTCCGCCTCCAGTTCCGCGCGGTAACGCTGCGAGAGGCAGCCCATCACGTAGAGCTTCTTCAGTCGGCCCTCCTCCTTGGCCTGTGCAAACTCGAGTATGGTGTCTATGCTTTCCTGCTTGGCGTCCTGTATGAATCCGCAGGTGTTTATCACGGCTATCTCCCCCTGAGGGTTTCTGCTGTCGTGCACGCAATGGTAGCCGCATGCCTCAAGGCGGCTCATGAGCGTCTCGCTGTCAACGAGATTCTTCGAGCAGCCCATCGTTATGATGTCTATCGTATTCTTCTTCACAATCTGAAGTGGTGTTATTGTCATTGAGCCTCTATACGGCTCCGTCATTTGTTTCCGGCGTTGAACAGCGAGTCTACGAACTGCCGCTTGTTGAACAGCTGCAGGTCTTCCATGCCTTCGCCCAGTCCGATGTACTTCACCGGCACCTTCAGCTGGTCGCTGATGCCTATCACCACACCGCCCTTGGCCGTGCCGTCGAGCTTGGTGATGGCGAGTGACGTTATCTGCGTGACGGCGGAGAACTGCTTGGCCTGCTCGAACGCGTTCTGTCCGGTACTGCCGTCGAGCACGAGCATCACCTCGTCGGGTGCATCGGGCAGCACCTTCTTCATCACGTCCTTCACCTTCTTCAGCTCGTTCATCAGCCCCACCTTGTTGTGCAGTCGGCCGGCCGTGTCTATTATCACCACGTCGGCACCGTTGGCCTTTGCGCTGCTCAGCGTGTCGAATGCCACCGATGCGGGGTCGCTGCCCATCTGCTGCTTTATCACCGGCACGCCCACTCTCTCGCCCCAGATGCAGAGCTGCTCCACGGCGGCGGCGCGGAAGGTGTCGGCGGCGCCGAGATAGACCTTCTTTCCCGCCTTCTTGAACTGGTAGGCCAGCTTTCCGATGGTGGTGGTCTTGCCCACTCCGTTCACTCCCACGATGAGTATGACGTACGGTTTGTGGTCTGCCGGCAGGTCCCAGTTGTCGTTGTCGTCGCCTCCGGTCTCGGCAAGCAGCGCGGCAATTTCGTCGCACAGTATGCCGTTCAGCTCCGAAGTGCCCACATACTTGTCGCGGGCCACACGCTCCTCAATGCGGCGTATTATCTTCAGTGTGGTGTCAACGCCCACATCACTCGTTATGAGCACCTCCTCGAGATTGTCGAGCACGTCATCGTCCACCTTCGACTTGCCGGCCACGGCACGTGCCAGCTTGTCAAACACGCTGACCTTTGTCTTCTCCAGTCCCTTGTCAAGCGTTTCCTTTTTCTTCTTGCTAAAAAAGCCGAAAATTCCCATATTACAATAATTTAGTTGCAAAGATAATGCAAATGAGCGCAATGAAAACTTGTTTTCAAATTGCCGAGTGCAGCTTATCTTCTGCAAAGATAATCAAAAAAACGCATACACGTCAGATAAATCAAACATTTTTCAAGTAACAAGACAAAAGAACCTGCTTCTGTAGGAGGCTGTGTCAAGATGCAATGGAAACACACTTTAGGGACATATTCTTGTATTTGTCCGCACAACAAAACGTTGGTTTATGTTACAAGCGTACAAATACAGGAATATGTCCCTACGGTATGTATCGGTCTGAGGCCGCGTCAGTTGTTCACCGAACCGCCCACGATGTCGAGCAGTTCGCTCGTGATGGCCTGCTGGCGGCTCTTGTTGTACTGCAGGTTGAGCTCGCGAAGCAGCTCGTCGGCATTGTCCGTGGCCGTCTGCATGGCCACCATGCGTGCCGCGTGCTCACTGGCGTTGCTGTCGAGCAGCGCCGTATAGAGCATCAGATGGGCAAGCTTCGGTATGAGCAGTCCGAGCACGGTGTTCATGTCCGGCTCCACGATGAAGTTGTCGTTGAGCGGCTTGGCCTCGTCCGTCTTTTTCGCGGCAGCCTCCCTGCGCTTCTTCTTCAGATACTCCTGCGCCTCACGTGTGACGATGGTCGTGGAGAGGTCGCGCTCGTGGTCACGCTCCAGTTCGCCCGTAAGGTCTATGGGCAGGAAAGCCTTTCGCGTGAGCACCTGCGAGCCTGCGCTCTTGAAGTGATGGTAAATCAGCTCCACGCGGTCAATCTCGCCGTTCCTGAACTTGTCGCCCAGCTCCTTTGCCAGCTCTATACACTGCTTCACGTTGGGCTTGTCGGCCAGTTCGGTGAAGTCGCCGGCCGACTCCAGTCCGAGTTTCGCCACCTTTTCGGCCACCTTGCGTCCCACGGGATAAACTACGATGTTGCCCTTGCCCAGGTCCGAATACTCGTCCACGGCATGCTGCATCACCTTCAGTATGTTGGCGTTGAAGCCTCCGCACAGGCTGCTGTTCGAGGCAAACACCACAAAGGCGATCCTCTTCACCGGCCGTTCCACACTGAACACCGTCGTGGCGTCGGCCTCAGAGGCGAGGAAAGTCTTCAGTATATGCTCGAGCATGGTCTCGTAAGGCAGCATGTTCTCTATCATCACCTGCGCGTGATGCAGCTTCGACGATGCCACCATCTTCATCGCACTCGTTATCTTACGCGTGCTGTTGACACTGGCTATGCGGGTCTTTATTTCTTTCAGCGACGGCATAGGCTGTTACTTTTTATACTGACCTGCTATGTCGGCCATCACACTCTCGATGGTCTTCGTCACCTCATCGTCTATCTTTCCGCCCGTAAGCGTGTCGATAACCTCCTGATGGGTTGAGCGCAGCTTGTCGAGGAAAGCGTCCTGACACTCGCGCACCTTCTCCACCGGCACGTCGTGCATAAGTCCGTGCGTACCGCAATAGATGATGGCTATCTGCTCTCCCACCGGCATCGGACTGTACTGCGGCTGTATGAGCAGCTGGTTGTTCTTTCGTCCGCGGTCGAGCGTCATGGCCGTCACGGCATCCATATCGCTCGAGAACTTCGAGAAGCTCTCCAGCTCACGGTACTGTGCCTGGTCTATCTTCAGCGTACCGGCCACCTTCTTCATGCTCTTTATCTGTGCCGAACCGCCCACACGCGATACCGAGATACCCACGTTGATGGCCGGACGGAAGCCCTGGTTGAAGAGGTCAGACTCCAGATATATCTGTCCGTCGGTGATTGAAATCACGTTTGTCGGAATGTAAGCTGACACGTCGCCGGCCTGAGTCTCGATGATGGGCAGTGCCGTAAGCGAGCCGCCGCCGCGTACGTGTCCCTTCATGCACTCGGGCAGGTCGTTCATCTGCTCCGCCACCTCCTGCTGGTCGTTTATCTTTGCGGCACGCTCCAGCAGACGACTGTGCAGGTAGAACACGTCGCCCGGATAAGCCTCGCGTCCCGACGGACGGCGGAGGATGAGCGACACCTCACGGTAGGCCACGGCCTGTTTCGACAAGTCGTCGTATACCACGAGTGCCGAATGTCCGCGGTCGCGGAAATATTCGCCGATGGCGGCACCCGCGAACGGAGCGTAATACTGCATGGCTGCAGGGTCGGCTGCCGTGGCGGCCACGATGATGGTATAGGGCATGGCCCCGCGCTCCTTCAGCGTAGACACCAGTGCGGCCACCGTACTGGCCTTCTGGCCTATGGCCACATAGATGCAGTATACGGGTTTGCCCGCGTCGTAGAAACTCTTCTGGTTGATGATGGTGTCAACGGCGATGGCCGTCTTTCCCGTCTGTCGGTCGCCGATGATGAGCTCGCGCTGTCCGCGCCCGATGGGAATCATCGAGTCGACGGCCTTTATGCCCGTCTGCAGCGGCTCCTTCACCGGCTGACGGTAAATCACACCCGGAGCCTTGCGGTCGAGAGGCATCTCGAACGAGCCGGTCATGTCGATGTCACCCTTGCCGTCGATGGGCTGTCCCAGCGGGTTGATGACACGTCCGAGCATGTTGTCGTTGACGCGTATCGAGGCTATGCGCCCCGTACGCTTCACCACCATGCCCTCCTTGATGCCCGATGTCGTTCCGAGAAGCACACAACCCACGTTGTCTTCCTCCAGGTTCATCACGATGGCCATAGTGCCGTTCTCGAACTCCAGAAGCTCGTTGGCCTCGGCGTTGCGCAGTCCGTAGATGCGTGCCACACCGTCGCTCACCTGGAGCACGGTGCCCACCTCGTCAAACTTTGCGCTGCCGCTGATGCCCCTGAGCTGTTCGAGCAGCACCTCTGACACTTCGCTTGGTTTTATTTTATCTGACATAATCTCTTTTTGTATTACGAATTTTGAATGTTGAACCGCGTGCGTGATGTCATTCTCCGCACGTCATCCCCACTGTCCGTTTCTGTTACCGCAGAGCCGTGAGGATGCCTGCGAGCCTGCTTTTCACGCTGGCGTCCATCCTGTAGGTGTCATATTCGAGAATGAATCCGCCGATGATGTCGGGGTCCACCTCGGTTTCAAACTCCACAGTTCCGTTTGTCCTGCCCGTCACCATGCGTCGCATCTTCTGCTCTGTGGCAGGTTGCACGCGGGCGGCGGTGGTGAGCTTGCCGCGGATGATGTTCTTCTGTTTTCTGTAAAGAGTGATATACGAGTTGGCCATGAACTGCATGATGTCCTCACGGCCGTTGTCGAGCACCATGCCGAGAAATGCCTTCGTCAGGTCCGACGGTGCCTCACCCGCAGCCGTGGTGAGCAGCGACAGCTTGCTGTCTTTCTGAAGCATGGGGTTGTCTATCGTCTGCCTGAGCTGCGGCACGGCGCCGAAGCTCGCCGCCAGCGTCTGCATGTCGCGGTAGACATCATCCTCAAGATGTGCGTCGGTGGCCCCTTTGAGCAGTGCGCGTGCATATCTTACAGATATTACTCCTATCTCCATAGCCTTTTACTTTTTATCAGAAGAAGAAACCTCATCCAGCATTCTGTCTATCAAATCCATCTGAGCCTTGTCGGTGGAGAGCTTCTCGCGCAGCAGCTTCTCCGCTATCTCCACACTGAGCGCAGCCACTTGCCTGCGTATGTCGCTGATGGCGGCCTGCTTCTCGCTCTCTATCTCGGCCTTGGCCTCGCTGAGCAATCTGGCACCCTCCACGCGGGCTGTCTCCCGGGCTTTCTCCACGATGGCGTCGCGTGTGGCGGCGGCCTCGCTCAATATCTGCGCCTGCCGCTCGCGAGCCTCCTGCAAGATGGATTCACCTTCCTTCTGTATGTTGGCCAGCTTCTCGTTGGCCTCGTGGGCCTTGCGCAGGCTGTCGTCGATGTACTGCTTGCGCTCCTCCACCATCTTCGTGATGGCGGGAAAGCCGAACTTTGCGAGCACACCGAAGACCACCAGAAACGCAACAGCCATCCAGAAGAGGAGACCGAGATCGGGCGTCAGAATTGCCGGTAAATTCAGTTCCATTTGCTATTTCTTTATCAGAGAAATACTCAGGTTATTTGATAAGGAACGCACAGGCTGCTATGGCGAACAGGGCGCAGCCCTCGACGAAAGCCGATGTAAGAATCATGTTGGTCTGGATCTTTCCCGTAGCCTCCGGCTGACGTGCGATGGCATCCATGGCGCTGCCGCCAATCTTGCCGATTCCCAAACCTGCACCAATCGTTGCAATACCTGCTCCCAGACCGCAACCCAGCTGAGCCAGGCCCTCAGCGGCCAATAATGTTGAAATAATCATAATCGTTAATGTTTTTTATTTGATGTTACTTTTTTTGTTTTTCTTTCTTTAGGTAGGGGGGTGAGGTAGGTGTGGTAGGTAAAGTAGGTGAGGTAGGTGCGGTAGGTATTGCCCTGAAGCATATCATACCTCTTCACTCAAAACTTTTCACTCTTACCTTTTCACTCAAGCCTCTTCACTCTTATCTCTTCACTCTTACCTTTCTCAATGGTGTTCCTCCTTGTGTGCAAGGCCGATGAACACCGAGCTGAGCATGGTGAATACGTACGCCTGCACGAAAGCCACCAGCACCTCCAGACAGTTCATGAAGAGCAGCATGATGATGCTGAACGCGTTCAGTCCCAGACCGAAGCCCACACCCATCGACCATCCGAGGAATATCACGCACGTGAAACTCAGTATCACGGCATGCCCAGCCATCATGTTGGCGAAGAGACGGATCATCAGCGCAAACGGCTTGGTGAACACGCCGAAAAGCTCTATCACCGGCATTACCGGCACAGGGTAGGCCTTGAGGAACAGCGGCACCTCGGGCCAGAATATCTCCTTCCAGTACTCCTTGTTGCCGAACAGGTTGATGGCCAGCATCGTGCAGAGCGCAAGGAAGAGCGTGATGTTGATGTTTCCAGTCACGTTGGCACCGCCGGGGAACACCGGTATCAGGCCTATCAGGTTGCACGTGAATATGAAGAAGAACACCGTGAGCAGGTATGGGGCATACTTGCGGTAGTGCCTCTCGCCTATCGACGACTTTATCACGTCGTCGTTTATCGACATCACGAGCATCTCTATCATGCCCACAAATCCGCCCGGGGCGTCGCTCCGCGCGTCGCGCTTCCTGTACCAGCGGGCACACGAGAGGAACACCGCGATGAGCACTGCCACCACTATCCATATCTGCACCACGGCCTTGGTCAGGCTGAGGTCGATGGGGCGCTCCGTCGTTCCGTCGGCCATCTTCTCGTATATCTTGCCGTGATGTGCGGCGTCGAAGAAGAAGCCCTCCGGCAGCGAGTGTGCCGTACAGAAGTGCCACTCGCCCGTGTTTCCGCTGCGCACTATTATGGGCAACGGTATACTGAGGTGCTTGCCCTCATACGAGGCTATGTGCCACTCGTAGGCGTCGGCCAGGTGGTCGAGCACTATCTCCGGTATGTTCAGCCCGCCGCCCTCCCCGCCGTGTCCGCCAGCCGCGGCCATGCGCAGGGGCAGCAGCGCCACCACCATCAGGAGCAATATTGACTTTATACGTTTCATTATAACATTAATATATTACTTGAATATACTCTTTACATCATCCAACTCGAATCACCGTCATGTGTATATGTGCTTCACCGTCATGTGTATGTGTGCCGCGTGCGCTACCGGTTGGACACCTTTGCGAAGAACACGGCATGATGCACCAGCAGCACCACATAGAACGACATGAACACAATGAAGAACACCGTCATCGCCCCGCTGCCCGCCACGATGTAGTAGACCAGCATCACGGCCAGGGCCAGCAGCATGCGGAATCCTGATACGGCCGTGTAGAACGTGGTCAGGCCCTCGGGGTTACGCTGCGCCACCCTCCGCCACACGGCAGAGTCGGCCGCCTCGGTCAACACCGAGAAGACGGCACTTACCACCAGCGGTGCCAGCATCGCGTCGAGTGCGAAGACATTCATCGCCAGCAGTCCGGCGAGAAGTATGCCCGCCGTCAGCCACAGGCCCTGCTTCAGATAACGTCCGGCAATCTTTCCGGCGTCATTGCCCGTAGGGTTTTGTGTCATGCCTTCACTGTCATGTGTCATTCCGCCCATAAGCATCATCATACACTATAGTTCGACACACAAGCTCACCTCGTTCTTCTTCACCTCGACGAATCCGCCGGATATCTGAAGTTCGGTCCTGTCACCCGCCTTGGCGGTGTACTCCACCGTACCGGGGTCGAGGGCGGAGATGATGGGGGCGTGGTTTTCGAGTATCTCGAACGAGCCGAGCGACCCCGGCACGCGCACGCTCACGATGTCTCCGTCGTAGACAATCTTCTCCGGTGTGACAATTTTCAGTCTTAGACTCATGCTTGTATATTAAATCGGTTGTTGTCAATCAGTTACCCTTTGCCGCCTCAAGCAGTTTCTTGGCCTTGGCCTTGGCGTCTTCGATGGTTCCCACGTTGAGGAAGGCCTGCTCCGGCAGGTCGTCCACCTCGCCGTCGAGTATGGCGTTGAAGCCCTTGATGGTGTCTTCTATGCTCACCATCACGCCCGGCAGACCCGTAAACTGCTCCGCCACGGCAAACGGCTGCGATAGGAATCGCTGCACGCGGCGCGCGCGGTTCACCGTCAGCTTGTCCTCGTCCGACAGCTCGTCCATACCGAGGATGGCGATGATGTCCTGCAGCTCCTTGTAGCGCTGGAGAATCTCCTTCACCCTCTGTGCGCACTCGTAGTGCTCCTTGCCCACGATGAGCGGGTCGAGGATGCGCGACGTGCTGCCCAGCGGGTCTACGGCCGGATATATGCCGAGCTCGGCAATCTTTCGGCTAAGCTCCGTGGTGGCGTCGAGATGGGTGAACGTGGTGGCCGGTGCGGGGTCGGTAAGGTCGTCGGCGGGCACGTAGACGGCCTGCACCGATGTGATGGAGCCCTTCTTCGTGGATGTGATGCGCTCCTGCATCGTTCCCATCTCACTGGCCAGTGTGGGCTGGTAGCCCACGGCCGACGGCATTCGTCCGAGCAGTGCCGACACTTCAGAGCCGGCCTGTGTGAAACGGAATATGTTGTCGATGAAGAACAGTATGTCGGCGGCTGCGCCGTCCTTTCCTCCGTTGTCGCGGAACTCCTCGGCCACCGTCAGTCCCGACAGCGCCACCGAGGCGCGCGCTCCCGGCGGCTCGTTCATCTGTCCGTATACGAGTGTTGCCTGGCTCTTCTTCAGCTCTTCGGGGTCGACGAGCGAGAGGTCCCAGCGGCCTTCGTCCATGGCCTTGCGGAACTTGTCGCCGTAGCGTATCACGCCCGACTCTATCATCTCGCGTATCAGGTCGTTGCCCTCACGCGTGCGCTCGCCCACTCCGGCGAAGACGGAATATCCGTTGTGTCCCTTGGCGATGTTGTTGATAAGCTCCATGATGAGCACGGTCTTGCCCACGCCGGCACCGCCGAAGAGTCCTATCTTTCCACCTTTCATATAAGGCTCGAGCAGGTCGATGACCTTGATGCCCGTGGCGAGCATCTCCTTTCGTGTGGAGAGTTCCTCGAACGTGGGTGCCTCGCGGTGTATGGGGTACGACCCGTTCATGTCGAACTCCTTCATGCCGTCGATGGGCTGTCCGATAACGTTGAGCATGCGGCCCTTTATCTGGTCGCCCGCCGGCATCTGTATCGGCGAGCCCACGGCCACGGCTTCCAGTCCGCGCTGCAGTCCGTCGGTATTGTCCATGGCCACGCCTGTCTCTTATACACATCTCCGAGCCCACG
>ENA-OYXX01000131-OYXX01000131.1-human-gut-metagenome-genome-assembly--contig:-NODE-131-length-34903-cov-8.138745_pt1 | contig 34903 bp, 25 predicted proteins | sample MGYA00243976_ERZ653434 | MGnify/ENA primary metagenome ERZ653434 (study PRJEB26926, sample SAMN06165112) | human gut metagenome | biome: ENVO:00009003; feature: ENVO:2100002; material: ENVO:00002003...
CGTGGGCGCGGAGATGTGTATAAGAGACAGTATCTATTCTCACCACCAACGGCAGATGGTCGCTTGTGCCATCGGCTGAAAAGCGGTAACCGGTATATGAGCGGAAAGGCCTGAAACCGCCATATTTCTCATCCTCTTCGAGCAGAAAGGGAGAGTCGTTGACAAACGAGGAACAGCCACGGGCAAACAACGATTCCGACACAAGAATATGATCAAGACTGCCCCAACGCCCGTTATAACGGTAGGTTCCCCTGGCCCTGCCATAATAGCCACAGACACCGGACGTTACATCTACAAGACCATGCCCGATGACAAACTCCAACGGCTTGTCACCGGCATAATCATTAAAATCTCCCGCAACGATTATCTTTGCATCCGGTGACAAACTGCGCACCGAATCGACAGAAGCACACAACCGTGCCGCCACGGCCATACGGAAAGGCCGCGAATATCTCTCACCGCCATAACGGCTCGGGGCATGCACTACAAAAACATGCAGCGTGTCATCGCCAATCACCCGCCCCGACACATACAGAATGTCGCGTGTGGCCCTCATCCCGTCAACCGGCTCAACCCTGAGCGGATAGTGGCGCAAGGGAACAAATGAAAACGGGGAATACATAAGGGCGACATCTATTCCGCGGGCATCGGGAGAGTCGGTCATGATATACTCGTAACGTGTCGTACGCAACAGCGAACGTTGTGTAATGTCGCGCATCACGCTGTCGTTCTCCACCTCACACAGTGCTATAAGGTCGGGCAGACGGAAGTTGCCACCGCGTCCGTCCACGGCACCGTCCCCATCGCTATTCTCCAAAGTTCCACACGACAAGATGGCACGCGAGATGTTGTTCACCTTCCGCCAATACTTCCATGGCGTCCAGTGACGGCCGGATTCAGGCAGAAACTCCACATCTTGCTTGAGACTGTCATGACGGCAGTCAAACATATTCTCACAATTCAACTCTACGAAAGTGAGGAAGGAGGAAAGGATAATGGAGAGAAACATAATATTAAACTAAAAGTGAAGAGGGAAGAGGGAAGAGTGAAGAAGTTGCTACCGCAATGAAAGAGGGTGTGACGGAATAGGTGACTTGTAGAGGATGTGTCAAAATGGCTACATGATGCTTTGTAGGGACATATTCTTGTATTTGTCCGTTAATAACGTATTGATATTCAACGCTTATTTTGCGGACAAATACAAGAATATGTCCCTACAAGTCGCTTCTTTTGCTTTTTGACACAGCCTCACCGTCGTGGTATCATCATTTTGATACAGGTCTCTCTGAACTAATTTAGCAAACCTTTTCCAACCGCTTCATCATGGCGAACATGAAGACGGCGGCTACGAGGCAGACAGCCATGAACACCGACCAGCATACCCACAGAGGCACGCTGCCCCAGAGCTGACCGCCCACGGCTACGAGCTGATTGCCGGCAGCAGTGGCCACAAACCAGCCACCCATCATCATACCCTTGTACTTGGGAGGAGCCACCTTTGACACAAACGAGATGCCCATCGGCGAGAGCAGAAGCTCACCGAAAGTCAGGATGAGATATACTCCGATAAGAAGGTTGGGCGTAACGTCGGCCACATGCACAGCAACGGGCTCACCGTCAGGTCCGGGAACATTCTGCGGGGTGGGCAGATCGAACGAGAAGAACATCATCATCGCATAGGCAGCGGCGGCGATAATCATACCGTAAGCAATCTTGCGGGGCGCCTTCGGCTCCTTGCCCTTGCGTGCGAGAGCACCGAAGATGGCCATCGACACCGGCGTGAGAGCCACCACATAGAACGGGTTGAAATGTTGGAAGATGGGAGCCTGCACATCAACAGGACCTGTCAGACGCTGATATTTCCAAACGAGGATGCCCACAGCGGCGATGATGATGACGGCAGCGATGCCCTTAGCCTTACCTGTCTTGCTCTGGAAGAGGGCAAACCCGGCGTAAACAATGAATATCACGCATACCAGATTCCACACATCGAACGTCATGGCCTGTACGCCTTCAGACGAACGTGCCGTAAACTCATCAGCGAAATATGTCAGAGAAAGGCCGTTCTGATGGAAGGCCATCCAGAAGAATATCACCACGGCGAAAACGAGACAAAGGGCTGTTATACGCTGTTTGGTTTCTTCGGGAGACAACTCTTCGGCAATCACAGTATCGTCACCCTTGTCCTTGGCGCTCTTCACACTGGCTTCAGTGTGACGGAATGTGCCGCGGAAAGCATAATAGATGGCTATCGAAAGCACAAGCGAAGCACAGGCCACGGCAAACGAGAAGTGGTAGGCATCGTTTGAAGAGTAGCCCAACGACACCTCGGCATACTCCTTTATCTTCACAGCCATTGTGGGAGCGAAAAGCGCACCGATGTTGATTGCCATGTAGAACAGTGAGAAACCGGAGTCACGACGGTCTGCATATTTCGGGTCATCGTAGAGATTTCCCACCATCACCTGCAGGTTGCCCTTGAACAGTCCCGTACCGAAACCTATGAGCAACAGCGCGGCCAGCATCACCGCAAGTGCCAGGGTGTCTCCTCCGAGAGGTACCGACAGCAGCAGATAGCCGGCAAACATGACAACAATACCGGAAGCCACCATCTTGCCGAAGCCGAACTTGTCGGCCAGCATACCGCCGAACAGCGGGAACAGATAAACAATCATCAGGAAGCCACTGTATATCCATCCGGCGGCACTTGCCGACAGACCGAAGTTGGCTCTGAGGAACAATGCGAATACGGCAAGCATCGTATAATATCCGAAACGCTCGCCGGTGTTGGCCAGTGCCAACGCGTAAAGACCTTTAGGTTGTCCTTCAAACATAATTTATTTAATTTTAGAGTTATTAGTGCGTGATATGTCGAAAAGGTAAGTCAGCTTGATGACAATGTTGTTGAGATTGCTCCGGCCGAAGTAGTCGCGCTTGGAGTTGTTGAAAATGTCGCCCAAACCATAATAGTAGCGGCCCTCGATTATGAAGTGCCCCACCTTGGGGTGCGAGTATTCGAGGCCGAGGCCGCCCACAATGCCATAGTCGAACTTGCGCTGTATGGGCAGCGAATCCTGCGCGGCGTCGCGCTGCGCGCCTATGCGGTCGGCCGTGTTGCGCTTGTCCCACTCGAAATTGCTTGTCACCTTGTCACCGAGAAAAGCACCAATCTGCGGGCCGAGCTGACAGAAAAACTGCACGCCCTTGCGCTCGCGTCCCCATCCCATGCGGGCCATCAGCGGCACCTGTATGTATGTGAGACTGCGCTGATATTCTTCCGCCACACCCGTAACGGGGTTGATGACCGGCAGGTCTTCTGCCGTCAGTATGTCTTCCTTCCATCCCGTCTGCGTGTAATTGACCTCACCCACAAGAGCGCAGATGCTGTTGAAATACTTCTCGCACGTGTAGCGCACGGTAAGTCCGCCGGTAAGTCCGCCAAGACTCTTCTGCGGTATCGACGGATTGAAGCCGACATTGCTCATCACATATCCGCCGTTCACACCCACACTCAACTCGCTGCGGTGTTCTCCCACTTGTGCTTTCACGCCGGCAGAAACCCAGACGGCCAGCACCAGCAATAATATATATCTGTTGCGCATGAGTGTCAGAAGTTGATTGTCTCTATCCTGTGGCCCGTAGTATAGTGCACGAAGAGTATGCTGCCGTTACGGTAGCCCCCCGCTTCGGCCACACGCTCAAAGTGCAGGGGTGTCTGTATCGGCGTATACCCCACCAGTCCGCGCGCACCGGTAAAGTTGCGGCCGTACATGTGCAGTCCCTTGATGAAGTAGTAGGCGTGGTCGAATCCGGTAATGGCGAAACGGGGCAGGGCCTGCTGCATGTCGGCGTGGAAGTTCCACCGGAACTTCTGCTCCATGCGCGCCGTCTTGGCCGACAGCGGATTCATGTAGAACACCGCAGGTATGTAGGTGTTGAACTTGTAGTAATTGTCGAGATTATACTTGGTGTACATCATCCATTCGGTATAACCGAACATCGACACCTCCAGCTTCGGGCTGTTCATCGTAAGATTGTTGAGCTTGGCAAATGCCACGTTCAGCTCCGGCGAGCGTCCTGTGTTGAGCACTACCACGTTGGGCATCGTCGTACTGAAAGCCTTGGCAAACTGTGCCTCCTGCGATTTCAGATTGGTGATGGAGTGGCTGCGGCCCATCGCCTCCATGCGGCGGCGCAGTCCGAACGTGAACACGCCTTTCTTGCTCGTCGTGTCGTTGCAGTCGATGAACACGGTATGGTATCCGGCAAACTTCTCCAAAAAACGGCCTATCACGGCCTCGTTGTATTCTGTCTGGTTCTGATACACCTGAAAAATGTTCTTGTTGGTCTGCAACTCCGGTGTGTTTATCGAGAACGGGATGAGCAGCTTGATGTCGTGTTCGCGTGCGAAATCCGACAGGGGGTTCACCTGCTTCGAGTACAGCGGACCGACAATAAGGTCGCACCGTGCCGCATTCTTGTCTTTGAGCATCTTCGTTATGTCGGCTTCCTCCGGCACATTCCACGCCCTTATGTCCACCGATATGCCGTTCTGCTTCAAACTGTCACAGGCCATGAGCACTCCGCGGTAGTATTCCACCATACGTTTCCCGTCACCGTTAACGTCGTGCAGGGGCAGCATCACGCCCACGCGTATCTCTCTGTTCCTCATGTCCACGCCGTTCTTGGCGGCTCCGGTTTGCGATGCGCCGGCACTTACACCCGCAGGCTTTGCCGATGCTGCAGAAGGATATGGTATGAAAATGGTCGAACCCTTCTTCAACTTATAGTCGGGACTGGCCATCTCGGGATTGGCCTTTACCAGTTCGTCAACCGTGATGCCGTTGTCACGGGCTATGCCGAAGATGGTTTCCTTCTTCTTTACCTTATGTATCTCCTTCCATTTTGTTGTCTGTGCCGTCACTGTGACACTGAAAAACACCGCCACAAGCACGGGCAGCAGGTATCGTAATGTTAGTTTCATTTTCATTTTTGTAATAACTGTCATGCCAAAAACATAAATCGCCTACAAAAGTAACAAAAAAAAGCGGAACAAGAGACATATTACATTAAAAGTTACCCGTTGGCGGATTTATCCACATATATCAGGGGCGTACCTGCGTGTCCGCCCTTTCTGTCATCAAAAGCATTGTGTTTATATGACTTGCCAGTTTTTCCCTTTTTATGATTTGCCTGTTTTTTCCTTCACCAACTCTGTCTCCTTTTTGTGGAGCGTGAGAGGTCTGAATAACTTTTACTTTAACGTATGTTAAAGAACACCCTAACCACGATTTCCGCACAACGGCGCGAAATACGCGATTTTTCGTTCAAATGGGGAGCGTTGACAGTCAGCGAGTTACGCGAATGTTAATTTGTCAACATAGCAGAGAGGCCCTCCTTACACTCCGTTTAGGCCGTACTTGCATCATGGTTAGGCCGTAACCGCAACGCAACTACGCCGTAAACGGAGTGCAAGGAGGCCCTAAAGGCAAGCCAAGGGCACAAAAACGGTGTGTCAATAGGGCAAAAATGGTCTTACCGCCATTCTATTTCGAGAAAAAAGAAATGTTAAATTTTAAGAATTATCAGGACAAAAAAATGAGTGTGTATCAAAATACAATCCCTACAATGTGCTTTCCTTGCATTTTGACACACCCTGATTTTTTATAATAGTATACCTGCTGACGGAATTATTCTCCTTCGTTCTGCAGTCTGTAGAACTCTTTCTGCTGCTCAATCTCCCTGCGCAGTTCTTCCTGCGTAGGCATATAGGTGAGGTATTTGGCTGCAAAGAGCTGGTCGTTGCTGTTCAATACGGAATAATGGGCCACATCCTCGTCCGTATCGGCACAGAGCAGGATGCCAATGGTGGGATTGTGACCATCGGGACGCACCAACTCATCGTACATCTTGACATACATGTCCATCTGCCCCACATCCTGATAGCTCAGTTTCTTTGTCTTCAAGTCGATGAGGACGAAACAACGGAGGTGATAGTTGTAGAACACGAGGTCGATGTAATAGTCCTCTTTCGCTGTGTGGATGCGTTTCTGTCTGTCAACGAAAGCAAAGCCTTTGCCGAGTTCCATCAGGAAAGGGATAAGATGGTCAATGATGCTTTGCTCCAAATTGCTTTCGGTATAGTCGGTATTGTTCTTGAAGCCGAGAAACTCTGCTATCACGGGATTTTTCAAGTATTCCAACTTATCCTGTAGGGGCTTCGTCAAAGACTGCATCTCGTCATGGACAAGTGCCTTGTCCTGCGATTTCAACAGGCGATGATAATACTGAGAGGATACATTGCGCTGCAATGTGCGGGTACTCCACATTTCCCTTGCCGCTTCTCTCTCGTACCAGGCACGGCCTTCGGAGGTGAGTTCCTGCAAGATTATGCTGTAATGTGTCCATGACAGGCGTATTGGCTGGGTAGATTTTATAGAGCTGTATAAATCAATCTCTTCTGACAATCCCGACAGGGATTGGGTTATTTCAGATTGTTCCGCCGGTGATGAAACTATTTCAGATTGTCCCATCACTGACGGGACTATTTCAAATTTTCCATTCAATGAATGGAAAATGTCCAAGCAACCAATTCCGCTTGACAAGTGTTTCGTTGACCGAACGATAGGCCAAACTCCGAGCCTGCTCAATGATAGAATATGAGTCTAAGAACAGTTGTCCGTCATGGCGAACAGTTTCATCAGATCTTTGAGTTATATCGTTGCGTTCCATCATTATCGTTTTATTGAATACTTATGTCTGCAAATATAAACATAAATCTCGAATTATAAGCCTGTCAGAAGAAAGAATATAATTTTCTTTAAAGGAACTTAAGCTCAGCAACCGCGTTGAGTGATAAATATAACTGTCTGCTGGGGTTGTGTCAAAATATAAAAATGAACCGTATTTTGATACAGCCCCATCCCCTATCCTATTTCTTCTTCAGATACTTCAGTGCTGCTTTCACGAGATAGTCATCGGCCTGCTTCAGGTTTTCGTAAGTATCGGGCACTTCTATGTCGGGTTTTATTCCGATGCCGACAAACGGACGGCCGTCGGGATAAGTCTCTTCGAGAGTGCATACGCGTATGCCGAGGTCAGGCAGAAGGTCCACCATCAGCGGGTTACCGGTACTTCCGTTTGTCGGCAGTCCCATCCTGACGATGTGCTTCTGTCCGTCGGTCATCATCAGCATGTCTTCCGCAGCCGACGCCGTGTTCACCGATGTAAGAATCACCGTCGGGACGATGTGCCGCGGATAGTCATCGGAATATTCGTGCATCATGTGTCCGCCGTCATACACATTACGGTGGATGTAATTGAGATAACATTCACGTTTCCAGCTGTTACCGGCGGTGTCCTGAGGATTGATGTATCTTCCCCACGACGCATACGCAGCCTTATACGACGGAGTGGTCCAACGGCCGCTCGATATCCGGTTGCCTTCAACGAAATGGCTTATTATGCCCGCTGCATTACTTGTATTTCCGCCCCCGTTGTGGCTTATGTCGATGATGACCTTACGGGCACGCCGTTGTATCTCGGGAAAAACCTTGTCAAACTCATCTACCACCTTACTGTCGCCAAATGTGTTGACCGTAATCAGGGCGATATCGTCCGCCGGCCATTCAAGACAGAACTGCTTGTTCGTGGGGACAAAACGTGTAAAATGTACAGCGTCAACGTTGCCGACATATTTGTTTGTCAGTTCAAGAGAGACCTCCTTGCCGTCGGGGCGGCGGAAAGTAACGGTGCGGCGCGTGCCCACAGCACCGCTGAGCAGCCTGCCTGCAGCGGCGGAAGCCCTGCCGTAATCGGTGGAAGCCGACACCTCTTTCATCATTTCATCCATCACCTCTCCTATCGGCCTGCCGTCGACAGACACCACCGTAGAACCGAGCGGAACAATTTTTTCCTTCTCCTTGGCCACGGACACCGCCATGACCTGCCCGTCGCAGTATGAAAGAGTGAAATACCACCTGTCGTCAAAATAGTTTGTCGTGCCGTAGTATTTGTTTCTGCGGTTATACGTCAGTCCTGTATGCCCGTCTTTCAGCGATGCCATGAAGCGCGCCATGAGCAGCGAGAAACCGTCATCGTCGGTCTCGGCGGCAGGCATTATCAGCGAGCGGTATATGGAATCCCATCGCTCCTCACCTATATTCTTCATGAAAGCGCAACTGCGTTTCACCTCCATCCATGCCGCAGACAGGGCATACAGTTTTTCTTCCGTTGTCCATTGTGTCCGTCCGGGATTACATGCGTGCCAGTCCCTTATCCCGTTGTTCTCTTTTCCGCCATCCTGCGCCATTGTCTTCACAGGCGCGATTACGGCCATCAGAGAGACTGCAGCAGCAGCCATAACCGTTGCAAGTCTTTTCATTGTTGGTATCTTTTGTTGTTATTGTTCATGTTCTGCAAATCAGACGTTCATGAAACATATAAAAGATGCAACAGAAGGGGATACTTAACTTACATTAACGGTACGACATTCTCCAAATCTTTCAACTCAGCCAACACAAATGCCATTCACTGCATATTCCGGACAAACCATTCCATGCCTACAGGAAGAAAGAGGTCATGTCCGGCATTGTTCAGATGGGCAGTGTCGTTGGGCTTTTGGAAATATCGTTTCCTGAACACGGCATCGCGCACCTTTATGACACATCGGCCGGAATAGTTGTAGAGAACGGGAATGCCGTGGCGGCGGCACACCTGCTTTATGGTTCTGCACACCTGTTTGAATCCGGGATAGTCACAATACCACGGGGTCACATATCCTATTTTCGCGTGCGGACACTGCTCCTTGATATTCATTATGAGCAGTTCGAGCGAGTCTCTGAACATCTGCAGTGAGTCCTTGTTTTTCCCTACCTTGAAGGCATCGTTGTGGCCGCCGATTATCATGACGTAATCTGCATCCGGATTCATCTTCCGTGTCTTGGTGTACATTGCCGGTCCGAAGTTGAACCTACCGTCGTGTGTACGGTCAAAGGCTACACAGGAGCCGTTCTTCCCGTAGTTGTTATACGAAAAGCCGAGAGCTTCGGCCATCTTGTAGTGCCATGTCTCCTCTTTCGGCCGTCTGTGGTTCTCCACGTATGAATCGCCGATGATGTTGAGCACCTTCGCAGGAGTCAGCGTAATCGGGCCGCCGAACGGATTGAAGTCAATGAGCCGCGCGGAACGCACACCGTAGCATGCCAGCTGTCTTCCGTCCTGCTCCGCCTTTATGTTATGCTCCAGTCCAGACACCTTCATAGTCAACGGTTGGGAAAAGATGCTGGGATCAAGCGGACAGAACGGCGTCACCACCATCTTCCAGCTGTCCGTCCCCTCGCCTGGGATGTTTCGGCTCAGTGTCAGCGCGTCACGTTCCTTTGTATAGCTCATGACCTGAGCGAATGTCCCCGTCCAGACCTTTGAACCGTATGCCGCTAATGTGTCATAGAACTGCCACAATTCCTGCGGGCGATACCATTTGTCGTAACCCTCGGTTATCCCGTGCGTCATGGTGACACCCCATTCCCCGCGTTCTATCAGCCCGTGCATCCAGCCGGTCATCCTGTCCAGCGTTGTCTTGTTGTTCTGCTGCCCATGTCCTACTTGGAATGTTCTGCTGCCTATCCTTCCGGAGTCAACAGCTGCCACCACCTTGTCAGTCTTGACGTTATACGGATATGCAAGTGTCAGTGGCTTATGCCCGAGATTGTGCATAAAGGCTGAATCATTGCGCCACACATCATACATGAACGCCTCCATACCCACCTTCCGGCAGTTCGGGTGGCTCCATGTGTGACTGCCCATCTCATGACCGCGCTCCTCCATATCGCGTATCTGGCCCCATGAAAGGCGCGCGCCATGGTTCGTGCTGTCCACGCCCACCATGTTGCCTATAATCCAGAAAGAGCCCCTCATGCCACGTTTCTCCAATTCCGGGGCTATGAGGGTGTAATGTTCAAGCAGCCCGTCATCGTATGTGAGACTCACTGCAGCCTGTTTGTCTCCGAGGAATTTGCATATCTGAACATCTTGTGCACCTGCCGCAGCCCCAATGAACAGCGGCAGTGCCGTCAGTATAAGTTTTTTCATTTGCGAATTGTTGTTGTATAAGAGTGTGATGGTTATTGTATGAAGGTATGATGGTTATTGCATAAGCGCACGGCACACCTGCTCGGCTATCTGACTGTGGCCTTTCACCGTCGGGTGGCCGCTCTTCTTGTCAATGTCTTTCAGCTCGATGCACTTCACGCTGTAATGCTTGCAGATTGTCTTCACCGACGTGTTTATCTCTTCCCTGAGTCCGTCGTTGAGAAGGAAGTATATTTCCGTCGACGGATAGCGGTCCTTGACGTAGCGCAGCATCCGGGCCATAGCCGGGCGGAATGTGTAGAGTTCCTCTTCGGTGATGTCCTCATACTTATATTCCCCCACGGGCGCACCCGACCAGCTGTCGTTTGTGGCCCCGAAGATGAAGATGATGTCGGGACAGCCGAGATTGTCCATACGCGTGAGGAACGAGCGGTCGCGATAGTCGTTGCCGTGGTATCCGCGGTTGCAGACGGTAGAGCCGGAGAACGAATTGTTCATGCACAGCCGCCACCCGCGCTCGGTAACAACGCGGTGCCACCATGTCTGTTTGACATCGCTCACATCGGTGTTTTTCCTGTCGGGTTTGGCATAATACCACGTGTGGTTTGTACGCGGGGTGATAAATCCCTCGAATGTAGAATAGGAGTCGCCGAGCACCGACACGCTCTTTGTCTGCGCCGGCAGGCCGAGGCTGAGAAGCATAAGGATTAAAACTGCCGACAGGCGCAGCGATGCCGTGCGGAGAAGAGAACGACGGAAGTTTCCATCGATGATTGCCGTGAATGTTGAAAACGCTTTCATAAACATTTTGATTTTGTTTTGGTAAAGTTATTACAATTTTATATGGATGTCTTCCCGTCACACCCTTACCCTCCGGTACAAGAAAAGTACGGCGATGACAGCCAGCGTCAGCACCTCGGCGGCGGGGATGGCAAGCCACAGACCCTTTTCGCCGAGCAGCGGAGGCAGTACGAGGAATGACGGCACAAGGAAGACGATGCCGCGCAGCATGGTGTAAGCCGTGCTGCGCGCAGCCTTCTCCATGCTCTGATAGTATCCGATGAAAGTGATGTTGAGTGCGAAGAACACCGTGCATGTGCCGAGCAGAGGCAGGCCTGCGGCGGCAATGTCATGGGCGGCATCTCCGGCGGGGATGAAGAGGCTGCTGAGCATCGGTGCTCCCGCCCACATGCCGGCAGTGATGAGAAGTCCGCAGATGATGGCGGTACATATCGATATATGCAGGGTGCTGCGCACGCGGTCAGGGCGACCGGCTCCGTGGTTGAAGCTGATGATGGGCTGCGCGGCCTGCACCACGGCGTTGTTTATCGAGAATATAATTGGGAAGAGGTAGCAGCCCACACTGTATGCCGCCACTCCGGCCTCGCCGAGCATCGACATGAAGGCATAGTTGCCTGTGACCATCATCACGCCCATGGCAAGCTCCGAGAGGAATGTGGCAGAACCTATCTTTATCATATAACCGACGTTGCGCAGCGACAGACGCAGCGACTTCACCGTCATACGCAGACGGTAGAAGCGCAGCGTGACAGCGCTGAAGATGAAGTACAGCAGTATGAGCAGCGCACCGGCCGCGCACGATATCGACGTGGCAATGGCCGCGCCGGCAATGCCCATCTCCCACTGCCACACCATGAGCCAGTCGAGAAAAATGTTTAGCAGTGCCGCGCCCACCTGTATTGCCATGGCATAGCGCGGCGAGCCGTCAAGGCGCATGAGAATCATTCCCACGCACTCGACATAGAGGAAGAAAAGTCCGGGAAGAATCCACAGCAGGTAGTCCGTGGCGTATGTCTCGAGAGCGTCGCTGCATCCGAGCACCGCGAGCAGCCGTCGGGTGAAGAGCAGAGTCGCCACGGCAAAGACAATGAACATCAGCGTGCCTGCGGCGAAGGCCTGTGTCATTATTATCCGCGCTGCCTTGACGTTGTTCTCGGCCATGCGGATGCTGCATATCACCGACGAGCCGATGCCGAACATCAGTCCGATGCCCGTCCATAGCAGGAACACCGGTGCCACGATGTTTATCGCTGCCAGGGCGTCGCTACCCACACCGTGCCCGACGAACATTCCGTCGCAGATGTTAAGCAGCGAATTGAACACCATTCCTATGAGCGTGGGGAAGAACAGCGCCCTGAAGAGGCTGCCGATACGTTCGTTTCCGAAGTCGAGTCTGTCTCTGTTCATATTTTCTTATATTTTGTCATATAAATGGCAGGATGTGCCATGTAAGCGGCTACAAAGGTAGTAATTTACTTTCATACGGGCGTGGTAACTTACCTGAAATATATCTTTGAATTGCATAAGCGTCCTACACCTCTATCCGACTATTCAACCTACCATATCAGACTATTTATGAATGTTTTACCTATGGCGCTTGAGCAAAAAAACAATTAAAACATTTGCAAATATGTAACATTTAAATTACCTTTGCAAAATGAAAATAAGGGAAGTTGTAACATACAAGCATTACTTTGAAGAATTCTTTGTCGCGCAACAACCCAAAATCCGCGACAAGATAATCAAGGTGCTTGATATAATCGAACAAGTAGAAAGACTTCCTTCTACCTACTTAAAATACATTGAAGGCACAAACGGACTGTTTGAAATACGTGTACAGCTCGGCAACAATATTTTCAGAATATTCTGCTTTTTCGATGGCAACAGACTGGTCATACTGTTATCCGGGTTTCAGAAGAAGACACAGAAAACACCCCAAAAAGAGATAGACAGAGCCGTAAGGCTTATGAACGATTATTATGAAGAAAAGAAAAAGGACACATCAGAATGAATATAAAGACATTAGACCAAATTAAGAATGACTACTACGGAGTTGTCGGAACACCGGTACGAGACAGATTGGAACGGGAACTTGAAGCTCTGAGAATTGGCTTCAAGATAAGAAATGCGAGGGAAAAGAAGAAGATGACCCAAGCCGAATTGGCAGACCGCATTGACAAGAAACGGACATTCATATCCAAAGTTGAAAACGATGGAGAGAATATCACGCTAAAAACACTGTTTGACATCGTAGAGCGTGGGTTGGGAGGCCGACTCAAGATAGAGGTTTTGGTGTAAAATCATCCCATCAGCTTAATCAAGCTTAGAATTTTAAAAGGAGATGTGTCAAAATGCGAAGGAAGCACATTGTAGGGACATATTCTTGTATTTGTCCGCCAAGCAGTTGTTGATTATCAACTCGTTACAGACGGACAAATACAAGAATATGTCCCTACTTTATGTTGTGCCAGCATTTTGACACACCCTCTTTGATTTTATTAAAGCATCAGCGAGCGCAGCGCCTGAGCCCCCTGATGGTTGATGTCGGCGGCGGCGAGTTCGTCGAGATAACGCTGCGCACGCGCAGTGTCGCCCAGTCCGCGGTAGCCGAGAGCCAGCATGTAGAGGCAGTGGATGCGGTTACGTGCGTCGAGCGAGTCCTCCCAAATGAGCAGGTCGGGCAGCGACACGGCGAAATAATCCATCACCTGCGGCTCGAAGATGTGGTTGCGGCCGTAGTTGACGAGGCGGTTGAAGCGGCCGTTGGCCTCGTCGCGGCGGCCGAGACGGATGAGGGCAAGCCCCTGATAGAATATCTTGTCAGGTTTGGCATCGTTGTAGTACATCGCGGCGGCGGGTTCCTGCGGACCTTCCGTGGCCAGTGTCCACCAGCGGCGGGCGGCATCTTCATTACCCTGAGCATCAAGAGCACAGCCCAACAGATAGTGGAAGTCGTTCTCCTGAGCACCGTGCAGCTTGCCTTCGCCCAGATGGTGCGGATATTCGAGGCACTCCATGAGCAGCTTCTCTGCACGCGCGGCATCGCCGGCGGCCAGTGCCCGCTTTGCCAGCTCCACGCGGCACGTCTGATACTGCGCCGAAACCTTGCCTTCGCCGCCCTCCCACGGGTGGAAGACGCGGCTGTCAATCAGCGCCATAGCCTCCTCGTAGCGTCCCAGCTGATTGAGTAGTGTGGCCCGTTCGAGCACGAGGTCGTCACGCTGTGCGACAATGCCGGCATGCTTTTCGAGCAGCGCGAGACGCTCGGCGTGTGGCCGTTGCATGCGGCGGTAGAGTTGGTCGAGCTCCATGAGGATGCGCGCGTCGGAGGTATTGAGGCTGAAGGCACGCTCCATATACTCCACGGCGGTGTCCTTGCGGTCGAGCTTGTTGAAGTAGGCCAGTGCCAGATTGCGCCATACGGTGGGGAACTTCGGGTCGAGCGCGGCCGCGCGTTCCCATGCCTTGATGGCCACGTCGTACTGCCGGCGGTCGTAGTAGAGGCATCCGAGATAATAGTATGCACGCGCACCGGCGGGATTTTCCTTTGTCGCGGCCGTCAGAGCCACCACTGCCTCCGGACGGTTGGGGAAACAATAGTCCGGCGAGGCGGCCTCAGCCTCTGCCCAACTGCCCATATAATAATATGTCATGGGCGACACGGCACCTTCCCCTTCTGCCATCCGCCATATCGCGCAGGCCTCATCGCGGCGTCCGGCGGCCATATAGTCGAGCGCCACCTCATCGTAGTTGTGGGACGAGCGGCGGAGCATGGCGCGCATCGTGGCCAGTTCGGCGTCATCGCCCGTGGCCAGCCAACGCTCGTAGCGGCAGACGTAGTTGAAGCGGTCGAACGCCAATGACTCGTCGATGAAGCGCAGGCGCTCCTCCACCGTGCAGCCGGCGAGGCGCATGATGACGGCCCGCAGCGCGCGGCACTTATGATTGTGCCAGTTGGCGGTAAGGCAGCGTTCGGTCTCGTCCAGCGCGTCGGCAAGCCGGCCCTGCGCGAGCGAAATCTGTGCGGCCTCGAAATATCCGGCGTCGGCCCACGCCTTGTTCCATGTAGACTTCCAGAAACGTTCGTAAGCCTCATCGAGGCGGCCCTGATATTTGAGTGCAAGACCGAGATTATATATCGGTTCGCCGTCGTAAGGGTTGGGATTGCGGCGCGTAATCACGGCGACGGCGCGGCGCAGATACTCCTCGGCACGGTCGAAGCGGCCGCGGCGCAGATACCACAGTCCCATGGCGTTGCAGCAGCGGTAGTCCATGGGGTCGCGGCGCAGCGCCTCCTCGTAGTAGTCCGTAGGGCTGTATGTGGCGTGGCGGTACTGCTCCAGATGCTGTCCGGTGAGATAGAGCTGCTCCGTGGTCTTCACGTCCTGCGGCAGCTGTGCGGCTTCGGCTGCGGGCGGAATGGGACGGATGTCGTCCGGCTCGGGCCGCCAAACGAGTGAAGAGTGAAGAGTGAAGAGTGAAGAAGTTGCTGCCGCTGTGGTATTGGATTCTTCATTCTTCATTCTTCGTTCTTCATTTATCACGGCCTCGAGATCGGCAAAGCGTGCGTTTCCCGTGGCGACCGTTTCGTCGAAGATTGTTTCGGGCGAGAGGTCGAGGGTATTGTCATAATATATCTTTCCGTCGACGGTGGAGCGCAGGATGATACGGGTGCGCTTGCGCGAGGTGGCCATGAGGCGGATGCGCACGCTATTGTCGGCGGACGGTTCGACGTTGAGGATGAAGTCGCGCGAGGCCTGCTTCACCATACCCAACTCGCGGTAGGGCATGAAATACTGCGTGAAGCGCTTTTCCTCGTAAGGCATCAGCCACGTGAAGTCGGGCTGGTTCTCGGTGTAGACACCCGCCATCAGCTCTATATAAGGGCCGTCGGCATCGGTGAGGTTGCGGTCCCAGGCGCGGCCGAAGTCGCCATTGCCCCATGTCCACTGCTTCTTGCCGGGCGACAGGTGGCGGCTGGCCACGTGGAGCATGCCCGCACGGGTGTCGTTTTCATATCCGCCCTCGAAGTCGTACTTCGAGTTTACACCCATATACGACGTGGGCACCTTGATGTTGCGGTAGTTCGATATGTCGACGCCGGCCGAGTAGTCCATCTTGTAGTACGTGCCCGTGGCGATGGGGAAACTCGATACGGCGCGCTTCCCGTGGTCGAACACGGCGTTGATGTCCGGCGGGAAGACGCTCTGATAGTCGTCGTTGACGGCCACGGCGGGGTTGGCCCACCACAGGAACGTCTGCGGCATGTCGGTGCGGTTGTACAGCACGCCGCGAATCTCGAGATAGGCGCAGCCCGGGCGCAGGGTAAATCCGGCCATGCCCTTCTGGTGCGTCATGCGCTCCATCTCGTTCACCCACACCGTCACGGAGCCGTCGGCATGCTCCTCTATCGTGGAGTCGACGGGCAGATAGGTCGACGGGCGGTGGTGCTGCGGCCAGTTGAACTCGATGCCGCCGCTTATCCACGGTCCGGTCAGCCCCACGAGGGCCGGCTTGATGACATGGTTGTAGTAGACGAAATGGCGCCGGCGTATCTTGTCGTATGCCATCTGCACGCGCCCGCCCAGCTCGGGCAGTATCATCACCTTGATGTACTCGTTCTCGATGTACACCGCGTGATACTCCTCGTCGGTCTTCTCGTCACTTATGCTCTCTATCACGGGATACGGATAAACCGCCCCGCTCGAACCCTGATACACTCTCTTTTCGAGGAATATCGGGTTCTTCTCGGGTTGTCCTATCCCGTATGTCGGGATGACAACCGTCTCTCTCCATGCTTTTACCATATTGAATTACGAATTTTGAATTACGAATGTTGAGTTGTCGGCCCATGGCCGATTATGAATTATTGAATTATGAATTGTACCTGTTTGGGGTCGGCTTGCCCGCGGCCTGTCGTCACTCCAGACGTTTCCCCTTTGTCTCCGGCAGTCTTACTTTGAAGAAGGCAAAGCCGGCTAGGCATATCGCGCCGTAGAGCCAAAACGTGCCGCTGCTGCCGAGCGAGGCGTTGAGCGAGGGGAAGGAGAACGTCAGCGTGGTGCAGCCCGTCCAAAGGGCGAACGTGCAGGAGGCCATGGCCACGCCGCGCACCCGCGTGGGGAATATCTCGGAGAGCAGCACCCACGTTACCGGCCCGAGCGACATGGCATAGCAGGCTATCGCCGCCACCACGAGCACCACCATGAAGAAGCCCGTAACGTGCAGATGGTAGCATGTGCCGAGGATAAAGTAGACCATTGCCAGTGCGCCCGCCCCGAAGAGCATCAGCGAACGGCGGCCCCAACGGTCGACAGTGTATATGGCCACGATGGTGAAGATGACATTAGCCACGCCCGTGATGACGATGTTGAAGAGCACGTCGCCCACGCTGTAGCCGGCGGCGGAAAATATCTCCTGAGCATAGTTGAATATAACGTTCGTGCCGCACCACTGCTGGAACACGGCTACAAATATGCCGAGCACAAGCACCGCGGCATAGCGGCGGGAGAACAGTGCACGCAGTCCGCCACCGGCTGTTCCGGCCCCAGTATGGCCCACAGCCATATCGCCGTGCATGGCCTCGGCCTCGCAGCGGGCATATCCCGCCCCGCCGATGCGGGTGAGAGTGGCCCGCGCCTGCTCTTCGCGCCCGTGGACCATCTGCCACCGCGGACTCTCGGGAATGATGAACGAAAGCACCAGAAACGCCGCCGCGGGCAGAGCTTCGGCCCAGAACATCCAGCGCCAACCGGTCTGTCCGTTCCACGATGCGAGGATGTCGGCCGCGGTATAGCCGGCCGGCACCGGTTCGGCCAGTTGCCAGTTGACTATCTGCGCGCCGAGTATACCGAGCACAATGGTCATCTGATTGAGCGAAACGAGCCGCCCGCGCACCTGTGCGGGCGAGATTTCAGCGATATACATGGGTGAGAGCGCCGATGCAACGCCTATGCCGACGCCTCCGATGAAGCGCGCTATATTAAATAAGGTGAAGTCACTGACAGCTCCCGTTGCCACGGCCGACAGCGTGAAGAGCACGGCCGAGATGATGAGCAGCGGTTTCCGGCCGTACCTGTCGGCCATCGCCCCGGCCACCATCGCGCCCGCGAGGCACCCCACGAGAGCCGTCGACATGGCCACGCCCTGCATGACAGGGTCTGCGGCGATGCCGAAAAAGAGTTCGTAGAACGGCTTTGCCCCGCCGATTACCACCCAGTCGTAGCCGAAAAGCAGACCGCCCATGGCCGAGACAAGGCAGATGAAAGAGATGAATGTCTTGTTGTAGTTGTCCATAAAAGATTGCGTTTATACCAGTTAGTGTCTGCAAAGATATGCAGAAAGGCTGAGCGGGGAAATAGAAAAACAGGTTGAAAGGATGGATAATCTTACGTTTTACCCGTCGGCAGACAATCGGTAATGCCGCAAGATAACTTTGCATGCTACCCTCTGAGGTTTTGCATGCTATATAGCAGAGATTTCTCTAATAGGTATTACAGCTTTCTGTAATAGGTATTACAGCATCCTGTAATAGGTATTACAGAAATCTCTAATGGGTATTACAGCATTCTCTGCCATATAGCATGCAACTCCTCAGATACCTATTGGTTTTTTATCCCGACGGGGTTAATAATTCGGGATTTTTATATAAATTTGCAAGCATGAAGCAGAAAGACGGATTCAGCGGCGAGCGTTCCATCGTGCTGCCGCCGATGATTATAGACATGGAAAAGGGCGACCCGCTCGTGTCGAGCCTCTACGTCACCGATATCGGATATTATCCGCATGCCGAAAGTCACTATCGCGAACGGAACGAACCCATCGGACAGCACGTGCTGATATATTGCGCCGACGGGGCGGGATGGTACAAGACGGGCGGAGAGGAACACAAGGTGGCGGCAAACCAGTTCTTCATCCTGCCCGCCGGCCGGCCCCACGCCTACGGAGCCGACAGCAACAACCCATGGACAATCTATTGGGTGCACTTCACGGGCACTCATTCCGATATCTATGCCCATGGGGCAATATTGCCGCAAGATGTGCGGCCGGGCATACATTCGAGAATAAACTACCGGAACAACATCTTTGAGGAGATTTTCAACACGCTCAACGCCGGTTACAGCCGTGACAGTCTGCGCTATGTGTCTTCTCTCCTGCACTACTATCTGGCTTCGATGCGTTATCTCAGAACGTTCAGAAACGCAGGACAGCGCATCGACGATGACAACGTGGTGGCCGCGGCGATACATTTCATGGAGGAAAACATGGAAAAGCGTCTCACGCTTGAAGCCATAGCCGAATACACGGGATATTCGCCGAGCCATTTCTCGGCCATGTTCAAACGGCAGACAGGACGCAGCCCGCTCAACTATCTGAACGAGATGAAGATGGAGGAGGCACGGCGCATGCTCGCCGAAACGCCGATGCGCATCAACCAGATATGCCACAAGGTGGGCATCGACGACTGCTATTATTTCTCGCGCATCTTCAGCCGCACCACGGGGATGTCGCCAAGGGAATACCGAAGGGGAATGAAAACAGACGAGTAATCATCCTGTTGACCTTTATCACAAGGCCATTGCCGCGTTATAAACAGGCCCAAAAGGAAAGACAAGAAGATTTATTTTATGACCAAAGCGCGCGGAAACGTGAAGAAATATTAATAAATGTTTTGTTGTACGAAATAATAATCGTACCTTTGCGCCCTGTTTTTCAGAATAACGAATTTATTATTAGTCAAATGAAGGCATTTGCATTTAAGCCGAAGTTGGTTTCAACTTTGAAGAATTACAACCGTAAAACTTTCATGGCCGACCTCATGGCCGGCATCATCGTGGGCATAGTGGCACTGCCGCTGGCCATCGCTTTCGGTATCGCCTCGGGCGTTACACCCGAGAAGGGCATCATCACGGCCATCGTCGCCGGACTCATCATCTCCGTATTCGGAGGAAGCCGCGTGCAGATAGGCGGCCCCACGGGAGCGTTCATCATCATCATCTACGGAATAATACAGCAGTACGGCATCGAGGGACTGACCATAGCCACGCTCATGGCCGGCGCGTTCCTCGTAATGTTCGGCCTGCTGCGACTGGGAACCATCATCAAGTACATACCATACCCCATAGTCGTGGGCTTCACGAGCGGTATCGCCGTAACCATCTTCACCACACAGATAAAAGACCTCTTCGGACTGACGATGGACGAGGTGCCGTCTGACTTCATCGAGAAATGGATAGCCTACGGCCGCTGCTTCGCCACCGTCGACCCGTGGAGCGCCGCCGTCGGCATACTGAGCGTGGCCGTGATAGCCGTCACGCCCAAGTTCAGCAAGAAGATTCCGGGCTCGCTCATAGCCATCATCGTGATGACCGTGGGCGTGCTGCTGCTCAAGCAATTTGCCGGAGTGACCACGGTGGAGACCATCGGCGACCGCTTCGCCATAAGCAACGAGCTGCCCGAGGCCCACATGCCCGCCATGACGTGGGAGACGATAAAGAGCCTTGTCTCGCCGGCAATTACGATAGCCATCCTCGGCGCCATCGAGTCGCTGCTCTCGGCCACGGTGGCCGACGGTGTTGTTGGCGACCATCACGACTCAAACACTGAGCTTGTGGCACAGGGTCTGGCAAATCTGGCGTCGCCGCTCTTCGGCGGTATTCCCGCCACGGGAGCCATAGCCCGCACCATGACCAACATCAACAACGGCGGACGCACGCCCGTGGCCGGCATAATACACGCCGCCGTGCTGCTGCTCATCTTCCTCTTCCTCATGCCGTTGGCACAGTACATCCCGATGGCCTGTCTGGCCGGCGTGCTCGTGGTGGTGTCGTACGGCATGAGCGGCTGGCGCTCGTTCGCGGCTCTGATGCGCAATCCGAAGAGCGATGTCAGCGTGCTGCTCATCACGTTCTTCCTCACCATCATCTTCGACCTGACCATCGCCATCGAGGTGGGCCTCATCATCGCCTGTCTGCTCTTCATGAAGCGTATGTCGGAGACAACCGACGTGAAAGTAATCTCCGACGAGATTGACCCCAACGACGAGGCCGACATCGAATCGGGCAATCTGGAACATCTCACCATCCCGCAGGGTGTCGAGGTGTACGAAATCAACGGTCCATACTTCTTCGGCGCGGGCAACCGCTTCGAGGAGATAATGGCGGCTTTCGGCGACCGTCCGAAGGTGCGCATCATCCGCATGCGTAAGGTTCCGTTCGTTGACTCAACGGGCATCCACAACCTCACCAACCTCTGCGAGATGAGCCGCAACGAAGGCATACAAATCGTTCTCTCTGGAGTAAACCCAAAGGTGGAAGCCGTGCTGAAACGCTCCGGATTCAACGAGCTGATAGGCAGCGAGAACATCTGCAACCACATCGACCTGGCGCTGGAACGGGCAAGGGAGATTGTGGGAGAATAAAAAGAGGATATATCAAAAAGCGAATGAAGCACACCGCAGGGGAAAATCTGTACCCGTGGTGTGCTTCATTCGTTTTTTGACAAGCTTGCCTTATATATACTCATTTATCCAACATTCCACGGATTTGTTTGTCAAAGTCGGAATCAATCCACTGGGTCTTATTGAAGATGTCGTACTCGCTTTCCGCCTTTGCTTTTGCCTCGGCAGCAGACACCCGTCCCTTGTCCGGAAGAATCTGATAACGGCGGAAAGTCAGGAATTCATTGACACTTTCCGAGAATTGAGCCATATTGAATGTGTTCTCACGCTCAACAAGATCTTCAATGTAGTCGAAGAATCCTGTCACCGCACGTTCCAACTGACGGATTTCTTTCTCACCCAGATAGTTCTTGGCTATAGACACATCCGATTTCAATATACGCCCGTCAGGAGAGTTCTTCCATGTGGTCAGTCCCATGTGTTCTTTGGTATGATCAGCCTTGCTATACACTATCTCAGCAGCAGTCTGTCCTGTGATGGCATAATGGAAACGGTTCTGAATCATGGCATAAAAGTCATGAGTTGTCGGTGAGTTCTTATCATAGTCGATACTACATTCTGCATAGATGTCGGTTATCTGTTGCCATATCCTGCGCTCACTCGCACGAATGGAACGAACCCTCTCCAGCAATTCCCGGAAATAATCTTTCCCGAAAACTGCCGTACCCTGCTTCAAGCGGTCATCATCCAACACAAACCCTTTACGGATATACTCATTCAGAATCCTTGTCGCCCATTGGCGGAAACGGGTGGCCTGAACAGAGTTCACACGATAGCCGACAGAAATGATGGCATCGAGGGAATAGAATTTTGTTTCCTTCTGCTGCGTCTTGCCCTCAATAGCGCCATGTTGAGTGGTTATTTCCCAAAAGGAAACAACCACATTTTCGTCAAGCTCCCCTTCTTCAAATATATGCTTCAGATGCTTACTGACTGCAGAAACTCCCACTCCGAAAAGCTGCGCCATAGCTTTCTGTGTACACCAGATGGTTTCATCCTTTATGACAACCTGCACCTTGCCGGTTTCATCAGGGAGATTGTATAATATGTATTGTATTTCGTTCGACATAAAACAAATAATTCGTTGTTACTGTGGTTAAAAGGATATTGGATATTTGTGCCAATCGAATTGGCATTAATTTTTGCTTCTTATTGGTCAGACGGCGTCTGACCTTTTTTAGTTTCTGCCTTTAATTCTATTTCCGCAATGGTTCTGTCAACTACTTCCTGCAAGATATTTTACCAGCTTGGTAAAATAATTCCGGTTAAGTATTTATGGCTTCTTGATAGAAAGCGAACCAACGTCTCATAAAGTATAGATTGACTGTTGATAATCCTTTTACATCAGGAAAGGATGCTCTAAGATCAAGGCTAAGCTGCTTTATAACTCCCGTTCCCCAAACCTGTTCTGGTTCATTCTTAACCTGATCTTGTCCCATGCTACAATAGAACTCAAGCATGGCGCGGTTTACCTGTACGGCCGCTTTTACCTGACTTTTCTGAAACCGTTTCTTGATATCGGAAAGCCATTCCAAATAGGCTTTATCGACAATCATTCCATCTCTGTTTATAAATGTAGGTTTATCCATTATTATTCATATCAGAAGTTCTAATACTCGCAAATTTACATAAATTATTTGAATTGGAATGACAAAAAGACAAAATAATGACACATAAGTCTCAAAATGGCTGAATCTCATCACAATAATCAGCCAATAAGAAATTCACCTGCATACAATACAAATCTTCACTTAAATATATTTCACAATTATCATTGCTGTCATGACGCCCTTTATCAGTAACTTTGCGAACAAGATGAAAAGTAAACAAAGGAGGAACAGAATATGAGAAGCAGGGAAGAACTGAAACGCCATCCGATGTTCATGACACTTGAACGGATAGCACTGTATATGGACAAGTATTACATCGACGGAATAATCGGACTGGTACCGACCGTGGGAGACGTGTTCTCGGCACTGTGCACCGTACCGTTCGTATACTTCACACTGGTGGTGGCACGTTCGGTACCGCTGACATTGGCCGTCATCAACAACACGCTGCGCGACATTCTCGTGGGTATGATACCATTCTTCGTCGGCGATGTGCTAGACTTCTTCTACCGGTCAAACTCACGCAATCTCAAGATGATTATCGGTTTTGTCAACGGCGAACAGCGCATCGTGCACGAAGTAAACCGCAAGGCATGGCAGTCGGCTGCGGTAATGATTGCATTCGTCGCACTGATAGTGCTGATGGCAGTGATTCTCGTGAAGTTGGGAGCGTGGATAGTATCGCTTTTTTAGTCTCCGTCAGGTTCGGCAGCCGGCTCCACACTCTGCCCGGATTCTTCTGCCGGGCGTGCCGGCTTGTTTGCACCGGCATGCCCGACAGTGTCGGCATCTGCCGCCTTGTGATGGCCGCGGGTGTCTACAGGCGAAACAACCGATGTCGAGTCGGCCTGGGGTTTCACTATGCCTCCGGCCTGGTCGAGGAAACGGAGGTAAGCCCCGGCGATGCGCGGTGAATAGGCATTAAAAATGTTGTTGGCAAAAAGAATGTCGGTTATCTTGTTGTCATGCACATACTGTACCATGTTCTTGGTGAAGTAGCGCGAGTCTACCACATGCACCTCCTCGAACGAACCGAAAAGGTATCCCGGCAGCGCGTTTCCGAAACTGTCTTTAAGTATAAGCACCCGGCGCCCGTTCTTTGTCGACGTGCGCACCTGGGTAATCTTGGTGTCGCCGCCCATGAAGGTGCAGTATGCCCCGCCGTTGCCGTCGCGGTAGTGCATGAAGAACGCACCGCGCATGGGACGGCTCTCGCCCGTAACACGATAGTTTTTGTCGATGGTATAGGTTATGTATGTGGTGGTGTATTCCACGCCACGCGGCATGTAATAGACAAAATCCTCCGGCGCATTCTTTATCGCAATGTCCTTTGAATAGCCGTACATGCTGCCCACATAACGGTGAACCACACGCCGCTCGTAGCTTTTGAGCGGCATGAACGGCACGCCGGCCACACGGGCGAACTCCTCTGCGGCGTAATAAGCGCCGAGCGGCGCCCAATGATGGTCGGTGCGAAGATAGATGTCCTCGTCGGCATGCTTGCCGAGAGCGGTGTATATATCCACGGCCCTGACCGATTCGGACAGATGGGCGAAGATGTTACGTATGGTGAGCAGCTGGCTGTTGGTGTAACGTTTCACCTTGTCGGGGCAATAATACTCTATAGCCGTGGGTATTACCATGCAATAAACATTGACGCCACTGCCGAAACGTTCCTTGTACCTGTTGGCAGCCTCGGCATATTTCACACCGCCCTTGGCCCCGCCACCGTATGCCATCAGTGCCCTCACCTTGTCACCGCTACCCACAACTACGATTCCGGCATTGGCTATCTTGGCGTTGTCATCGGCCGTCACATGATTTTCATATTCGCCTATGTCACGGTTCTGCCGCTCCTTTATCAGGGTAGAATCCACCGCTTCCGCCACGTCAGCGTCCTGCGGGCCGTCGGCAGAGGCATGGAAAGTGACGTCGTCCTCAGATTTCGCCAGTCCCATATAACTCTTGATGTACATGCTCAAGGCCATAAGGTCATCACGGTAAGGCTCGCTGTCGCTGAACCATGACGAAATCTCACCCGTAAAGGAGCCGTCGCGGAGTTTCTCCATACTATACTCCGGAAAGGTGGCAAGCTCGCGGCGCTCAAGCTCCGACACCGTGCTGCGCGGAAATGTATCGAACACCACGGCAAACGCGATGAACACGACTGTCATGAACGTGATATAAACGTAATGCTTCATTTGTGCAAATATATATATTATGACGGTATGTTATTAATGTGTGCCAACATGCAGACAGTGCCCTACTGCACAAGATAGTTCTCGTAAGACGCACAGGTCTTTTCCATAGAGGCGTGAATGAGATTGTTGGCAAAAAGGATGTCGGTAATGCCGTTGTCAGCGACATACCGGACAATGTTTTTGGTGAAATACCGGCAGTCTACCACATGTATCTCCTCGAACGAGCCGAACAGATAGCCGGGCAAGGCATTGCCATAACTGTCTTTCAGAATCATGAGACGCCGGCCATTCTTCGTCGATGTGCGCACGGCTACGGTCTTGGTATCGCCACCCATGAAGGTGCAATACGCCCCGCTGCTTCCGTCACTGTAACTGCGGAAGAAATCGCCTTCATACGGCTCCGCCTCGGAGGTGACAACGGTACGGGTACGGTCGAGGGTGTAGTTGATGTAAGTGGTGGTATACTCGACACCGCGCGGTACGTAATAGACAAAATCTTCAGGAGCTTTCTTCACGGCGATGTCACGCGAGAAACGGTACATCGTTCCCACATAATCATGAATACGATGTTCATCGTACTCCTCCAACGGCTTGAACGGCACACCGGCCACAGCGGCAAACTGCTCTGCAGCATAATAAGCACCGAGCGGCGCCCAATGGTGGTCGGTACGCGAGTATATCGGTTCGGAAGCATGATTGCCGAGAGTGGTGTACACGTCGACGGCCTTGACTGAATCGGAAAGGTTGGCAAAGATGCCGTTGATGGCAGCACGCCCGTCGCCCGTCCATCCGCGGGCTGCTTCGGGACAATAATACTCCACGGCGTTGGGTATGGGCATGCAGTAGATGGTGATGTCGCCGCCAAACTGCGACCGGTATTTGTTTACCGTGGAGGCATAGCCGGCGGCCTTCTCCCTACTGCCGCCATAAGGCTCCATTGCACGCACGTTCTTGCCCGACCCGACGATAATAATGCCCCTGCGGGCGCGACGGGCACGGGCATCGGCAGTGACGGAGTTGTGATATTCACCAACTACACACCTGCTGTCGGCGGCCGGCTGTCCGGATGTAGTTTCCGCACTAACGGGCAGGCCGGCAGCAGGCAGACATAAAAGAGCCATGGCTGCAACCATTCTTCTGCCGCAAGCCGAACATAATATACCTACCTTGTATCTTAGCTTTTTCATTTCTTTTCTCAATATTGAATATCAGAATACTGTCGTGAATCAGAACCGCGTATAGAGGAAAGCATTATTGGTGGCACCAACGAGCAACGCAACGCTGAACACAAGAATCACCACCGATACGACCAGACGCGATGTCAGAGTGACACACGTTTCAAGCGCGCCGCACCGGCCGAGGCACTTGGCGGTAAATCCGGAAACCCAATTACGCACGGGCATACAGAACACCACAGCCAAAACCCACAGCCAAAACCTGTCTGTAAGTGCACTCGCGGCAAGAAAAGTGTCGGACGTGGCGGCGTTACCGATAAAGACATTGAAGAAGGTGACCATCCGGCCGAAATCGTCAAAATAGAATATGCCCCACCCCACAACGACAAGCAGCAGACTGTAGATGTGCAACAGCGGGCGCGGTATGTGGCTCTGAACACGCAGCAACGTGTACTTTTCGAGCATCACAATGATGCCGAAGTAGACGCCCCAAATGATGAAGTTCCAGCTTGCGCCGTGCCACATTCCGGTGAGAAACCACACCGTCATGATGTTCACAGCCTGATGACGGCGGTTGCCGCCAAGCGGAATATAGACATAATCGCGGAAGAAACTGCCGAGCGAAATATGCCACCGGCGCCAGAAGTCGGTGATGGAATTGCAACAGTAAGGGTGGTTGAAGTTCTCGTTGAAATGGAAACCGAGACACCGGCCTATGCCGATGGCCATGTCCGAATATCCCGAAAAATCGAAATATATCTGCATGGTGAAGGCAACGATGCCCACCCACGCTCCTGCCATGGACAGCGAATCGAGTCCGCCGGCAAGAAACTGGTCGGCTATTTCCGAGAACTGATTGGCAAGAATGACCTTCTTGCCAAGACCTAAAAGGAAACGGAACACACCGTCAGACACGTCGCCCGCCGTAACCCGCCGTCCGCCAATCTCATCGGCGATGGTGCCATAACGCACAATGGGGCCGGCAATGAGCTGCGGAAACATGGAAATGTACAGCAGCAGGTCGGCGTAACGGCGCTGCACCGGCGACTCGCGGCGGTAGACATCGACAAGATAAGATATCGACTGAAAGGTGTAGAAGCTGATTCCGATGGGAAGGGCTATGTTGGGTTTGGCAACACTCACACCCACATCATTGAGTATCTGTGCGAAGAAGTCGAGATATTTGAATACCGAAAGTATCAGCACATTGCATGCAAGACCAACAGCCAGTGCCGCCTTGCGCCGCCTGTCGGCACGGTCAATCAGCAGTCCTGCGGCATAGTTGACAGCCACACTGGCCAGCATTAGAAACACATAGACCGGCTCTCCCCACGCATAAAAGATGAGGGAGAAAACCACAAGCGCCGCGTTTTTCACCGTATTGACCGGACGGTCCGGTCCGTTGGCTACAAACGTCCGGTCAACGGCCGCCGCCATCAGATAGATGATGACAAAGGCCGGAATGAAAACAAAAAGAAAAAACAAGTCTGAGAAAACCATCTTTCAGTACATTACCATATATATCCAATCGCCGGAAGGCTGTATCAGTAACCATTTTGATACACCCTCCCGGCCGAAATTCATTGTCCTTATGCCAAAGCTCCGGCATCAAGCCATGCTGTACACCACCTGCATAATCTTCTTGCCCAGCGCATCGGCCTCTTCCATCGTCGCCGCCTCACTGTATACACGGATTATAGGCTCTGTGTTGGATTTGCGCAGATGCACCCACTTGTCGGCAAAGTCTATCTTCACGCCGTCGATGTCGTTCACCTGCTCGTCCTTATACATTTCCTTCACCTGCTTCAATATAGCGTCCACATCGGTCTGCGGGGTCAGGTCGATACGGTTTTTGGCAATGAAGTAGTCTGGCAGGGACGCACGCAGCTCGCTCACACTGCACCCTTTATGGGCAAGCGACGAGAGGAACAGGGCTATGCCCACAAGTGCGTCACGGCCATAATGGCTCTCCGGATAGATGACGCCGCCATTGCCTTCGCCACCGATTACAGCACCCACCTCCTTCATCTTGGTGGTAACATTGACCTCGCCCACTGCCGCTGCGGCATAACTGCCGCCATGACGCTCGGTTACGTCACGCAAGGCACGCGTAGAGCTGAGATTGCTGACAGTATTGCCGGGCGTGCGGCCCAACACATAGTCGGCCACACTTACCAGAGTGTACTCCTCGCCGAACATACGGCCATCCTCGCAGATGAACGCCAGACGATCAACGTCGGGGTCGACCACGATGCCGAGGTCATAGCCGCCGCTGCGCATCTCGTCCATTATTCCAGAGAGATTCTTTTCCAACGGTTCGGGATTGTGTGCGAAATCGCCTGTAGGCTCGCCGTTTATGACCTTATACTCCACACCCAGCTCATCAAGCAGTTCGGGCAGGATGATACCTCCCACACTGTTTACCGGATCCACGCACACGCGCAGTTTCGCGCTGCGGATGGCGTCAAGGTCGACAAGCTGCAAGGCAAGCACCGAGTCTATATGACGGCGGTTGTATGTGTTGTCTGCCGTGTAGTGGCCAAGATGGTCAACATCGGCATATTCAAAATCTTCACGCTCTGCTATGCCGAGCACCTCGGCTCCTTCGGCAGCTGTCAGGAACTCACCCTCGTGATTGAGTAGTTTCAGGGCATTCCACTGACGCGGGTTATGACTGGCGGTGATTATTATTCCACCGTCGGCACCTGACATGCGCACGGCCAGTTCTGTGGTGGGCGTCGATGCAGGACCGATGTCAAGCACATCATATCCAACGCCCATCAGCGTGCCGCACACCACGCTGCGCACCATTTCGCCTGAGATGCGCGCGTCGCGACCCACAACAATCTTGCCGCTGCAGGAACGGCCGCTGCGACGGATGAATGTGGCATAAGCCGTAGTAAACTTTACTATGTCAAGCGGATTCAACGTATCGCCCGGCTTTCCGCCTATCGTACCGCGGATGCCGGAAATTGATTTTATCAGTGTCATAACTTTATGGTTCCCTTTGATATGTTATAGTATAAAAACATGAATACACATTTGAAGTGGCGTTTGCCTGGCCCTGGGTGTGCGGCACTATTATCTTCACTTTGGCTATCTCTTCGTCACTGTCCTGCCGCCCCACCTTCACATATTGCAGCGGAATGAGCCATCCGGCAGGAACCGAGGCACCGTAAGTGCTGAACATCACACCACTGGCAAACGACGCCGTGTAGGAGCTGCCGGTGCGCGTCACCGTCATCTTCTCCGGCATACGCGTCGAAGCACTTATAAAATAGTTGTATGTCTGCATTGCCCTGTCAGCAATGTTAAACTCTGTATAGCGGCAAAGCAGATTCACCTGCTTGTTCTCTTCGAGCATGCTCCCGCTGCCCTTGCGTACTATCTGCATATAGACACCGCTCTTGGCAAGATATACATACTCGTTCTTGGCCGTATCGGTGGTCTGCCCCTGAGCCTCAAACTGACTTTCGTTGATTACCACTATACCTTCATCCCTGATAAAGGCGCTGATGGCATCACGCTCTTTTTCTTTCTTGTCACCGTATGTCTCATAGTCGTCACACGATGCAAACAGCATCACGGCGGCAAGCACCAACAGTGAATATGCGATTCTCTTCATCTTTTTACGTGTATCTGTCTTTAAATAATATTTTTGCGTATTCCAATTGCAAATTATGAATTGATGGGGCAAAATTAATAAAATATTATCAATCGGCCACTATATTTTGCTACTTTAACGTGCTTTCAAAATGTATAATGGCTTCGCGCGTTACCTTCACCGCCTCCTCTATGCTGCACAACAGCTTTCCGCCCGAGGCATTGAGATGGCCACCTCCGTTAAAATACATCTCTGCCATCTTGTTGCACGGGAACGTGTCTACAGACCGCAGACTCACCCACACGGTATTGTCCTTTTCGGTATCTTCGCGCAACGATATCGACAGTTTCATACCCTTTATCTGCAACGGCATGTTTACCAATCCTTCGGCATCCCCCTTAACGAAGTTGAAACGCCGCAAATCCTCACGGGTAAGCACAAAGAAAGACGCATGATATTCGGGCATCACCACCAGACTTTCGTAAAGCACGTAACCCATCAGCCGGATGCGGTTTTCACTGTAATTGTTGTAGACGTTACGATAAATCTTGTCTTTGTTTATGCCCTTTGTGAGCAGCTGGCTGATGATGAAAAACGTCTCCGGATTGTTGCTGTTATAAGTAAACCCGCCGGTGTCTGTCATCATGCCACAGTAAACGGGGGCGGCAAAGTGGGATGTCATCATATCGAAACCACCCATCTGCCACACTATGCGGAACACCATCTCGCTCGTGGAACTGAGTTCCGGGTATGAAACACTGAGCACACAATCGATATCGGGGCCGAGATGATGGTCAATCATCACCTTCGGGGCATGCGAGGCGGCCAAGGGACCGGCCATGACATCGGTACGGCTGAGCTGGTTGAAGTCGAGGCAAAACACAAGGTCGGCACACTCTATCAGCGCGTCGGCCTCGGCCTTGTGCTTGTCGTAACGCAATATCGTTTCTGTCTTCGGCATCCAATGCAAAAAATCGGGGTACTGGTCGGGGACGATGATTCTCGGTTCCTTGCCTTTGCTCCTCAGAAATTCGGCCCATCCGAGACACGAGCCCAAGGCGTCGCCATCGGGATTGACGTGGCAACAAACAACGATGTTGTCAGAACTGTCTATCAGAGAGTTCAGAGTGTCGCACTCACCGGGAGATAATATATTTTTCAACATAATGGGTGCAAAGGTACAAAAAAGGTATGGCAAAACCGAATTTCATATCCATAATCATCATAAAAAAGTCATAAAAAGAAATAAGAGACTGTATCAAAATATGTCCCAACCATATAGATGAACCTTATTTTGATACAGCCTCATGCGAAAGAGCCTTGACGGCTCAGCACGTTTTATCAGAACAGCTGATTGGGATAAACTCCCTCGTCTACGAGTTTCTGTATACGGTCTACGGTATCCTGACGATCGGCGGAATAGGTCACGCCGAACCACTTGCTCGTGGTGTCAAGCACCTTCACCGTCGATGTTTTCTCGTTGATGAGCTTGTTGACCATCAGCGGGATGAAGAACTCGGCCTTCAAGTTCTCCATATTCTTCGGGTCGGCAAGGAATTCCTTGAAATACTCCTCACTATGCTCGAAATAGTCGGGTGTGAAGCCCCACATGTTCATAGACACGGGGGTGTTGTCCTCTACGGCAACCCACTTACCCTCTTCGTCCTTGTAGCATACCGGACCGTCAACACGCATTATCTCCGTGCGCTCAACCACGGTGGTCAGGTTGCCGTTTTCGTCTTTCGAACAGATACCGCGAGCCACCGTTCCGTTCTCCGACAGGGTATTGCCCACACGGAAACCTACCATGGCGTATGCGTTCTTGCTGCCCTCGGGCAGTTCTGAGAGGAACTTGCCGATCACCTGAAAAGCGTCTCTGTTGTAGAAATCGTCGCAGTTGATAACGCAGAACGGTTCCTTGATAACGTCTTTGGCCATAAGCACGGCGTGGTTTGTTCCCCACGGCTTAACGCGCTCAGCCGGACATGCGAAGCCTTCGGGCAGAGCGTCAAGACTTTGGAAGCAGAGTTCTGCGGGCACATGTCCCTCATACTTGCTCAATATCTTCTCACGGAAATCATTTTCAAAATCTTTTCTGATTACAAACACAATCTTGCCGAATCCGGCCTTGATTGCATCATAGATAGAATAATCCATGATTGTTTCACCATTCGGACCCAGTCCGTCAAGCTGCTTCAATCCGCCATAGCGGCTTCCCATTCCGGCAGCAAGGAGTAATAAAGTTGGTTTCATATTACAATATTAATTAGTTATTTGATAAACAATACCGCAAAAGTAATAAATAATTTTAATAGTTGCATCATTTCTCCGTGTTTTTTACATTTTTGCTACGGTTCTTTCAAAAAAAGACCATAACAGTTGATACAAAATGCAATTATGGCCATGTAACGGCGTTACTCGTATCAGGTAACAACGTTACACGGCTCAGGTAACAACGTTACATGGCTCAAGTAACAGCATTACAAGAGCCACGTAACAAATAGTGACAGGATTGGTTTATCTACTAAGTTAAATGAACCATGTACAACCACCTATAAACGAAACGTTTTATTCTCCCCATAAAACCTATTTTCGTTTTTTGAGAGTCAGGAAGTGTGGCGCACAATGAAATGCTAATATTATCTTGCCCACCTGCATCCAAGGCTAATTGAAGCAATGATTGCAGACATTTATCAATATTGTCAAAGTGCTTATACATTACTTTTTCTATTTTACTGTCCCTACAATATCCGCATAGTCCATCAGAACAAAGTAGGAAAATATCCCCATCTTCAATATCATGTGCCAGGTATTCAGGTTCCGTATCAGCATCGATATCGCCCAAACATCTTGTAATGATGTTATTATTGGGATGGCTAAAAGCGTCTTCTACCTTAATATCACCTTTATCTACTAATTCTTGAACTAACGAGTGATCTTTAGTCAACAGTTTCAGCCCTGAATTAGGATTAAAGCAATAACATCTGCTATCACCACACCACGCGACATAGGCTTTTCCTTTTACGAGCCAAAGAAGCACTATAGTGGTGCCCAGACCGATAGAATCAGGGGATTCAACAACATAGTCAAGTATTGCTTTGTTAGATTCAGTAATGCTATCTTTTAAAAATGTATAAATCTCATTATCTGAAACCAGAATTTTTTCATAGTCTGCGCCTTGAAATGATTTTTCAATATTCTCTATAACCAAACTTGACGCTATTTCACCTGCATTAGCTCCTCCCATTCCGTCTGCAATTACAGAAACCGCCCCTAAAGGTGATAATGAAGCATAGCCTTTGTTTGCATTACAACACCATGTCATTTTAGTCAAATCCGGACATATAGAAACAGCATCTTCGTTATTCGTGCGTTCGTTACCTATATCACTTAATGCACATATATTTATCTTCATAAAGAATTTTACACATTTACTCGAGGCCGACCTATTTCACCGTTTGCCGACTTGATGATATTTTCCTTTCTTTCTAACTATAGTTCTACTTTTTTTGATCTCATAACCTTAGCTTTAGAAGAAGAGATATTCTTGTAATACCAAATCTGTTTGTTTTCCAAATCATATTCAATAACAAGAGTCCCGTCTGCAGTCAGATAAACCCTGTTCTTTTCCGTACTTTCTTTCTCCATATATACGTACTTGCCATTCAGATAATTAATGATATCATACTCGTTGGCTTCATTCTTAACCACCATTATTATCACCTGTGCCGTTGATGAATAATTGATGAAATCAAGAGTATAATAGAAAACCACCATATCAAGATACTTGTCATCCAAACCATAAGAGATATACCCGTCTGTTATACGGAACGGGGTTCCATCCATAAGAGACAGTACCTCGTCTTTCGTCCTTCCCAAAAGCGGGCTATAATCTTTGAACAAATCATGATTTATGGAAACAACCACTAATTGCCGATCTTGAGGATACCAAATTATTCCGGCTGTTGCCTTGTCGTAAGTTTCAGCATTTATATAAGCATACTGAGTATCTGTTGTTCCTTTTTCATAGACATAATACGCCGAATTTAGATACGCCCGCATTTCATTGTTTGTAAATGACGGCTTTTCCTTTGCAACGACCGATACCGCCTCAACCTTGTCTGTCCATGTGTTAAAGTTGAAAAAAAGATATCCGAAATCACCTTCACTTAATAGATACATGATTTGTTTATTGGTATCCGAATAAGGTGACTTACCGAACATATCATATATCTCCTCTCTTCCGAGCCCAAGAAAGTCGCAATAATCATAAGGAAGGATACCTGTTACATTAACTTCAACCACCGCAGTACCCTCTGTTGTGACAATATCCACATATGTGCGTCCTCCTGAAAGTCCCTTTATTTCACCTGTGTTAGCATCCACCTCTGCAACTTTGGGATTATGCGACGTAAATCCTTTTATATGCGGAATTACAATTTCGCCATTGTATATATTTTTATACGCCGTTATAGTATTAGGTATCAACGTGCTATAATCGGGAGTTACAGTCTCTCCACTTTTAAGGCTTATTTCATCCAAAAGTTTGCCATAGGTGAATTCGAGTCCTGCGATATTGTTCTTTATTGAAAGCTCAAGTTCGGAAATTGACTTAATACTCCAATCAAGATTCATCAATGTTCCTGCACCCAATTTATATTGACCTGTAATGTTGCCATCTTTGTCCAAAAAGAACCTGCCATTCAAATCCTCTTGTATCTGATATATAGAATTGTCATAATACGAAGTATAGAAGACTCCGTTTTCCTTGAATTCTGTTTTCTCCCAAGAATACTCTGATGGCTTGTCGTAAACCCATGTTGTGGATAAAAGTTTTAGCGTTGTTTGTACAACTTTTCCACCCTCGCTGTTGTCAAAATTATTATCATCACTGGAACACGCCAATAACAAGAATGGCAACAACATAATTGCTGATAAAAAAATTTTTGATTTCATAATAC
>ENA-OYXX01000132-OYXX01000132.1-human-gut-metagenome-genome-assembly--contig:-NODE-132-length-34373-cov-7.315112_pt1 | contig 34373 bp, 22 predicted proteins | sample MGYA00243976_ERZ653434 | MGnify/ENA primary metagenome ERZ653434 (study PRJEB26926, sample SAMN06165112) | human gut metagenome | biome: ENVO:00009003; feature: ENVO:2100002; material: ENVO:00002003...
GGTCTCGTGGGCTCGGAGATGTGTATAAGACACAGTTTATATATTGTGTAAAATAAACAGTACAATTGTCGCTTTCATAAATATATTCACGGCTAAAAACGTCTTCAGAGAAATTTGTAAGTTCATAATCCGACATATCTTCGGTTATTTCGTATTTATCGTTAAAATCAAGAGGAGCGGATACATCATCAACTGACTGCACCACCGTATGTGTATCGAAAATATTCATTAAAAACTTTATAAATGCTTCTCTAACAGCACTAACGCTCATAGCCATTATAAATACTGCCAGTAATGCTGCTGTTACTACAATGATAAATTTTTTTGGTGTAATCTTAATCTTTTTACTGCTCTTTCCCATTAAAATATTCATCTTCCGCTCAAACTCTGCGGAAAATTTATGCGGTGTGTTGTCAATCAACTTCTCATCTATGTAATTTGCACCGTATTCTTTTATAACAGAAGTTATATACCTTTCAAATTCCAAATCAGTCATGTTCATATTCCTCCATAATTAACTTTTTGAGTTTGGCTTTTGCACGAAAAAGACGAATAGAAACGTGTTCGGGATTTATATTCAGTTGCTGTGACACCTCTTCATTACTGCAATTATAAAAAAATTTAAGCATAAGAATGTCAGAATATTTTTCGTCCATATTGGATATTATTTCAAAGACCCGCTCACGCTCGAGGCGCTTTTCAATAAGATCAGGCAGATCAATGGTATCTGTTTCATCTAATTCATCTATCGGTACAATCTTTTTATTTTGATTATATATGTCGATTGAACTGTTCCTAACTAATATAACCAGAAAATTACGGGTTTCATTACACTTTACCTTGTTAATTTTATCTAAATTCTTTATTACTTTTAAAAAAGCATTATGTACAGCATCTTCAGCCATATAGCTGTCCTTTAGAATGGCCATTGCAAAGTTATACATTGTGCTTTTATATTCCTTATATAGTTCTTCAAATTTGTTTTTTTCTTCATGTGTGTCGATCATTGCAAGATATAATCCGAGCATAGTAACCGTCCTTTCCGGCAACATAATTTACCAAAATTTATTATACAGTGTTATCAATTGAAAATCAATACAATCTTTTCATAAGTTATTGGTTTTAGCTCAGACTCTATATGCAGTTTATCGATTAAAAACTAAAAGAGCATTACATTTTACGTAATGCTCTTTTAGTTTTTATAACGTAAAATCGCCCTTTTCCGAAAGCTCCTCTTGTTATATTGGGATTGCCTGCGCAGAGTGCCTTTACCTCGGCATAATCAAGAGCAGTTTCGTCCATATCGGCACAGGTCCGCTCGGGAGTTTTGCTTGTCATGACCTGACTTATGAATTTCTGCTTGTTCTCAAGGATCTGGAATAAGTAGCTGTCAAAGGATTTATTAGTAACGTAACGATAGATATCGACCTCGGGATTTTCGTTGCCCTGACGCTCAATTCTACCATTACGCTGCTCCATGTCAGACGGACGTAACGGACAGTCCAAATGATGCAAAGCAATCATTTTCGCCTGTGCGTTCATCCCCGCTCCGCATTTCTGCGTTGAGCCAAGCAGTATTCTGACCTCTCCGGCATTCATTTTGTCAAAGAGTTTCTGCTTCTGTTCAGCAGTTTCATAATCGTGTATGAAAGCGATCTCTTCTTCGGGTACTCCCCTGTTCATAAGTTTGCCCTTAATGTCATCATACACGTTAAATTCCTTTGGAGGAATATCTTCAACATCGGACATAAGCAGCTTTTCAAGCAGTTCAACGGAATTTACATCATTCAGCTTTCCGTCCTCAAATATTGCCGCCTGAGAATATATCTTACCATCGTCCATGTTCGGCTTGCGGATAACTACAATATCACCCTCACTCAGCTTGTCGGACTGCTCGGGAGAATGCTTGTCTATGTAGCCTTTCACATCGGCAAACGTGTTTATGTTCTTCGGATTATCCTCATCACCATTGCCAAGTCCTATCTTCTTGCGGAGAAGCTCATAGCCAAGCTCCTTGCTGCTGTTCGGTCTGTAAACCTCAAATCTATCCTGTCGTGAGTCGGACTTTGGTGTAGACATATCGCAGAAAATACACTGTGTGCTGCGCTTGTCTGTGGTCTTGCTGTAAATATCATATACATTATTTACACAGAGATTTACCTTTGAGCCTTCTTCATCTTCAAGTATAGGGTTAATAAGGCGCTGGTCAAGTCCTATCTTTCTGCCGTCGTTGGTTATAACAAGCATATTGTCCTCACGAGGGTCAACCTTTCCGTCACGGATTGCTGTTGCTCTCTTTGAAAGAGATTTTATCAACTTTTTCTGTGTCCTTGAAGGCTCTGCCACTATCTCATGGAAATGTGCATCGGGCTTTTCAAGGTCAAGGGTATCGGCTGTGCGAATATCTGCGCACTCCTTGAACATTCCCATAAGCTCGGGAAGGTTGGTAAATTTCGCAAAACGTGTCTTGAGCTGATACTTTCCATCAGATTCCGGTTTTAATTCGTAATCGGTTTTCACCTCACCGAAGTCTGCCGCCCATTCGTCAAAATGATTGATGCCGCAGTCTTTCAGCATATCCGCCTGCAGATAGCGCATCATGGTGTAAAGCTCGCACATTGAATTCGAGATGGGCGTGCCCGAAGCATAGGTCTGTCCCTTTCCGTCCGTAATCTCGTCCATATACTTGGACTTCATAAGCAGATTGAAGGAACGTGCCGCACCTCCGCTGCCAAGCCCCGAAACATTGTGCATTTTCGTTGCTGTGGCGAGATTCTTATACATATGGCACTCGTCGATGAACAGCTTGTCAAAGCCCAGCTTTTCAAAATCTATGAAATCGTCCTTGACCTGAGCATCGTTGAGCTTGTTCAGCCTGTCCTGATAGCTTGCAATAGCATTTTCAATCTTTTTGACGGAAAAACTCTTTTCGCCATATTCGGCAGCATACTCCAGTTCCTCACGAAGTTTTTCAAGCTCTGCCTTTATGTACTCCTGCTCACGCTCGGGAGAAAGTCCCATGCGGTCGAACTGTGTATGACCGACGATAACAGCATCCCAGTCATTTGCAGCGATCTTTGCAAACAGTTTCAAACGGTTTGCCTTTTCAAAGTCCTTTTTGGTCGCAACAAGAATATTTGCATTGGGATACAGCCTTCTGAAATCATTGCCCATCTGCTCCGTAAGGCTGTTGGGAACGGCAAACAAGGATTTTGTATGCAGTCCCAGGCGTTTGCCCTCCATTGCTATGGCTATCATTTCAAAGGTCTTGCCCGCACCAACGGCGTGAGCAAGCAGCGTATTACCGCCGTACAGTGCTCTTGCAATAGCGTTTTTCTGGTGTTCCTTGAGAGTAATATCGGTGTTCATACCCACAAAGTTGAGATGAGAACCGTCATACTCTCTCGGACGGATAGAGTTATACATTTCATTGTAGGTCTGAACAAGCGTTTCTCGCCTTTCGGGATCCTTGAAAATCCAGTCCTGAAATTCAGACTTAATGAGATTTGCAACCTGTCTGACCGCCTTGGTTTCTTCCTGATTTACCACAAGAATATAGTTGCCCTTTTCATCACGCATATCATAACCGTTCTCGTCCTTCTTATGATCCTTTACCTGAAGATCGCTGTTATTAAGGATTCCCTCAATTACCTTGTATGCGTTCATTCGGTGTGTTCCGAATACGTTTGTAGCTGTATAGTTTTTCTTCGATGCTGCATTGACATCTTCGATCTTCCACTCGCCCGCTGCCTTGCTGTACTGAACTGTCATATCCCGCTTTGCATTCCAGTCGGGATTGAATTTTTCGCAAATAAACTGCCTGATGTATTCGGGAGCTATCCAATGAGAACCCAGCTTTACGGAAATGTCCTTTGCTTCAACTCTGGTCGGAATAGCATTTTCAAGAGCTGCCCTGTTTTCGGAAACGTCCATATCTTCGGGAGCATTATTAAGCTCTGCAATTTTCTTGCGGATATTGCCCGTCAGGTATTCATCAGAGGTAACATACTTTTCCTCCGCCTGCGGAAGTCTGAATATCTGTCCCTTGAGGTCGGCTATCATGCTGTCCTTGTCCATGCCGCAAAGCTCGGACATGAAATCGAAATCCACCTTTGCTTTTTCCGATACGGATATTATAAGTGCCTCCTGTGCAGTTTCGACGTGTTCGGCTATGGTCTTAGGCTTTACTGTGTTATGCTCAAAGATGTCAGCCTTGGTGTATGTGCCGTGCTCCTTGTCCTCGTTTTCCAGTGCGGAAAGGAGCTGGTAATCATCGTCACCCTTAAATGCGTCCTTGTTCTTCTTGTCGGAAACAAATCCGTATTTTGCCACAAACGCATCATATACCTTGTTGAGCTTGGCTCTGCTTTCGTAGATGCTTTCATCAAGGGAGCTGTCGGAATTGTTCATCTGCAAATCAAGCAGTTCTCTTACGGTATCCCGAAGCTCTACCATAGCGACCGCACGAGCGATCTTGTCCTTGCCCTTACCCTTGACAGGAACCTTTTCCATAGTGTCCCCTGCTTCTCTGTAATAAAGCTCGCCGTTTACCGCCTGGAAACTAAACTTGCGTGATTCGGCAGGTGCGGGGATAACATCTTCATTTATCTCCTCAACAGTTTTCATAACAGATGCAGCCTTGTATTCGCCACGAATATTCTGTACTGCTTCGGAGAGAAGGCTTTTCAGCATACTCGGATCATCAAGCTTTACAGTCACCTCATTACCGAATCTGCCGCTTACCTCCTTAAAATCTCCTATTACCATTTCGGGGTGCTCGGCAAAATAGTTGTTCACATCAAAGCCGTCGGCGGATACGCCCAGCTTAACCCAGCCTTCCTTGTCGGGGTCGATCTCAATAGGTCTTTCACGCTTCTGTAAAAACAGAATATCCGAAACGACCTCTGTTCCTGCATTTGCCTTGAAAGCTGTGTCTGGCAGTCTGATTGCACCTAAAAGCTCAGCTCTCTGAGCTATATATTTGCGGATATCGTCATTTTCCTTGTCCATTGTTCCCTTTGAGGTCACAACAGCAACAACTCCGCCCGGGTGTACCTTGTCAAGAGATTTTGCTATGAAATAATCGTGGATAAGAAAATTATTCTTATTATAGTCCTTGTCGTTTACCTTGTAATTTCCGAAGGGAACGTTGCCGACAACCACATCAAAGCTGTTATTCTCAAATGCTGTCTTTTCAAAGCCCTTTATCTGAATATCCGCAGCGGGATAGAGCTGTTTTGCGATTCTGCCTGTCAGGTCATCAAGCTCAACACCATGAAGCTCGCTGCCACGCATATTCTCGGGCATAGCTCCGAAGAAATTTCCGATACCCATTGCAGGCTCAAGGATTTTTCCTTTTTCAAAGCCTATATTTGCAAGTCCATCATAAATTGCATTGATAACTACGGGTGAGGTGTAATGCGCATTAAGGGTAGAACGTCTTGCTTCGGAATATTCCGCATCATCAAGAACAGTTTTCAGCTTTTCATACTCATTCTTCCAGTCATCATTTCTGGGGTCAAATGCCTGCGGGATTGCTCCCCAGCCTGTATATCCCGAAAGTACCTTCTGTTCCTCGGGAGTTGCGGTTCTGCCTTCTGCTTCAATGGTTTTCAGAGTTTCCACCGCTGCAATATTCGCATTGAATCTCGCCTTCGGTCCGTTTACGCCCAGATTTTCATCGGTAATAACGTAATTATTTTTGTAAGTATCCAGTGGAGATTTAACTTCATCAGTCTGAACATTCTCCCGAGTATCCAGTGGAGACTTGCTCTCAGTCCCCACCGGGGACTGAACTTTTTCGGTAGGCTCTGCTTTTTCTACAAGTGCATATCCACGATTTATAAAGTCGGCAAGTGTCATAATTTCCGATTCGTGGAACAGACTTGATGTTTCTTCAAGCGTAATCATGTTGTCGGAAATATCCGAGATGCGGAAAAGCTCGTCGTCCTTTTCCAGCAAGTCACCGATAGCAGGCTCATAGCCATAGTCGGTCCTGCTGTTTTCGGCATCAATAGCTGCGCCAATTTCATCAATAGGAATCTCGGGGAAATCCATAGTTTCCGCAATGACCTTGCTTTCTTCAATTACAAAATCGAAGAAGTTATTATCAAGAGTACACACATTGCCGTCACGATCGGTAAGCTCGATGTGGTAATCTCTGCTCGATACCCCTTTACGCATATTTTCAAGATGCTTTGCTATGTCAGCCAGCATATCTTCGGAAGAAACGCTGTTTTCCTCGTCCCACACATCAACATGGATACTGTTGGTTTTGTTATATGCGTACTTGGTAAAGGAACCGTCCTCATCGGGAGTGTAGCTTTCGGTAATTTCCTCAAAAGCAGGGTTTTCATCATCGCTGAGGTCTTTATCGTTCCATTCTGTTCTGCGTACAAGGCGGATATTTTCATAATCATTTACATTGATTTTTTCCTTTTCTTTGCCGAGGAATCTGTCGGACACATCAACAAATCCATACGAATCAACATAATGTGCCTCGTTGTTCATAACAATAATGTCGCTGACGGAGAGGGAATGTCCCTTGAAATCCTCGGGACGGTCAAGGTTGAATTTTGTGTATATTGCCTCCAGCTTGTTGCTGTCCTCAAAATCATCAAGGCTGCCCGTATATACAAGGTCATAGTTTTCGGGCTTTGCAGGCTCTCCATAACGCTCGGCATTGGTAAAGCCTTCAAAGCGTATAGCGTGATTTTCGGGTCCTTTCTTCAGCTGATATATTTTGTATTCATTATCGGGTTCAGGCTTTTCAATGCCGTATTTCTGCAATATCTCATGAGCACGAACAAGACGGGTGAAATCGCTGTTTTCGTTTGCATTGTTGATAGTCCACTGTGCCTTGCGAATACGATTGTCAATATCCTTCTTGGTAATGTATTCGCCCTTATCAATAAGATCGGAAACGACTTTCGCAGCCTCATTCCATGTAAAAGTTTCAGTACCGGCGGTTGTTTCAATGTCGATACCTTTGGAATCATAGTTTGTAAATCTCACAGGTCCGTCACCGCTGTGACCGCCTATGCCGAACTCCTTCTTTAAGAAATCTGCAAAATCCTTCTTTGCGGGGTTAGTCTTATAGAATTCCTCTACTCTGAACTTTCCATCTTCAAATCCTGTGCCACGCATGACTTCATTATGTATGAGATTTTCACGGGAAATGTTATTCTCGTTTGCAATGAGATACATAAGCTCCCTTGCATGACCCCATACAAAATCGGCTTCACGATGGGACGCTGTGTCCTTTACGGTAAGACTGTCATCATGCGGCTCAAATTCAAGGGTGTAGGTATATCCCATAAGCGAAATATCCACACTTTTCAGAGCATTAAAGATCTCCTTTGTATCTCCGACGGTAATATCCTCAGTAGGAGTAAGTCCCGCCGATTCAACGATCTCACGAAAAACTGCCTTCGGATTGTTATTGAAAAACCTGTTCAGGGTATTGCTTTTCTTTGCAAATTCTTCTCTTTCCTCGGGTGTAGGCTCGGTGGTATTGGCAACAATGGAATCAAGTATCTTTTCATCACGCACAGCAATGTATTCATCTATATTATCAGCAAAATATTCTTCCGCATCTGCTCTGCTCAAAAAGCCTGAAAAATCCTCGTTTATAGGCGCATAATATGTCTGACCATGATGCCTCATGTTTTCAGATTCGACATCATATTTTCCGTTCCCGTTTTCGGAAATGAAGAAAGTTTCACCTCTGTATTTGGTTGAATAACTTGTGGAGTTTCCGTTATCGTCAGCGGTTTCAAGAATGGGTGTCCACTTTATTTCGCTTTCCTCTACGGGAGCATCTTTAAAAGCAATGCTTATATCCACATCATCAATCCTATTAACGATAAGGTCGATGATCTCCATAGTTGAACGGTACTCGTTGAAAAACTTCTGCACCCTCTCATCACCCGATGCAGCATTTATATCCTCGCATATCTGCGACAGGCTTGGTGAATCGTCTGTGAGAATATCTTCAAGACCGTTGGATTTGATAAGAGAAAGCGTGTCGTAAATATAGTAATCCTCAATGTAAACATCAAGCCTGTCAGTCATTGCCATCGCTGAATCAAATCTGTCAGAATGGATATTACCCAGATTTGCATCATCTCTCAGTGAATACTCATCGCCTACCTTGACAACAGTAAAATCCATTGATGAAATGAAGCCGGCAAACACCTTGTTTACGTCATATTCAAGAGTGTCGAAAAGATTGAGCGTTTTATTATTTGCTCTTTTTTCAACCATATCGGTAAGGGCAGCAAAATCAATTTCCTCAAGCTCGTTATATACACGCTCATCATCAAGGATATTTGCCAGAGCATTACGGATAGTTATGCTGTCATCATCATATACGCCGCTGTCGATCTCATCATAGCTTTCATTGTAGATAGTATAATCATATCCCTCATCGGAACGTTCAAAAATGCTGATATATCCACCATTGGGCATTTTGAAGGCAAGCTCGGTTTCAGCTTCTCCATTCATCTGCTCATAATCATCAATAAGGAACTGAGGAGAACGAACCGAATATGTTTCCAATTCAAGGCAGAGTGCATCGCTGTGTCCCATAACTTCCTGCAGGTGCTCGGAAATGTATGAGCATTCCCTATCATCGGCACTTACCGATTCACTGTCACCACCGATCTGATAGAATTCGACAGTAACATCAGCATACTGCTTGCCTGTTGCTGCAATGTATTCCTGATACTCCTCAAGGGCAGTAATATCGTCTTTTCCCACATACGAACCTGTTACAAAGGGCTTTTCCCCTTCTATCGTAATTACGGAAAAGTTTATCGTGTTATTTTCAAGGTCAAGATATGCAGCTATTTCATCAATGCCCTTTATCTCGGCAAATGAGGTTATGGGCTTGTCCGCACCGTAAACGTGCATGGTCTGCTCGTCAATATTCACATCAATGGCTGTTACACCATCCGTCTGCGAATACTTTGCAAACTCGGCTTCGGTAATCTGAATGCCACCGAGAGCGCATAGATCCATAAACAGCTTTTCGGAATCTGAAATTATATTCTTCACAGTGTCCTCGGTAACATCATTGGCGATGTAGTACCTGTTTGCGTCATACTGCGAAACTGCCAGAACAACATTGACCTGCTCATTTTCGGGATATTTCTTTTCAAGCTCCTTATATCCCTCCGTCTGAAAATAATCGAAATCAAGGAAGGATAAATCCTTTTCGATCATATCCGCAAGGTTTTCATATAAGTCTGTCCTTACGTTTTCACCGTCAATGCTGTAGCTTATGGACGGATCAACAAGGTCTGCTGTGACCTGAAATTCATGCTCCCCATCATCACCGAGAGTAGTATATACAAGTCCGATGTTATGAAGGTCGGAAAAATCCGTATCCTCATTTTCACCATACTCTTTCCTGTGAAAATCCTCGATATATTTCTTTGCTATATCCAGTTCGGATACTACTGTTTTTTCTCCGTTTCCGAGATATACGCCGTTTCTGTGCAGCTCATATTTGTCCACATTTGATGTAACGGCATACTCTGTGCTGCCTGAACGCTCCTTTTTGGAAATACCAACATCATTGGGATAAATGCCCTTCATTGATACTACCTCAACCTCTGCACCCTTGTATCTGTACCTATCGCCAACGGCAATATCCTCGGCTGTTCTTTCGGTGGCGGGCTGCTCCTGTTCCTTTTCAATGCTCTTTGCTTCGTATTCACGGATCCTGTTTGCAAACAGATTTATAAGTCCGGGGTGCATTGTAAGGCGGTTTGCACCGATAGGCTGCAATTCCGCTCTGAATCTTTCGGGAAGATTATCAAGTACCGTTCTGCCCCATTCATAATTCTGCTGTGAAACTCTGCGATCCTGCAATCTGCCGAAAAGCTCAACAACATTTGCCGCTGCGATAGCCTGAATCCTCTCAAAAGAATATCTTTCAAGAAGCTCGTCAAGTGCCGCTTCGGTTTTGAAGGTGTTATTTTCGTAATGCTTGCTGCCGACAGCATCTATCATATTGGCGCAGTCACGATTTTCTTTTCTGAAAAGAAGAATATTGGCTAATTCCTTCTTACGTTCTGTATCATAAACATCGTTCATGTTAGATACAATTTTGTCATGATAAACGCTGTCCTCATAATGATTCCAAGGAAACGGGAGCGAATCCGCACTACCGAATAAAAGATCGGCAAGTTCGGGATAATCGCCGTTCAGGGTGATGTTTGCAAGATGATCCTTATATGCTACAACGAACTTGTCAAAATCATCTTCCTTTACACCAGGAAAACCGTCCTCTTCCATTGCCTTGCGTATCTCCTCAAACACAGCTTCAAGCTGCTTGTCTGCGATCTCAGGTTGTAATCTGCCCTCTGAAACAAGGATAGCATTTGCGGTATCCTCCAGCAATGTACCTACATCGGAATAGCTGTTCAGAAATTCATTATGATTCCAATCATCATAAAGTTCGTCAAGCACATTATCCCTTGAAAGCAGCGCATTTATCTGCTTTTCCGTAAGCACAAGGTTTTCCTCGGTTATGTAAGTCTGAATGTTATCCTTTGTGCTTATCTCATAAGCAGACTCAATAAGCACAGCGGGAGATTCCTTCTTCATATCCTCAAGAAATGCCTTCCATTCGGCAGTTACCTTGTTTGCCAGCTTTTCCTCGGGAGTGAGATTATCATACTTTTCGTGATAGTCAGAAAATCCGTTCCACGCTTCATCAACAAGTACATTTCTGTCCTTGTCTATGATGATGCCAAAGGTTTCATCACCATAGTTTTCATTTTCAAGCAAGAAAAGCTCCTTGCCGTCAACGGTTTCGGTATCAACAACATACCATGTGCCCTCATAACCGTCAATTATGAGAGAATCACTGTCTGCGGAAATTTCACCTTCAAGTGACTTCTTCGCCTTCTGTACAGCGGGAGTGTGTTCCTCCAGATATGCCTGAATAGTCAGTTCCTGATATCTTCTGACAACATCATTATTATTGGGGTTTATGTAAGCATTTGCATAATCCTCAAAATATCCCGAATGTGTATCTATAATATTCTGCTTGCAGTTATGATAGATATATTCGAGGAAGTTTTCCGAATTGTATGCAGCGAGAACATCATCTTCGGTAACGGTGATGTCTATAAATTCACCATCGCCGCCGTCACCTTCTTCATTGAAATATACCCATGAAAATGAATGGCTGTCCCCGTTATATGTAATATCATTGGGATAACGATTGTCCACATGAGGAAATTTCGTCTGAATGATGATGTTGTTTTCATATCTTTCCCTGTCGGCAGAACGTTCTTCATCATCTGCTCTCCAGTGTTCAAGCTGATTTTCGGTATTGGTATAATCAATGCTGTGAGCAGCCGCATATTCAAGTGCTTCGTCAACAGAAGAAAATGTAGGACATCTGCCCTCATCATCAAGATATACAGCTCTTTCCTCATTCGTTTCGGGGTCATATTCGGAAATGTAATAGTCCATATTCTCCTCGTCGGAAACAATACGGAAGAAAGAGTTTTCCTCAATGCGGACTGCTGTAGGGTGGAAGAAATCATTATCGGGATCAAGGAACATATTCCTTGCCTCACGCAGACTTTCAAAGCCTGCAGTTTCCCCTGTCTGCATATTGCGGATATTCACAAAGCCGTTGGTGTCGGCAATGCGTTCATATCCCTTTTCACGCAGCTCATTCACAAGGTCCATATTCTGAATATTATCAATGATCCTGCGGACAGTAGCAGCATTTTTCTCACCAACTACCGTAAGAGTTGCACTGTTGCCGCTTATCCTGCCCGAGAATTTCATAGATGAATCCCCGGCGATTATATTTGCGACCTGCAATGCAGTTTCGGTATCCGTATTTATATACTTTCTCTCGGAAGGCGGCAGCTCCTTATACGGAACATTGCCAATAATTCTGGCTGTGCTTCTGTTCTGATCCGAAAGCGAATTTACAATAGCCAAAGCTCTCTCCCTGTCTGCCTTGCTGACAGTAATGGTGTTCTTGTAACCGACCGTTGCGGAAAACATAATATTCTCCGCATTGAGTCTGTCCATAACCGTCCGTATATTCTGTGCCGTAAGGTTAAGAAACGAGCGGTCATCGGGTGCAAGCTGTCTGTAGTAGTCCTTGTTTACATATTCGGGCACAAGTGTCATCCTTTCTGAATTTTATTCATCGCCTTGATGTCTGCGATAGTTGCTCCTTTGGGATAATCCTCGAAATACTCAATGATTTCGTCATAGGTGAAATTTCTCTCCGCACAGAACTTGTCCATTTTTACAACTTCTTCTGCGTGGATCTCCTTTGCCACCTTTGCCATCTGAGCTTCAATAACCTTTGTCCTGTTGGCAGCGGTTTTCTCATTCTCAATGGATTTTGCGTGCTTTTCTTTAAGAAGGTCACGCTTTTCAATGAGCTTTTCCATTCTGTTTTCAGGCTTTTTTTCTGTTATGTCAGGCTTATTTTCCTCGGCGGGTGAAGCGTGCTCCAGTGGAGCACGAACCTCACCTATCACCTCGTTTTCTCTCATAAATTCATTCATAAAGCGTTACCCCTCACACTTCTTCGAAATCGCTTAAATCGTCATAAACGGGGCTGTTCTGTTCACTGTTTCTGCGGAACTTATCCCCTGTGAAATAAAAGTCCCTGACAAAAACATCGGTGGTGAACCTACGGATATTGTTACGGTCGATATATTCTCCTGTGGTAAGGCTGCCGCTGATTGCGATCATGTTGCCCTTAGTAAGATAAGTGCAGATCCTCTCGGCAGTCTTTCCCCATGCAGTGCAGCGGATAAAATCAGTGACCTTGCCACCGCCTGCATATCTGTCAACTGCTACCTTGAAATTAAGCACCACACCTGCCGAACTTCTGACGGGTCTGAGTGTAAGGTCTGTTGCAATTCTGCCCATGATATTTACGCTATTCATAATAATTCCTCCTGTTATCTTGCATTGTTATCTTTATTTTTTTGGGTTTCCTGCACATTTTCCTTGTGCTTTTCGGCATACTTTATCCGAACCTTATCAGCCCATTTGCCGATGTTCTCCACTGCATCAATAAACGCCTTGTCCTTGACTGCATCAAGGGTAATGGTTGCCTTACCCTCGGAGAACTTTGCAGATACTGTCACGCCCTCCTTCTGTGCTTTTTGAGTGATGTCATAAGCAGTTCTGGAATCGGTGTTTATGTATGCCTTGTGCTGAATTTTGCTGTACTCGTTTTTGTTGAAAAATTTTACAGTCTTTTCGGCTGATTTTTCGGTATCGGGAAACTTAGCGGCAATCTTTTCCGCTATTTTGTTTGCAGCCTCTGCAATGTGGGGATTCTGCTCCGCAACACCTTTTAAAGCTTCGATCACAGTATTATGATTCTGATCGGCTGTTTCGTTCACAAGGCAGGAAACAGCATAATTCTTCATTGCATCAATAAGCTGCTTGTTATCTCCGCACATGACCTCTGCCGCTTTCAGAGCAAGGTATTTCAGATTTGTAGTATCATCTTTTGAAACCACCTTGTTTCGTCCTGTTTTCTTAGCTTCATAAACCGCATCATCTGCGTGCTTGAACTCCGCATCAAAGATCTGCCTTGCATTTTCGGGAGTGACTTCCTTCTGAGGATTCATTGTGTGAACGCCCATTGAAACAGTAACCTTTACATCAACAGGCTCACCGTCATTCACAATGCTGTGAACCTTGTTTTCAACGGTATCTCTCAGCCTTTCTGCAATATCCAGCGCAACCTCGGGTTCGGAATTTATGATGCAGACCATTTCCTCGCCGCCCATGCGGAAAGCGCAGTCCGCACCGGCTCTTGTACCCTCCTGCAGAACATCGGCAACACCCTTGAGGATAACATCTCCCGCATCATGTCCGTATGTATCGTTTATATTTTTGAAATGGTCGATATCGCACATGATGATGTTTACGGTCTGTCCGTCGTTCAGATTGCCGCACATGGTATTGGAAAGATATTCATTGAGTCCCTGTCTGTTTTTCAGATGTGTAAGCTCGTCGGTAATCCTGCCCTGATGCTCAAATTCCTTTTTCAGAGCAAGCTCCACCGTATTTACGATCTGACAGCCCTGACGGAAATTGTTGTAATCGGCGGGAGTAAAGCCCTCCGCTTTTTCCGCAACGATAACGCCGACGGACTTTCCGCCCGAAGATACCAACGGAATGACCGCTTCCTTGTTATCGCAGAGAATATCCTTGCTTTCAAAAGCGTTTTTCAGCTCTCCCGCACTCTGTTCGTCCTGCCAATTGCGGTAATCTCCATGCGAAAAAAACTTGTCATTTGTATTGTCATAGCAATAGAATGTAGCCTTGTCGCAGTTTGTGAGCTGCTTCGTTACGGATTCTATCTCGTTCATGGTGTTTTCAAGGGACTGGCTTTCGGTGATTGCGGATATGAATTTGTTCACCGTATCCACCTGTGTTTCAAGCTCCCCGAACTTGCTTTCAAGCTCGGCATTTTTTGTTTCAAGGGCAGCCACTCTCGCAAGCAGCACCTGTAATTCCTGTTCGTTCATTTACTGTTCCTCCCGTTATACAAGGTAATTTTCATATTCAAAGCAGTATTCCTCTACGGAATTTTCGTCGATAAGTGCTTCTGCAATGGTATCAAGGGTTTCCTGAAGAATTTCAAGATACTCGCAGAACTTATCAAATGCCGCCCTGCTTTCAAAGGTGTAAACACCCGTTGTACCGTATTCGGCACGTTCTTCCTCTGTGGTGAGATATACGCAGGACATATCAACGAAAACAGCATCGAAAAATTCCTTTGTCCGCTGTTCTCCGCCTATCCCGTAAATGCGTATATGCACATCACGTTTTTCCTCACGAATGAAAACTCTCATGCGTTATTCACACCGTCCTTCCTGTTATTTTTGCTGTTCTTGAAATCAGCCTTTTTCTGCTTTATTTCTTCTGCCTGTGCCTTCTTAGCTTTAAGCTCGGATTCGGCATTGCTTTTCAGCTCGCAGAGCTTCTGCATAAACTTGTTCTTGCTGAGCTGTTCTTCCTTGAGCTGAACCTGTTCCTCAAGCAGCCGCTTTGCATACTCCCTGTCCTGCGGCTTTATCTTTTCCCACTCGGATTCGGGAGTAACAATAATCTCTGGCTTGCCGCCAACAAGCTCCTTGCGGATCTTTTTATCCCTCGACCATTCGGAAATGGTTGTCCATATATCATCGAAATCGAAAGGAATTTTACGGAAGGAATCGTTATCCAGGCGGTCATATTCCCTATCATTTTTCATGATAAAGAAATATACCTTGTCGCCATGTGTGACCTCCAGAACTGTTTCGGGAAGCAGTACCCGACATCTAAGGTATCTATTCAATGCGATAGAAGTTAGTTTTTCATCAGAATACTCGATTTCATATCCCACCACATCTGTAAGATCATAGTTGTTTTCATCGTCGGGTCTATTATCCGGAACATTATAATCAAACCAACAGGGAAATTTTGTGCAAATCTTTCGTCTGCGAGGATATGCCCTGATAGTGAATTTCATCTTGCACTTGTGAACATATTCCTCGTATGCTTCAATGAACTTGTCATTGAAGGGTATATTTTCGGATTTGACATATTTCAGAAAGTCCTTGTAGTATGGTTTCTTATACACTGCTGTCAGATAGGCAATATCCTTTATATCCAGGAGAACGCAGTCCTTTATGGAAAGCTCGGACGGTTTCTCACCCTTCATGAGCCTTTCCACATATTCCTTCAGGTCATTGAAATCTCCGTTATCCAAGCCATTCTGTATATCCAGCTTTGTCAGCTTTTCAAGTGTTATGTTTTTGCCATCGGTAATTACGGCGGCAAACTCAATGTCATTTTCAAGCAGCATACCGAGAAATTCCTTATCCTTCAGATGAACAAATCCGTCGGAGATGATCGTGTAGCTGCTGTCATAAAGTGCAAGGGCAGACTGAATATCTATCTGCTGCATTTCATCAAATTTCTTTGAATATGCCGCACACAGAAGAACATTCTGAATGATCCTGCCGTTATATCTGTCCTCCCCTTCTTCATTGCCCTGCTCCACAAGAATTTTTTCCACCTCGGCAATTTCGTCGGAATAATTCTCACAGTCGGGCATAATTCTGATAAATGCGTCATCATCAATATACCCGCCACCGTAAAGGATAAGGAGCGATGCAAGTGCGGGTGAAAACTCCTTGCCGGATATTCCTCTCTTTATGATGTCCGAAAGCCTTCGCACCTCAATATCCTCGGGCATATCCACACCGAAAATATGAGCAATGAACATATCCCGCCACAACTTTTCCTTCATCTGCGATGAGCCGCAGTATGTAAAAAGATTGACCTCTTTCATTCGCTTGCCTCCCGAAAATTAACGTACTTTCCGCTTATGCTCATAACATACTTTATTTTCAGAGGATTGCCGCCTACCTGTTTCTTTACCTTGTAGAAAGGCTTGCGCTCAAGCACATCTTTAACATTAGCAGCGGTTATGGATATGGAGTTGAACCTATCTTCCTTCCAAATGGAAAAATCGCATTTATCCCTGCCTGCGCTGCAATAGAAATTCTTTTCGCCCTCATATACATCGCTACCGCATTTCGGGCATTTCCCGAGAGATACCTTTTCAGCCTTCACCCTTTTCAGATTGACATATTCGCCCGTATCATCTAATCTGTATTCTGAGGTGTAGACCTTTCCGTCCTTTGACTTCGCTCTGAGCTTTACGGTCTTTCCCGCAAGCAGATTTTTTATTTGGTCTGCCGTAACGCTGTCCTCGATAAACTTGTCATTCTTCCAGACAGTAAAGCCGCAGCCGTCCTTGCCGCTTTCACAGTAATAGTTTTTCTCACCCTCAAAGATACTCTTTCCGCATCGGGGACAGGTTCCGAGAGCTTCTCGCTGCTTTGCTTTGGGATTATCATATTTCAGCGGTTCCCTATGCCTTGACGGACTTTTTTCATAATTCACCACAGATGTGACAAAAGCCTTTATTTCGTCAATAAATTTGTCAGGATCAAAACCCTTTTCCTTGATGTTATTGAAGGTCTGCTCCCATTCTGCCGTTCTTTCAAGGGATTTAAGGCTTTCGGGCAAGGAATTTATGAAATCTCTGCCCAAGGGAGTTGATACGATGTTCTTGCCGTTTCTCTCCGCATATCCCACCTCGATAAGCTGCTCAATAACATCTGCTCGGGTAGCTTCTGTGCCTATACCCTTGCCCTTGACTGCCGTTTTCAGATCTTCGTCCTCTATGCGGTTGTCGATATTATTCATTACGGATAACAGGCTCGCATCGGTAAAATGCTTTAAGGGCTGCGTTTCGCATACCTTGATGTGAATATCCTCGGGGATAAATGTTCCGCCCTCGGTATAAGATAATTCGGAGGTATTTGCTTCATCGGCTTCGGTATCGTATGCCTTCCAGCCAAGCTCTACGGGCTTTACGGTTTTCAGCTTGTATGTTACATCATTGCACCAGAATTCATAATTGGTTTCCGAATAGGTATATGGCTTGTCCACCGCACAAAGCAGCCTGTTCACAACAAGGTGATAAACATTGCGCTCCCGTTCCGTAAGCCTGTCAAGACTGTCCGTATTTTCCTCTGGGATAATGGCATGGTGGTCATGCCCCTCCATTGCCTTATTGTTTATGATGCGGCTGTCAAAATTGAGAGCCTGTCCCAGAAGCCGCCTGCTGCGCTCTGAATATTCCTCACGATCCACCATTTTGCTGACTACTGCAATGACCTTTCCCCGCATATCCTCGGAAATGTAATTACAGTCTGTTCTCGGGTATGTGGTGAACTTCTTTTCATAAAGGCTCTGAGCCGCTTCGAGAACTTCCTTTGCGGTATATCCGTACACCCTATTTGCCTCCTGCTGGAGTGTGGTCAGACTGTGAAGCAGCGGTCTGTTTTTGCTTTTGTTTTCGGTTAAGGCTGACTGCACATTGGCATCTGTACCCTTGCTTGCAGCAAGCACTTTTTCCGCTTCTTCCTTTGTGGCATACACCTGTTCGGATAAAGCACCGTTATCCATTTCAAGGCGATATGAGGTTGTTTTTGAAAAGTTTTCGATCTCCTTATCCCTTTGAACGATAATGGAAAGCACAGGCGTTTTTACTCTGCCGACTCTGTGGGGATAGTTATCCATTACCCCATACAGCCTTGACAGATTCATTCCGATAAGCCAGTCCGACTTTTCTCTTGCAAGTGCGGCTGCATATTCGCCGTCGTAATCGCTGTCGGGCGGAAGGTTTTCAAGGCATTTTTTTATTGCTTCATCGGTCATGGAATTGCACCACATTCTGTAAACAGGCTTGGTGCATTTATTGGCATGATAAATATGGCGAAATACAAGCTCTCCCTCTCGTCCTGCGTCTGTTGCACAGATTATGGAATCCACCTCGGGGAGATTTATGAGCTTCGCAATAATTCTGCGGAGTCCGTTTGTACTGTCACATTCGGGGAAAAGCTCAAATGTGGGGAACATAGGCAGCTCGTCCAGTCTGTAAACCTTGCTGTATCCATAATCCTCGGGCATTCCCAGGCTATACAGATGCCCTCGGGCATTGACAACATAATATCCGTTGCCTTTATAGCAGAACTCCTTTCCGTCATATTCTTTATCTGATGCGCCTACAACTGCCGCTATGATTTTGGCTGTGGAGGGCTTTTCGCTTATGATAAGCTGCATTAAATCAGTCCTTTCTGTTGATTTTTTTGATTTTTTATGTTATACTTAGAAAAATGAATTTGCTCGATAAATCGGAACTTGTAGAAAGGAAAAAGTATGGAAATTAGGTTCAAAGAATACTATGAAAAGCTCCTAAAGCAGTTGTCCCTTGATTTCAACTGTACCCCGGCAGATTTACAGGCGAAGGAGAATATCATCACCATCTCGGCACTGAATGAGGGAAGAAGAAGCTACAGTCCCGGTAAACCATTCCTGCAAATGGTGACACTTGGAGCGAATACTGTAATTATGGCAGATGAATGCTTACATGAGTTCCTGTACGATTGGAGCAAAACCGTGGAAGGACACCGCCTATTTGAATTTGATAATCTCATGAAACTAAATGGAGAGTTGAAGAAGTATGGCTATCAGTTGAATCCAACACATCACATGTTTTTACCTTGTTGCAATATCGATGTTGAAGAACACTACCAAGTGAAGTGGCTTTACGACAGTGAGATTAGACCATTCTACGGTGATCCACGGTTTCCGAACGCGATTGCCTTTCCTACACCCTGTCCTGTACGACCTGATAGAATTGTTGTAGTTGCACATGATGGGGACACCATCATGGGTATGGCAGGCTGTTCGGAAGATGCACCGCATTGGCAACAGATTGGAATAGATGTTCTTCCGGATTACCGTTCAAGGGGAATTGGCTCCTATCTTGTGACTCTGTTGAAGAACAAAATTATTGATATGGGTGACATTCCATTCTACGGCACCGCTGTTGCGAATATTCAGTCACAAAATATCGCCAATAACAGCGGTTTTAAGCCTGCTTGGGTGGAAACCGAAGCGATAAAGATTGAAGAATGAAACTGACAACTTCCAATTTATCGGGTAATTTCATCGGTCAGTGTTAAAGGAGTTTTCCTTATGGTCACCGAACTTAAATATGCCAAAACAAATACATATCTCATAAAGGGGAAGGATAAGTATATCCTTTTTGACACCGATTGGGCAGGCACATTCCCTCTGTTCTGCAAATCCCTAAAAAAGCTCGGGATAAAAGTGCAGGATATTGGGTATCTTTTTATTTCTCACTTTCATCCCGATCACATGGGCATTGCTCAGGAAATTGCCGACTTGGGAGTGCAGATCGTTGTTATGGATATTCAGCAGAATTTCATTCACAATGCCGATCAGATTTTTGATAAGGAAAAGCACTCTAAATTCATACCAATAGATGATAGTAAAATTCAGATAGTGAGTATTTCTGACAGCAGAACTTTTCTCAGTGAAATAGGGATAAACGGAGAAATATTCCATACCCCGGGTCACAGTGATGACAGCATCTCCTTATATCTCGATGATGGTTTTCTCCTTGTCGGTGACTTAAATCCTCTGTATGAGCTTGAAGCACATAAAGGAACACAAATTGCTGACAGCTGGGACATTCTTCTGAACTTAAAGCCCAAGGTTGTTTATTATGGTCACGCCAAAGCTGCCGTTCTTGATAAATCGGTTCCGAAAACCTCTTTGGAAAAGGTATCCGACAAGGAAATTTTCAGCCTTGTTAAAAAGATAATGAAATGTATTGATAAAGGTTATTCTGTTGACATCATTCAGAAGAAAACCGGTGCTGATAGTGAATTTATCCAGGACGTTGCAAGAATGTATCTTACACATCAGAATGTCAGCGTTCAGGGTATATTAGACCGAATCGAGATAAAGAACAAATAGTTTTCACGCCGTTTCCACATAATAAGCGGTATTATCTGTTTGCTTCACTGAAAGCTCAACCTCTCTATCCCTGAAATACACATATATATTTGTAAGAATTACAAGCACGATCATAACTACAACAGTTACGCCATATCTGAATGACCTGTTCTCCCAGTTTTCCTTCCACCATTCCTTGAAACGCTTCATTTTTCTTCCTTACCTCCCGTCTGTTTCAGCCTGTTCTTGTTGTGTTCCACCGCAAGGAGAGCAGCGGACAGCGATACAAACACCGCAAGATGGAGCTTGCTGTCATTCCAGATATTTTCAATTAGAGATTCCTCCGCCTGTTCGGTTTCAGACTGTTCGGGCGGATTATCTTTTTCCGCCTGATACCTCTTGTAGCTGATACCGACCACCGTTAGCGCAGTCACAATAATAATTATTGCAACTGCCCGGAACCATTCTTCCTTTTTGTAACGATTTATGAAATTTTTCGCTGCCTTGAATGGGTTATTCATCGCTGTCCTCCTCTACCCTATGGGTGTTTCAATATTCCAGAAATTATTGGGGATTTCTTCATCTCCAATGAGTATCGAATAAAACTCCTGTGCCTTTGTGTTATCTGCCGCACCAAACTGACGGTAATCGGATTCGGTAATGTCAAGCTCCTTTTCTATGAGCTTCATATATTCTTCAATAAGCTTGTTGAAGCTGACCCCATCAACACCATTGCTCTCCGCATCGGTAAGCGCCATAACCTTTTCACGAAGCTCATCGGCTGTTTTGCAAGCCCCTATCTCACCGGTCAGATTATCATGATCTCCATCACAGTAATATTCCCACACCTCATCAACAAGCCTGCGCTTGCAGTTCATACCTGAGCAGAAATTACCATGTGTTACCTCGGTGGTTATTGGTATGAATTCCGTTTCTTCAAAGAAATCCATAATGTCCTGTGGAGTGATGTTAAGAATCTGTTCTGCATCAGGATCACTGTCATCGGGATTGATTATGCTCATGGATTTGTAAAGTGCGATATATGCAAGAAGCTCTTCTGCGGACAATTCGCTGTTTATCTCTACATTACCGAAATGATTTGTTCCCACAACAGGCATTCCCGTAAATTCAGCGGAATCTGCATTGCCATTAGCCATGTTCTGCTGTTCGGTTTCATAATGCTGTCTGTGAGTTTCCGCCGTAAGCGTATCATCAAGGCTTGCCATAAGTGCGTTGTACTCAGCAAGTGCCGCCGGCATTGCATTTGAAATTGCCGCTGAAATTGCATTGTTCATTGCGTCTATCAAGGCGTTTTTCTGATTAACATTTGGGGCTGCTGCGATCAGATCATAGTAATATGACTGAATTTCGCTGACAATACTCTGACAATATTCACTGAAAAATTCAGGAAAGCTTATATCCGGCGAGGGATAATTGTATGTTCCGCCGTACCAGTCACCATAATTCAGGTAATAGTATGCCTGGGTCACGTCCATATAGTTTTTTATAAGCTTGGCATAACCGTCAATGACCTCTGCGTTTGTGGCTGCTTCGGTTTCGTCACCGTCCTCACCTGCAAGAGAGTAGCTGTAAGGGACAAGCCAGCCGAAGAAGGCAGCTATAACAGCGAAAACGATAATTACAATGATTATTGGAATTATGGATGCCAAAACTCCGCCGCCTATCAGTGCTTTTGCGGCTTTTTTCTTTGCATACCGCTTCCCTGTCCCCTTTGCCGTATTGGAAATAAGGTCGGGATTGTCCTTGTTGAAATCAAGGAACATTTCCTTCTGCTTGTTTTTTCGCTCGGTCTGCAAACGCTCGGCATAGAACGACTTCTGCTTTTCGGCAACACGCCTGTTATGCAGAAAATTTCTGCGTTCCTCTCGGGACATTGCATCGGGAACAGATTCTTTCTCGGACAGCTTATGTTCTACCTTGTGCCGTTCCTTTTCGGCATCAACATATTTTGTTCTGCCCTGGGCTTTGTGTTCTTCGATAAAAGCCCTGTCCTTTTCGGCATTTTCGCCCTTCATTATCTTTGCAACCAGCTTTTTTGCTTCGACCGCCGCAAGAGTGGTGGCAACATCGGTTACGGCAGAACCGACGGAAGATGAATTCTGAACGGTCTTTCCCATCTGAACTGCCTTGCCGATATAGTCACCATCAGCGGGAGCTTTGCCTCTGTGGTATTCGGGATTATCGGGGTTATACACCGAATAATCATTTATTTTCAGAGCCTTGTCCATCAGCGTATGACCGCCGCCGTCCAGCTCTCTTATCTGATCGGGAGTAACATTAAATGCTGCCCCGTCATTAACAGCTTCACTGACGGTATCATATTTGTACCCTTCCTTGCGATGCTCATCAAGATACCTCACACCAAGGTCATTGCGGCGGCTTGTATTGATAGAATCCTTGAATTTCTCAATATATTCAGCCTTAGCAATATTGACCTTGAATTTCAGCTTTTCCGAAGCAGTCATATCATCGGGATCATCTGATTTTAAGGATAAAAATCTGCTGTCAAAGGGCTTGCGTTCCGAATTATCCGTTTTTTTCGGAATGTCTGCTGTGGTATTTTTTGAACTATTCTCGGAACTATCATGAAACGCTTCCGCTTCATCATTCACAACAGATGCTCGGTTAAGCTGAATAGCCTCCTTATTCTGCTGTGCAAGAAATGCCGCACGTTTCATACGCTGCGCCATTTCGGGTGAAATACTGCTTTTGTGTTCGGATATTTCCGACTTTGCAGAATTGCCCTTTTCAGAAGCTATGTTGTTACTTTTCTTCTGAACAACTTCGGTAACACTTTCAACAGTTTTTTCAGACTTTGTTGAAACTGATTCTTCCGCACCGATATATTCAGCAGAAGAAATATTCTGAGAAATTTTCTCATTATTCATCTGCTGAATATATGCAGCCCTCTGCATACGCTGTGCTATTTCTGGAGAAATACTTGAACTGCTATTGTCGAAATTCTCGACAGAAGTCCTGTTATGCGGAGAGGGTTTGCTGTTATTCGATCTGACAAATGCTTTTGTATCGGTTGTGGGTTTATCCACTTTTTCTTCGTGCTCCGGTGGAGCACGAAAATCTTTATCGGGAGCAGCAGAACCGTATTCGTGTTTTACCACCTTATACTTCTTTCTGCTCTGCTGCTTTGCACCAAAGGTCACGCTCTGCACCTTTCTCTTATCAAAAGAGGAAAGGGAGTGCTTTTCATCAGTATCGGTATTTTTTCTTTCAACTGTTGGCATAAAACATCTCCCTCTCTTTCCTTACGATGCTTCGGATTCCTTTTGTGCCATTTCCTCCTGAAGCATTTTCGCTGTTTCACTGAAATTGGTGGTCATCATACTGTACAGCTTGGTGTCCTTGGGGAACTCATCATAGAACGGTATCTTAGTCTTGCCGCCCAGCACAAGGATTCCATGTCCTGCGGGAGTATCATTCACATACTGAATTTCAGAATCTGTGAAATGAAGAATGTCCTGCAGCTTTGCCGCATCTGTGGGATTCTGCTTTAAAAGTACAAGGAATTCCGAATTGGAGAGCATTGAACGGGACTTATCATCTTTCAGCAAATCTTCAACGTTCTGCGTAATTCCCGTAAGCACGCCTCCGTACTTTCTTGCACGTTTCCATAACATACGAAGATAATCAAGGGAATACTCGTCCTGGAACAACAGGTGTGCCTCATCGAAATAGATGTAGGTCTTTCTACCCTTATCTCTGTTCTCCGAAAGCCTGTTCCATATATAGTCCAAAATCAATAACATGGACTGCGTTTTCAGATTGCCGTTCAAATCCCTTATGTCATATGCAATGAAACGGGACTTTGTATTTACGTTTGTTTGGTTATCAAAATATTTTGCCGAACCATTAACGTACATATCAACCGTAATAATGAGCTTGTCCTTCATATCCTTGTTTATGTTCTCATTTTCTTCCTTCATGCACTCAAGGAATGTGCCGAGTGTAGGCATATCCTTGGGGTCAAGTGTGGTAAGCACATTGGACTTTGCATAAGCCTTGCGGACACAGCGGTCAACAAAGGATTTTTCCTGTGCGTTCAGAGGGTGCTTGCTATCCATACACGAAATGAATGATGTGAGCAGCTGGCACTTGTCGGCAATAATGTCAATTTCCTCATCTTCAAGAAGTCGGAAGTCAAAATCAAAGGGATTGATATGATTCTTGGAACCATTGCTGAACTTTACAACTTCACCGCCGAATGCCTCCGCCAGTTTCCAGTATTCACGCTCGGGGTCGATTACAAGAATATCTGCGTCCTCATATCCGAGAAAAACATTGACGATCTCACGCTTGACGGTAAATGATTTACCGGAACCGGGGCAGGCAAGCACAAAGCCCGAAGGATTCACAAGCCCTTTCATACGGTCGAACAGAATAATATTGTGGGAAAGCATATTCAGTCCATAGTAAACGCTGTTTTCCATCTGCATTTCCTTAACGTTAAAGGGCATGAAAATTGCAACAGACTCGGAGGGCATTGTTCTCATCCAGCCAAACTTACGCTGATAACCGATAGGCAGACAGTCACACATTCCATGCTCCTGTTCCCACGCCATTTCACCCTTTATGCAGCCGCTTCTTTTCAGAGTGCTTTCAATGACCTCAAGGTTATTGTTAAGCTCCTCAAAGGATTCCGCCTTTATGAGTATCTGCATATTGGTCATGAACAGCTTCTGATCCTTCATGGTGATCTTGTCATAAACGCTGACCATCGCATCACGCTGATTTTTGATACGCTGGGGCATCTGATTACTGAAATTACCATGCTGCGCTGCCTTGACCTCACGCTTTGCCATATCCGTATCAATAGCTGTGATCTGATGCTGAACCAGCTTGCGAGCTTCTGCACTGTCATAGGTTTCAATGTTTGTTGTAACCATAATTTCAATGCCTGTTGCAAGCAGCTCCGTAAGAATTTCGGAGGTTGCCGTACTCGGATATTCACGAATATATATGGTCTTTGCATAAGTGTTGTTGAACATGAAATAGTCTTTCTTGAAATCGAAATAATCAGGAGCGCAGTACAGCTTGTCAATACCCTTTGCAAAGTCCTTTTCGGTAAGCTGCGGTACGGGCATATCGTCCGTTCCCACAAAGAAATCCTTGAGCATTTCAACACGTTCCTGAGAGGTCAGCACACGCATATTTGTATTGCCAATGCGGTTAAAGGTATTCGTCGCAGTTATATCCAGTGACTTGAACCTTCTCCTTGCGGTTTCTTCATCGGGAGCCTTTATCGTAAGCGTTATATACATATGCTTCTGGATTGCGTTCTGACCCTTGCGGATATTTTCCTCCAATACTCTCGAATTGAACTCATACCGATATTCAAAAAAATCGTCTGCCTTTGTGGGGATAAGAGTTTTCTTCTTGAAATCCTCCATGTTTATCTGACTGTTCCAACAGCAGATCTGGCAATCCACCGTATCATCAAGAATAGACAGAAATTCGATATATCGCTCCAGATACATATACTGCTGTTCTTCATCGGAAAGATTGAAGTTGATGTCATCAAAGGTGTAGGCCTTGGAGTACATTTTCTTTCCCAGGAAGAAAATATCGTCGGACAGAATTTTCTTGTAGGGAATAGTGTTCAGGACTTTTTTAGCAAAATCCTTTTTCTCCTTTTCCTTTGCCACCTTCTGACTGCGCTTATCCTTTTTCTTCGGCTTATTGGCTTCAAGCCTTGCCGCATCACGCTCACGGGCATTCATATTTTCCTTGACATCATCGGTATTTTCGATAACTCCACGCTTGGGACGGGTGCGTCTTGTGACTGCAAGAAAAGCAACAGCAAGTGCGATTATGGCAGCAGGAACACCGACAACAGCAGGATTGCTCTGTACAAATCCCATTACCCCGTTTGGGGTTTCGGGGACTGCAACAACCTCTGTTACCTCAGTTTCCGCTGTTGCAGATTCTGTAATCTCTGCTGCTTCGGTTACTTTTTCTGTAACAACAGATTCTGCCGTTTCAGATACAACGGCTTCGGCTTCTGTTACAAGCGGCTCCTGCACGATTGTTGTTTCTGTCACATATTCCTCCGAAACACTGACCTCACCCACTACCTCCGCAACCTCCTCCGCTGCTATGCTTGAAATAAGGGCATCGAGGTCTATGCCTTCGGGCAGTGTCATTGAAGAAGATATTTCTTCCGTTTCTGACATTTCAGAAGCAGTCACCTCAGATATGTCCGTAACATCAGCAGTAACACTTTCTCCGCTGACAGCGGTTTCTTCACTTACGGGAGCAGTGGTCACGCTTTCTGCGGGAGCCGTTGTCCCTGTTACGATCTCATTTTCGTTCAAAGGTTTCACCTCTTTCGCTTCATATTTTTCTTTTCAGCCTTGCGTTCTTCTTCAAGCTGCTGAATATATATTTTTCTTACTATATCGTGTATCTCCATTTCATCGGGAAGATATTCCATACGCCGCCGCTGATTGGAAACATAGAACTCTGCAACGGTAGCGGCTATTTTTTCAAAGCCCATACCGTTGTATTTCAGAAATCCTACCGCCGCCAGCGGAGCAATAAGGGCAATGGTGATATACACCAGAATATCTGTTAAAATGAATTTGCTGCCTACAAGGAAAACAAGAACTGCAACTACTATCATGAGTACGGAGCAGATAAGCTGTCGGCTGTTCATTCCGAAGAAAAACTGCTCCTTGTACTCGGTTACGTCCTGTGGTACATCAGCTTTAATCATAAGCATCACACATAATCATCTGCTTATCCTCCTAACGCTCTCTTTGTAATTTCACTTGCCTTCGCAACCGTAACAGCCAGCATTATCACGCATAAAACAGGTGTTGCATACTGCATGATGTGCATAAGCAAGCCTTCGTTTGTAAGTCCGCTTGAAAAATCAAGGGTCAGATTATTGGAAATTGCGTTAAATGCTTCAAAGCATATTGCAAGAACTCCCCACTGCATTGATACTGCGGCGAAATTCTTGATAAAGCTGATCCCCGTTGAACGTGCCTGTGAATTAACCAGCGTTGACAGTGCAACAGGCGAAATTGCGGTCAGTATTGCTGTTTCAAATACAACTCCCAGCATCGTTACAACTATCAGGGAGTACATGACAAACATAAGAATTATCAGTATCAGCAGAATAAAACTCATACAGATATAGTTGATGTCAAGTGTTCCCGGATCTATCGTCCCCGCCGTTGCCGCCGTCGCAAATGACGAGCTTATATTTGAAAACGCCGATGAAAAATCCACCGACTGTTTCAAAAGCCCCGAAACAGCACCCACAATATTATCCACATTCTGAACAATAAGTGCGCTGACAACAAGCTTCATTGCAATTCGTATCGCACCTTCGATTCCTCCGTGAAAGTCTATATTCGCACAATATGTGAAGGCTTCCATGCAGAAAAACAAGGTGAGAAGTGCTGTTCCCGCTGCTTCAAATACGTTTATTGCAGTTCCGCAGCTTGATATAACATCAAAGCCCGCTATGGTGTTGAGCACAGCCGCAAATCCGTCGGATTCCGTCTGCAAAAGCTCCTGTGCTTCGGTAAAGGCGGTTTCCCAAAAGCTCGGCTCCGCCATATTCATTCCTCCTCTCATTCCCATAACAGAAGCCGACACTCTGCCGACCTCTGCCACGGGAGATCATCTCTCGTTGTCTGAATCAGGAACCGCCGAGAGAAATGGTGGAAGGAACGATTGCTCCGACAGCCGCTATAATTGCGCCGCCGATAAGGGTCTGGAAACCACGAGTCTTTCCGTCTGCGTTATCGTCCTTGAAGCCGACACCGGTCTGAATGCCGCCTACAACGGCTACTAAGCTGCCCAGTCCGATAACACCGGGGCCGAGGATACCCATGATAGCGTCGATCATTCCCTGTGCATCCGCACCCTCGGCAGATGCGTTGATAGTGCAGGCACTTACTGCCATAGGCACGATAAGAGCATATCTGCCTGCCTTTGTGTTCATAGCCTTGCCAACCGCATTTGTTGCGGCAAGCATTGCCTTGGCACCGATTTCCGTCATGGTATCCTGTGCCTTGTCCATTACTGTTCTGATCTTGTTCATTAAGAACACCTCCATAAAAAATTGATTTGAATTTATATAAACAAGCTACTCTCGGCTGACATTCAGCACGTTTTTATTACTTTTCCTTGCGAGAGGTCTGCCGATTTCCTTTGATTGCAATAAAAAAGGGACTTCAAGCTGTACGTTTTCCGTACTGCTCAAAGTCCCTTGACTGTTACACATCCCCTTGAATGTGCCTATTCTGTTTTCAAGATATGCGGCTTCTGATATACAATGGTAATTTTGTCCTTAACCATTTTAAGAACGACATCATTGCCCTTTTTCAGAAGCTCCGATATGCGTTTCATCTGTTCATCGGTAAGCACTTGTTTTCTCCTTTCCGCCATAATATTTTGCATACAGTTTCGGCTTGTTTTCACGAAGCTGTTCTCTGTAGTATTCCTGATCTTCAATGTACTTTTCCCTTTCTCTGAAAAAAGGGCAATTCTGCTCGAACCTTTCTTTCAGGGCAATACAGCCAATACCACATTTATCATTATCCGCAAAACAGCCTTTGCAGTTATTGCTCATATCATTTTCATCACCTTCCTATGCTGCCGTAAATAATTCTGTGCAGCCCTTGAATTTTTTCCTTATCTCATAAGGAACGTCCGCCATTATTTCTTCTTCGGTAATGGTCGGTTCTTCATCGGAGAATACACAGCGCACCTCAACCATATTGGCTTCATCGGCATCGCCTGTGCTTATAAAATCTGAAAGCTCGATATACTCGGTTTCGGGAACCGTAAACATTTTGTCCTCAAGGATATATATGTAGGGATTATCCAGTTCTGTCTGTCCCTCTGTGGGTTTCCACCTTTCGCCAAGCTCCGCATATCTGGGGTGATTGGAAATATCGAACTTGTGTGTAAAGAACGGCGGCAAACCTCTGACCATAACAATGCAGTCATTATTGTCCATAGCAGATAATTCATCAAGGGTCGCAAGCTCTCTGCCGAGAATTGCGTTATTATATGATGAACTGCCCTGTTTGCCCTTCGTCTGATTTATGCTCTGTTGGTCGATAGTTTCCTTGCCAAGCTCCTTTGAAATATATTCGTTGGTAAACTGATCCTTACCTCCGAGATATATCATAGTATCGCAGTTACCGCCAAATTCCTCCCAGCCTTCCTTATACATCTTTTTCAGCTGCGAAAGGTTCTGGAGAATGATCTGAATGGATATCTCAAATTTTCGGCACGTTGCAAGTATCTTGTCTATCTCGGGGATTTTTCCGACGTTTGCGAACTCGTCCAGCAGAAAACGGACGTGAACAGGCAGCCTGCCCTTATACAGATTTATGGCTCTGTCATACAAAGTGTCAAATAACTGCGTGTACATCATTGCTGCCAAAAAGTTGTAGGTGGTATCCGATGAAGGGATAACAATGAAAAGTGCTGTGTATTCATCGCCCACCTCTTCAAGATGGATATTGTCCGTACAGGTCAAGTTACGAACATCAGGCAGCTTGAAATATTGCAGCTTTGTAGTTGTACTTATGAGAATACTCTGCATAGTTTTGCCCGCCGCCTGCTTGAACTCGTCGTAATACTGCACCGATAATGCTTTCGGGTCTGCTTCTTTCCTTTGGTCAAATATGAGGTCAAGTTCCGATTTTTCTTCTTCCTTGCCTTCAATTACTTTCGCTTTGTGAATAAGGTCAAGCACTCCCGAAAAATTCTGTTCTTCCTCTGTGCCTGTTTCAATCAACAGAAAGGATAAAGCCGACAACAACAGCCTTGTTGCATCGTCCCAGAAGGGATCGCTGCCGCTTGCGCCCTCTGCTTTAGTGTTCATCATGAAAACATTTATCATTTTGATAACGTTGTTTGCATTGATCTCACCATTGTAGTCCCGGAGATAATGAAAGGGATTGTAGTTACTGGAGTGCTTCATATCATTCAGATTGAACACCTTTATTTTATACCCATGATTTATGAGCATCTGACCGCAAGCCTGAACAAGCTCTCCCGAAGGGTCTGTCACAATATATGATGTGTTGCACATCAGCAAATTCGGCTTTACAAAAAAACGTGATTTTCCTGTTCCCGAGCCGCCGAGAATCATCTGATTGAGATTAAGCATAGGCTTAATTTTTGCAGCTTCTTTGCTCTGCGACACAATGTCTTTTACAGATACTTTTATATTCGTATCGTGAGAAACGGTTTCAGTTTTTTTCTCCTGTTTAGACGTTTTTTCCTTTTTATCGGATTTTTTCTTTCCTGCTTCGGTTTCATTCTTATCACGCTTTTTCCTGTCGAGCACAAGCATAATATCCGATGCGCAGATAACATTGTTGTAAAAATCATTGGTATCTGCAATAATATCCTTTTCGGCTTTGCTGCCCCATCGTGCCGAACCATGTTCGCTGCCCTTTCTGTGATAACGCTTTCCGTCACCCATAAGAAAATATACAATAACGATAAGGCTTGCAAAGAATCCGATTATGGTTGCCTTTGCTGTCATTCCACCGTGAAGCAATGCTGAGAAAAACCCTTCAACAGTAGCTTCACTCATATATTCCTCCGAATTTGACAGCAGTTCAAATATCTGTATCTGCCCGTTATCTCCTGCGGACAGGTCAAGCAAGTAGCCCAGGAACATAACTATCGGCATTGCTATCACACAACCTACGGTGACAACATAAAAATACGGAGAAATTTTCTTTTCGGGGACACCCATATTAGCCATTTGTCATCGCTCCTGTCCCTTACTTTTGATGTTCTCGATAACCTTGCTGCCGCCTTCCTTGACTTTTTCAAGGAGCATATTTTTTGCATTTCCTATAAGTCCCCTAATATTCTGCTGTTCGGGGTGAAGCACTTCATGCTCGGATTTTTCAAAGGATTTCTGAATATCCCCTATAGTCTTTTCGGGAATATCCATAGCTTTCAGCTTTTCGGTATCAAGCTTATCCCTCGGCATCATTTCGGATTTCCCGTCATGACTTATCTCAACATACTTGCTTGTAAGCTGAGATATTGTCACATCATCACCGATAGTTTTCGGCTCGGCGGTTTTCACGATTTCTTCTGCAATGAGAGTTTTCATAACTACCGCTGCGGAAATATCGTCCACAAGTCCGAATTTGTCATGCAAAGCCTTTTCCACATCTGCAAGAGAGCTTTCCTTGTCAACGGACATATATTTGTATGCGTCCTCGCTTTCACGAATAAGCATAATCCCGTCATTTGTTCTGCAATATCCGCAGTCCCGAAGCTCTGCATTTGTGGTCTGAAATGGAGTCACCTTTTCGGCAGACAGCTCCTTTACCTGTTCAGGCTCTTTTATATCCCCGTCACGATAGCTTCTGACTATTTTATCTGCAATTTCCTTTGCGGACATTTCCGAATATCCCATTTGTGACAGTGCCGCCTGAACTTCCTTCATCGGCATTACCGGAAGTACAGCAAAGCTGTTTGTATTTTTATCCATAACGCAGCACTTGGAGCCGCTGTCCTTCGGTATCTCTCCCGTAAGGCTGACCTTTCCCACAATGGACTGTGAAAGCTGGGACTGTGCAAGATATTCTCCGATATTTGGAATATCCGCATATACCACTTCTGTTTTTTCCTTGGAAAAATTGAAAATCTCCTTCTGCGGCTCGGAAAGCTTTTTGTTTATAACCTCCATAAGCATATCCGCTGTTTTGCCCGTGATGCCGTGTTCCTTTAATGCCGTGCGCATTACATCAGCGCTGTCAAGCTTCACGCTTATTATTTCATTCTTTTCCTTGTTGAAAAGATTTACACGTTCCCTGCCCTGACCATGTTCATACACCTTTGTACCTTTTGTGGCATGAGGGTGACGGGTATTGTACGATTTTGAAAGCTCCTCTCCGCTGCGCTCCTGCTTTATATTTCCCGCACTGTCATATATGGAATACGACTTTTCCATATCCAGCTCGGTCTTTATGGACTTGCCGCCGTTGATTATTTCGCAGTCGGATTTGTCAAGCCTGATATAGTCCTTGCCCGATGTATTGGGGACTCTGACAAAGTATGTATTCTCGTCCGAAAGCTCGGGAACAAGCAGCTTGTTTATATCCATTGAGATCGTGTTGTCAGTAACATCAATAAGGAACTTTTCACTTTCGGAAACTGCCTTGGCATAATCCTCTCTTGTTGCTTTGATCTTTTCTGCAATATCCGAATTGTAGAGAACCGCTGTTCCCTGTTCGGTCTTTGCAAACTGAATATCCAGATCTCCCAGCTTTGCCACCCTTGCAAGCTCCTGTGCTTCTTCATCGGTAACGATATATGCAACTTTTTCGGGTTTATCCAAAGGCGAAAACTGGTCATAACGGACAACCTCAATATTTTTCAGCTGATCAAGCTGCTGCTTTACATCTTCCATTGCCTTGTTGAACTGACCTTCAAATTCTTTTGGAATAACAGTCATATATTTTCCGTCATCTGTTCTGAAAGCGAACATGGGAATATCATAGCTGTTCATAACATCGGAGGTTATCCGCATTTCTTCCTCACTTATCTTGTTATTCCCGTCTTTCAGAATAAATGCGTCGGGTTTGCTTTCGATTTCCTTTGAAAGCATATGCTGTGCAGCAAGAGCCGCCATATTTCTCTGAGCTGCGGGGATAGCAACATAAATATTATTGTTGTCCTCTATTCCGCCTGTGAAAAATGTTCCGCCCATTTTCTTCATTGCTGTTTCAAACTGCGGCATAAGCTCCTTCGGGACAGGCAGATATTCAAAGCTCGTCCCCGCCTGCTGCAATTTCTTAAAGCACTTTTTTGACAGCTTTCCCGTCTTGATTTTCGGAGTCTTTGGCGGCTTCATGCCCTTTCGGTACTGTTTGTTATGCTCCATATTTGCAATAAATTCAAGCAGCTTCTGTATAAGGGAAGCGCATACGGAGCAAGCATCATCTCCTACCATTATTCTGTCACCTCACTTTCGGTTTCCTCTGTATCAACTTCGGGATACCGCTCAATAATATCTTCCTTTGTACAGCCGTATGAATACGGGGACATATTGAACATCAGTGATGCGTCCGTATCAATATCCTTTTCCACCGACTTGCTCCACAAGTTCGGAATGTTCAGTTTCAGCACACGCCGTATTCCCACATCATCAAGAAAATATCCCGGGTGAAGCTCATCGTATGTATAGTCGGAATAGTTATGGCTCACATCAGATGTGGCTTTCAGTATATCCCTCTGTCTGACGGTGAAATTGTCGTTCTCGCTTTCGTATGTCACCTTGTATTTTCCTGCCGTATCAATATACAGAAAGTGAGTGCTGAAAACAATACTTCTGTCCTCGCCGTTATCCTCTCCGAATATTTCATTTTCGATATCCGAATAGCTGACCTTTCCGCTTTTGTGGTCCTTTGCATAGTTTATGGAGTTTGATGTGTGACCGAAATTGTAGTACAGTTCCTCGGGAGTTGTGCCTATCTCCTTACAGATTGCTTCGGGTGTGGATTCGTTATTCTCTGCCCATATCTTCATCAGCTTATTCGGGTCAAGGCGGATAAGGTAAATTGCCTTCCCGTCTATCTCTTTATTGATGTTTATGTTCTCATTGTAGAAGATCTCCCACATTTCGGGCTGAATAAGTCCGTCCTTGTCAAGTCCGATAGTCCTTGCATAGTATCGGTAATCGGGAAGGTCGGGAAATTTATCCTCATTCCCCATTCCCGTTTCAAACCACTCCACAAGTGCGTTATGCTCCAGCTCCTCGGGAGTAAGCTCCGGTTCCCTGCTCTGAATACAACCTGTGAATATGATTGGCACTATTGCAAGTGCTAAAAGCGACTTATATTTCATTTGCGTTTTCCTCCAATATTTTTTCTGTAATTCTATTATAGCATATTCGATTTTCGGAAAAGTCGGATTTTTTCGTGAACGCAAAT
>ENA-OYXX01000136-OYXX01000136.1-human-gut-metagenome-genome-assembly--contig:-NODE-136-length-33845-cov-8.787629_pt1 | contig 33845 bp, 27 predicted proteins | sample MGYA00243976_ERZ653434 | MGnify/ENA primary metagenome ERZ653434 (study PRJEB26926, sample SAMN06165112) | human gut metagenome | biome: ENVO:00009003; feature: ENVO:2100002; material: ENVO:00002003...
CGTAACCGCAACGCAACTACGCCGTAAACGGAGTGTAAGGAGGGCCTAAAGGCAACCTCGGGGTACTAAAACGGTATGTCAACAAGGCAAAAAGAGCCTTATCGCTTTTCTATTTCGAGAAAAAAGAAATGTTAAATTTTCAGAATTATCAGGACAAACCGATGACGCCAAACACTTTTTTTACGGAAATATAGTTAAAAAATAAAAAAAAGCCGTATCTTTGCAGAAAATATTCACTCACCTATTATTAATGTACATTATCAATGGCTGAAAGAAGAGTAAGGGTGCGCTTCGCACCAAGTCCCACGGGGGCACTCCACATAGGCGGTGTGCGCACCGCTCTGTACAACTACCTGTTTGCCCGCCAACATGGCGGCGACCTGGTATTCCGCATAGAGGACACCGACTCCAACAGATTTGTCCCCGGAGCCGAAGAATATATAATAGAATCATTCCGCTGGCTTGGCATCAAGTTTGACGAGGGCGTATCTTTCGGAGGCGACCACGGTCCCTACCGCCAGAGCGAGCGCCGCGAGATATACAAGACATACGTGAAGCAGCTGCTCGACGCCGGCAAGGCATACATAGCCTTCGACACGCCGGAGGAGCTGGAGGCCAAGCGCAAGGAGATTGACAATTTCCAATACGACGCCCGCACACGCATGCAGATGCGCAACTCGCTCACCATGAGCAAGGAAGAGGTTGACGCGCTCATAGCCGGAGGCAACCAGTATGTGGTGCGTTTCCTGATAGAGCCGGGAGTGGCCGTACACGTAGACGACCTGATACGCGGCGACGTGCGCATAATGAGCGACATACTCGACGACAAGGTGCTCTACAAGAGTGCCGACGAGCTGCCGACATACCATCTGGCCAACATCGTCGATGACCATCTGATGGAGATAACCCACGTTATCCGCGGCGAGGAATGGCTGCCCAGTGCTCCGCTCCACGTGCTGCTCTACCGCGCCTTCGGATGGGAAGACACCATGCCGCGCTTCGCCCACCTGCCGCTGCTGCTCAAGCCCGAGGGCAAGGGCAAGCTGTCGAAACGCGACGGCGACCGTCTGGGATTCCCCGTATTCCCTTTGGAATGGCACGACCCGAAGACGGGCGAGGTGTCGTCGGGCTACCGCGAGAGCGGCTATTTCCCCGAGGCCATCGTCAACTTCCTCGCCCTGCTCGGCTGGAATCCGGGCACGGAGCAGGAGCTCTTCACCCTCGACGAGCTGGTGCCGCTGTTCGACATAACGAAGTGCAGCAAGGCCGGAGCACGGTTTGACTATCAGAAGTGCATCTGGTTCAATCACGAATACATACTCAAAAAGACACCCGAAGAGATTGCCGCACTCTTCGCCCCGACTGTGCTCGGCCACGTGCCGGGAGAGACGATGGAGCGCATCACCGAGGTGACACGCATGATGAAGGACCGCGTGAGCTTTGTAAGCGAGCTGTGGCCGCTGTGCTCGTTCTTCTTCGTGGCTCCGGAGACCTACGACGAAAAGACGCGCAAGAAGCGCTGGAAAGAAGAGTCGCCGGCACAGATGACCGAACTGATGACCGTTCTCGAAGGCATCGGCGACTTCTCGACAGCCAACCAGGAGCGCATCGTGGAAGAGTGGATAGAAGCGAAGGGCTACAAGCTGGGCAACATCATGAACGCCTGGCGCCTGATGCTCGTGGGCGAAGGCAAGGGTCCGGGAATGTTCGACATCTCGTCGTTCCTCGGCAAGGGAGAGACAATAAAGCGCATGAAGAAGGCGCTGGAGGTGCTTTGAAGAGAGAATAAGGAAACTACGGAATAAGACGTGTACAACATTGCTATATATTTCTATCTCTTGGGCGTGGCTGTAGCGAGCCTGTTCAGCAAGAAAGTGAGAAGAATGTGGCAGGGCGAGCGCAAGGCGTTCGACGTGCTAAAGGAAAAGGTGGACCCCACCGACAGCTATGTGTGGTTTCATGCCGCCTCTCTCGGCGAGTTCGAGCAGGGACGCCCGCTGATGGAGCGCCTGCGCCGCGACCACCCCGAATACAAGATACTGCTCACCTTCTTCTCGCCGTCGGGATATGAAGTACGCAAAGACTACGACGGGGCCGACGTGGTGTGCTATCTGCCGCTCGACACCCCCATCAACGCCATCCGCTTTCTGCGGCTGGTAAGACCGGTGACGGCTTTCTTCATCAAATACGAGTTCTGGTACAACTACCTGCACATACTGAAACACCGCAACATCCCGGTGTACAGTGTGAGCAGCATATTCAGGCCCGACCAGATATTCTTCAAATGGTACGGCAGGAACTACTCGAAGGTGCTGCGCTGCTTCACCCACTTCTACGTACAGAACGAGAAAAGCAAGGAGTTGCTTGCCGGCATAGGCATCAACAATGTCACCGTAACGGGCGACACCCGCTTCGACCGCGTGCTGCAGATAAAGGAACAGGCAAAGAAACTGCCCATAGTGGAGGCTTTCGCCGACGGGCACAAGGTGTTTGTGGCCGGCTCGAGCTGGGGCCCTGACGAGGATATCTTCATAAACTTCTTCAACGAACACCGCGACTGGAGGCTGATAATAGCCCCGCACGTAATCTCCGAAGACCATCTGCAGCAGATTGTAAGGAAGTTGGGACGCAACGGGGGGATTGTACGCTACACGCAGACCAACGAGGAGGAGGCGCGCAAGGCCGACTGCCTGATAATAGACTGCTTCGGCCTGCTGTCGAGCATATACCACTATGGTGACGTGGCGTACGTGGGCGGCGGTTTCGGCGTGGGCATACACAACCTGCTTGAGGCTGCCGTATGGAACATGCCGGTGATTTTCGGCCCCAACAACAAGAATTTTATCGAGGCGCAGGGCCTCATCGCCGACGGCGGAGGCTTGGAAATAACGTCGTACGACGACTTCAAGGCCGTCATGACGCGCTTCATGACCGACGACAAGGCACTGGAAGACGCCGGCAACAAGGCCGGCACTTTCGTGAAGAAGTGCACGGGAGCCACCAGGAAAATTCTTTCAGAGGTATATGTTCATGCTGCAGGAAACTGAAACTCCATTCCATCACATAATGATACTGAACCTCCTCCGCACCCTCATCTCCACCCCATCGGTGAGCCGCGACGAGAAAGCCGCCGCCGATGTGCTCGAATTTTTCATGAAATCGCACGGCATGGCCTGCCGGCGTGAGGCAAACAACGTATGGGCCGTGGGGCGTGACTACGACGAAAGCCGCCCCACCCTGCTGCTCAACGCACACATAGACACCGTGAAGCCGGTGGAGACATGGACGCGCGACCCTTTCACTCCCGTAACCGAGGGCGACCTCCTCTACGGACTGGGCAGCAACGACTGCGGCGGCGGCCTTGTGGCACTGCTGCAGACATTCATGATGATGGAGGGAAGAAAGTGCGGATATAATCTCGTATATCTTGCCTCGGCAGAAGAGGAGGTGTCGGGACGCGACGGCATAAGCCGCGTGCTGCCGCTCTTGCCGCACATTGATGCAGCCATAGTGGGCGAACCTACGGGCATGCAGCCGGCCATAGCCGAAAAGGGACTTATGGTGATTGACGGCAAGGCGCACGGACGGTCTGGCCATGCGGCACGCAACGAGGGCGTGAACGCCATCTACAAGGCTCTCGACGACCTGCTGTGGCTGCGCGACTACCGTTTCAGCCGCGTCAGCGACCTGCTCGGCCCGGTAAAGATGAGTGTCACGGTGATTGGTGCGGGCACGCAGCACAATGTGGTGCCCGACGAGTGCCGATTTGTCATCGACGTGCGTTCCAACGAGCTTTATTCCAACGAAGAGCTGTTTGACATCATCAGCAGTAACGTGCGCAGCGAACTGAAGGCGCGGTCATTCCGCCTCGGCTCGTCACGCATCGACCCCAACCACCCGCTCGTCCGCCGCATGATATCTATGGGCATGACGCCCTTCGGCTCGCCCACGCTGTCTGACCAGGCTCTAATGCCGTTCCCCTCACTGAAACTCGGGCCGGGCGACTCCGCCCGCTCCCACTCTGCCGATGAATATATCTGCCTGAGCGAGATTGAGAATGCGGTGGAGACCTATTTGGAAATACTTACAGAATTAAAAATTAAAGATTAAAAATTAAGAATTAAAAAAGATAGCAACATTTAGGAACTTTATCCGTTAACTATTGCCATCTTTTTTAATTCTTAATTTTTTAATTTTCCCGATTCTTCACTCTTCCCCCTCTCTACCTTCCGAGCCACGCCTCCGGATTCAGCTTTGCCTTTTCGCGGCGCAGTTGGAACTGGAGCACATTGTCGGAACCCACCGCGCCGAGAGTCTGGCGGGTGGTAACCTTCTGCCCCTTGTGCACACTGACGGACGAGAGGTTGCAATAAACGGAGATGTAACTGCCGTGACGCACCATCACACCCATGGAACCGGCGAAACTGAACACGGCACTCACCTCGCCGTCGAAGATGCTGCGGGCCTTGGCACCCGCCTGTCCCTCGATGTTGATGCCCTTGTTGTCAAGACGCACGTTGCGCAGACCGTCGACATTGTACTGTCCGAAACGGTTTATAATCCTGTAAGGACCCGTTATCGGCATGGGCAGACGGCCGCGGTTGCTCTCAAAGCCGCCACTGATACGGCGGTCTTCGGCATCGAGACGGAACACGTCGCTACTGCCCGACGGTTTCGCCGATGCCACATCACGGTTGCGGGAACCGGCACCGGCAGAGGTATTGCGGCTTGCCGAACGGCGCGACTGACCGCTACCGCGCGAAGAACGGTTGGCCGAAGTCCTGTCCTTAGCACCCTTGCCGTCGGAGGCCTGCGCGCCATTGTCTCCGGCAGCCTCTGCCTCCGCCTTCTTGCGTGCAAGTTCTGCGGCACGCTGACGCGCTGCTTCCGCCTCTGCCCTGCGTCTGGCCTCTGCCTCGGCACGCAGGCGGGCACGCTCCACCTCCTCGGCTACAAGACGGTCTATCTGTGCGTTGAGTGCCGCATCCTTCTCGCGCTGCTTTTCTATGAGCTGCTGAATGGTCTTCTGCTGCTTCTGCAGCGTGTTCACCACCTGCTGCTGTTCCGTCTGCTTGGTCTCGAGGTTGCGGCGCTCCTGCTCACCCTTGGTCAGCAGGCTGCTCTTCTGCCGCTTGGTGGCCGTAAGGGCATTGCACTTCTCCGTTATCTCCTCCTGCTTGGCCTTCACGGCTTCGCCCTGCGCACGCTGATAAGCGGCATACTCGCGGGTGAAGCGCAGACGGCGGTACATCTGCGTGAAGTTCTTGGCACTGAAAACGAACATCATCTGATTCTGTATCGAGCGGTTGCGGTGCATGTAACGCATCGACTTGACATACTTGTCCTTTCTGTCGGCCAGTTGTGCCTCCAGCTCCTTCAACTGCCTTTCCAACACTACGATATCGCCGTCGAGACTGCTTATATCGCGGCGTATGGTGTCGATGGTCCTGCGCTTGTCCTCAATCTCGGTATTGATTATCATCAGACTCTGCAGACGCTTCTTCACGTCACGCTCGTTGGTGCGCAGACGCTGCTCGTGCTGCTTGATCTCCTTCTTTATCCTGGCCCTCTCGTTCTGCAAGCCCTTTATCGAGACATTGCCACCGCCCTGCTTCGTCTTGCCCTTGGAAGCGGCGGAGGTGGTCTTCTTCTTCGATTTTGCCGACTTCGTTGTCTTGCCCGATTGTCCCGCACGCGACGGTGCCTTCCCGGCCCGTGCAGAGGTACGCGACTTGGATGTGGAGGATGTGCGCGTCTGTGCGCCCGCCGCCACCGTAAAGACAAACACAATTATTAATATCCTGAACAGTCTCATTTGAAATCAAACAGTCTTCTTTGGAATAAAAACAATATTCTTTGGAATCAAAAAAACAGTCTCTTTAAGAATTACAATGCCTTCAGACGCCGTAAGATATCATCCATTTTCACCGGCTTGTACTTGGAAGACACCTCCGTGCGCGTCTCCCAATCGCTGTCACTGCCGATGTTGTTGAGCCGGATGTTCAGCTTAACATCCTTGCCGGATGGTGACTTTAACGTGACGGTGTTGGCTGTGGGGAACCGCTTCGAGGCGAACGGCTTGAAATCGGTGTAAATCCAGTCGAGTTCGGTGTTGCCATGCGCCGTGTCACGGTACACCACCTTGGCCTGACGTATGCCGGCATCCGACATCCCCGCCGACCACCGGTACGACATGCGGTCGCGGCTGAACGAAATGTTCACTTCGTCGCCCGCCACGCTTGTGGCAAATGCTTTCATGTCGGCTGCTGTAAGACGGGTCTTGCCCGGCTGGAAAAGCTCGTTCCAAAACAGCGCCTGAAGCGAATGGAAATTGATGCCGCTGCTGCGCAGGAAGTCGACCTCACTGTACGGCACCTTGATGTACTGCTTGTTGATGCGGTCCATGACAAGCACGTAATCCTTGGTGAACTCCAGACGCCCCGCCTCGACGAAGCCGAAAGCCATGAGCTGCAGACGTATCACGTCGTCGCGCTTCATCTTCAGATTGCCCGACAGCGATATGTCCTTGGAGTCTATCTGCACCTGAAACTTTATCTTGGAAGTGACAAACTTTGCCGACTGCGCATTGTCAGACACCTTTTGCAGAAAGCCCTGCGCATCTGCAACCACCCCGGAGCCGGCCGTGCCGGGCTTTTCGAGCGATTTTGACGACTTGCACGCCCCCAAAACCAACAGCATCGAGAGAGCGGCTATCTTAAACAAATTCACCGGTTTCATCATTTCTTCAGATATTTCTTTTGTTTTATCTTTTTCTTAATCAACTTGCTCCCGGCACCTGCCTCCACGGCCTTGTGCCACAGTTCGACAGCCTTGTCGGTGTCGCCGCACATGGCGTGTATGTCGCCGGCATGCTCGAGAATCACGTCACTCGGCTCTTCATCGTGCTGCAAGGCCTGGTCTATGTACACACGCGCCTCGGCGTAGCGTCCTTCGAGAAAGAGTATCCAGGCGTAAGTGTCGAGATAAGTGGCATTTTCGGGTTCGGCCTTTATCGTCTTGTAGCTCATCTGTTCCGCCTTTTCAAGGTCACGTTCCTTCAGGCTGAGATAATAGGCATAGTTGTTCAGGCAGCCGATGTTGTCGGGTTTCCACTGCAGGCACGAGTCGTAGGCGGCAAAGGCCTCCACGTCGCGCCCCCGCTGAAACAGCATGTCACCCAAAGCGGAATAGAAGTCGGAAGCGAGCTCCGGGCTGCTGTCTTCCGTTATCACGCTTATGCCGTTCTGGAAAGCCTCCAGAGCATTGTCTTCATCGCCCATTCTGTAGTAGGCCATGCCCTGATAATAATAGAAGCCCATATTGTCGGGGTTGTACTGGCGGGCGGCACGGCACAAATCGACCACGGCGGGCATATCGTCACGCATCCACGCGTAAGAGACAAGCTCGAGGCGCGCCGCAGCATTGTCGGGCGCCACATCGAGCACCCACTCCAGTACGTTGCGGATGGTGTCACGCGGCATATTCTTCAACTTCATGTATGCCACCTGCAGCATGACCACATCCATGTCGGGCTGCGGCAACTGCCGGCGCATGCCGTCGAAATACTGCATTATTCGCAGGCTGTCGCCGCCCCGCTCCTCGCTCTCGCCAATCTCCTGACGCATTATGTACACGCGGTTTGCCGGCGTGGTGTTACGGTTCGTGAGAATACACATCGTCACCGAGTCGGCGCGCACCATGTCGGTGTCCTGCTTGTAATACGCCCGCATGGAGAGCATAGCCCTCACGTTGTCGGGTTCTTCACGCAGGATACTTTCAAGTATCGGCATGGCCTCCGCCTCACCTCCATTCATCAGCAACATGTCGGCGTACATGCCGCGATAGTTCAGGTCGTTGGGATATTGGTCGGCCAGCATCTTCATCTCGGCGATGGCTGCCTGCTTGTCGCCCTTCTTGGTGTATATGTCGCTCTTGGCGTAGGAGAGACGCTCGCTCTTGCCCTCCTGCTCCTCCATCCTCTCAAGCGTGGCTATGGCCTTGTCGTAGTCAGCCTGCTGCAAATAAAGCTGCACGAGCATGGAGAGCATGTCAACATTGCCGGAACTGTTGCGCGTAAGCTGCTCAATGGCGGCTATGGCCTCTTCGTAACGCCCCATATTCACATACGCCTCTGCCAGCGTTTCAAGGTATGTCGTGTTGTCCGGATTGAGGTCTACGGCCTTCTTGAAATACTCCAGTGCCCGCTCCTTGTCTTTGAGCGAGGCATAATACTGTGCAAGATAGAACCACACCTCGGGGGCCTGCGGATTCAGTTCGGCGCAATAGCGCAGAAGCTCGAAAGCAGCGGTGTTGTTGCCTTTCTGCCGCTGCACCATGGCATCGAGAAAGAACATGTCGTACTTTCTTCTTGCGCCATCACCCTGTGTTGTCTGCGCCGGGGCAGGCACCACGGCTCCCGCCGCCGTCAGGAGGACAACGGCCAGAGCCACAAGCAGTGAGCGCACCGCCGCCGGACGTATCGTCGTTCTGTTGTTCATGTCGTTATTCATTTCACACCGGTATGACCGTAACCGCCTTCGCCGCGCTCTGTGTCGTCAAGCTCGCCGACCACGACAAAAGAGGCCTTCTCGTGCCGCGCTATCACCAGTTGCGCAATACGCTCGCCACTGTTAACCACGAAATCGTCGGCAGAAAGATTCACAAGCAGCACCTTTATCTCACCACGGTAGTCGGCATCTACGGTGCCGGGCGAGTTGAGCACTGTGATGCCGTGCTTCAACGCCAATCCGCTGCGCGGCCTCACCTGCGCCTCATAGCCCTCGGGCAACGCTATGTGCAGACCGGTGCCTATCAACCGGCGCTCCATGGGGCGCAGCACCACAGGTTCGTCAATGTCGGCCCTGAGGTCCATGCCTGCGCTCAGTCCGGTGGCATACTCCGGCAACGGCTGGTGTCCACGGTTGATGACTTTTATCTCTATCATTGTCTGTTCGGATTTAAATGTTTCGGACTTTATATTATTAAGGTGCAAAAATAGTGATTAATCCGCAAACACAGGCATTTATAAGATATAAAAAGTCTTTATTCCATTATTTTGGCAAGGGGAGCCACTAAATCGGAGTGTAATTTGGGTTTTCGGTTCCTTTTGTGTACTTTTGCGCAATGACACCAAACAAGACCGTTTACACAACAATACGACTATGAACTGGCAACAACTCATAACCAACAAGCGGCTCGGACAGGAGCAGCGCCACAGCGAGCGGCACGACGACCGCACGGAGTTCAAGCGCGACTACGACCGACTGATATTCTCGGCACCATTCCGGCGGTTGCAGAACAAGACACAGGTGTTCCCCCTGCCCGGCAGCATCTTCGTACACAACCGCCTGACGCACAGCCTTGAAGTGGCCAGCGTGGGCATGTCGCTCGGCAACGATGTGGCACGGGCACTCACGGCACGCCACCCCGAGCTGAACGGCACGATGATACACGAGATAGGCCAGATAGTGGCCACGGCATGTCTCGCCCACGACATGGGCAACCCGCCCTTCGGCCACTCCGGCGAGAAGGCCATACAGACGTTCTTCACCGAAGGGGCCGGACAGGCACTGAAGGACATGGTGAGCCGCGAACTGTGGGATGACATAACCCACTTTGAAGGCAACGCCAACGCCTTCCGCCTGCTCACCCACCGCTTCTGCGGACGGCGCACCGGCGGTTTCGTAATGACCTACTCGACACTGGCCGCAGTGGTGAAATATCCTTTCGAGGCAGCCGCCGCGGGCAGCCACGGCAAGTTCGGATTTTTCGACACCGAGAAGGAGACATACTGCAAAATTGCCGATGAAATGGGCATAAAACGGCTGTCGGCACCGGGAGATCCCCTGCGTTACGCCCGTCATCCACTGGTGTATCTGGTGGAAGCCGCCGATGACATCTGCTATGAGATAATGGACATAGAAGACGCCAACAAACTGAAGATACTGTCGTATCACGACACGGCGGAACTTATGCTCGGCTTCTTTGACGAAGAGACAAAACGGAAGATAATGCAGCGCATCGACGACGAGCAGCTCACCGACGACAACGAGAAGATTGTGTACATGCGCGCCTGTGTCATCGGCAAGCTGGTAAACGAGTGCGTCAGGGCCTTCATAGAAAACGAGGAGGAGATACTCGACGCGCGTTTCTCCGGCAGCTTGATAGACCACATCTCGGAGACACCGCGCGCGGCATACCGCCGGTGTACGGAAATATCGAAGAAAAAGATATATTGCAGCAAGCCCGTGCTCGACGTGGAGCTGTCGGGTTACAAGATAATGGAAACGCTAATGGCACAGATGACGGAGGCAGCCCTGCATCCCGAACGCTTCTACTCAAAACAGCTGATAGGCCGTGTGAGCAGCCAATACGACATACACTCGCCGCAGCTCGAGACGCGCATCATGGCCGTGATAGACTACATCAGCGGCATGACCGACATATACGCGCTCGACATCTATCAGAAAATCAACGGAATAAGTCTGCCGATAGTTTAGGAGTTAAAGGAGTTATCCTCTTAGGAGTTAAAGGAATAAAAGGAGTTATCGCGGCTGCGCCGCTCAGGAGTTAAAGACAATACCCACATAAAGAATTAATAACGTACCGAACATATCTGATATACGTTCACGTCATTAAGCATTTGTCTTTAACTCCTGAGCGGCGCAGCCGCGATAACTCCTTTTACTCCTTTAAACTCCTAAGAGGATAACTCCTAAAGAAGCCTACCCCTCCTTATATATCACCTTATTGGCCCCGCTCGTTATCTTCAGCGCCTCGGGGTGCTCCTTTATGAACGAGTCGATGTGGCGCACGCGCTTCTGGTCGAGAATCTCGTCGACGGCAATGAGTATACCCGTCTCTTCCACATCGCCGAAGCCGTAGTTGATGGCCGTGCCGAAGAGTTTCATCGTGGGGCTAAGGCCCATGTAAGCGTTGACGAGCGGCGGGATGTTGTATCCCAAACTGCGTATCTCGCGGTTGAGGATGCGGTAGTCCTCCTTGAACGAATCCTCGCAGAACAACGCCTCCAATTCCTTAGGGTCGGCCTCGATTATGAGCGGTTTCATCGGTATCACAAGGTTTTCCTTGTCCTCAAAATGCTTTTTGAGGAAGTACAATATCATGTCGCGTCCCTTACGTATGTACGACGGGTACATGGTCATCTTTCCGAAGAAATACTTCACATTGGGCTGTATGACGGTGAGCGCGCCCAGTCCGTCCCAAAGGTTATCCAGCGCGAAAAGGCTCTTTGTGCCGTTCTTGCTCGTGTTCTGATAGCCAAGCGACACGAAGCTGCGGCCCAGTTCGATGGTCTGCGGCATATATTCGCGCATGAACTTCTCCGAGAAGTGGAACATGTGGCTCGTGGCAAGTATGGGCTGCCCGTCGGCACCCACCTCAACGTCGGTGCCGAGGATGTAGCGGTAGCCGCCAATAATCTCCTCCTCTTCGGGGTTCCACACGATGAGTTGCTTGTAGCAGTTGTCCATCGTGTCAAACTCGTCGAGGTCGAGAGCCTTGCCCGTGCCGCCGCCGGCCTCACGGAACGCCATCTCGCGCAAACGCCCTATCTCCCGCAGCACGTTAGGCGCATTGTGGGCATCGATGATGTAGATTTCGTTATGACTCTTGTTGGTCATGCGCAACTGACGTTCGGGGGTCAGCTCGCTTTTCAGCAACGCCTTGTCTACTGGTTTTATTATCTCTTGTTCCATAATATTATCCCATCTTTTTATCCTTACCCGAAGTGAAAGGAATGGTGGGGTTGTTGTTTTATATATATGTTATATATAGTTTTGTTCTGCAAAAAATCACAGTTCGTAAACGCGGTCCTGCACATACTGCGCCCACTCGGCGGCTGTGCGGCTGCGGTCGAAGGTCTGCCACGGAATGGGCTTGCCTATGGCCACGCGGAATGTCTTGTGCACATTCTTGTACATCTCATCGACAAGGAAAAGCATGGCGATGTTCACCTTCTTCACATAGCGGTCGGAGATGTTGGCCAGACGGTAGAAGAAATCGGAGTTCTGACCGCCGAAATGTATCGGCACCACGTCGCGCCGGTACTCCACACTCTTGGTGATAAAGGTCTTCTTCCACGCCAGGTCGCGCACCTCCCCGTTACGCCGGCGCGAGCAAATGCCGGCAGGGAACATGAGCATGTGGTTGTCGCTCCTGAAGCCGCTCTCCACCATGGCCGGGAAGTTGCGGCTCTGGTTGCCGGTCTTGTTGATGGGTATGCACACGGGGGCGAGCCCGGGCAGATTCATCAGCAGGTCGTTGACGAGATAACGGAAACGGCCGTCGTAATGACGCCCGATGATGGCACCGAGGGCAACGCCGTCGGCTCCTCCCAAAGGGTGGTTGCTGACAAAGGTGTAAAGGCGTCCGTCATCCTTTGCCGGCAGATTCTCCATGCCGACAATGTCAAGTGTCATGTCAAGATAACGCACACATTCCTCGAGCCATTCGGTACCGCTCAGGTGGCGGCTCTCCCAAAGGTATGCGTTCACCCGGTCCTGATGTATGATGTGTTTCAGCCAACTCACAAGAGGACGGGGCACAAACTTGGCCTTGGCTCCCATCTTGCTGCGCAACAGGTTGTCTATATCGATGGTCTTCTCCGTGATTTGTTCCATTTCTCTCTATTCGTAACAATTTGCAAAAGTAACAGAAATCTTTGAGAATGTATTCTCTTTTACTGGGAAATTAGTCAAAAAACAATAAAAATGCGGGAAAATGGTTACAAAAGCGTAACTTTGAAGCCATTAACAAAAAAGCAACGAAATGAACAGATTGACAGTAATACTTTTTGCCGCCATCATGACGATGGCGGCACAGGCGGCGAAACCTTGGGACAACGGACGGCTGAAAGTGTCGGACAACGGGCGCTTTCTGCAGTTTGAAAACGGCAGACCTTTCTTCTGGCTCGGCGACACGGGATGGCTGTTGCCCGAACGCCTCGACCGTGACGAGGCCGACCACTACCTGAAAAGCTGTGCCGAGGCCGGATATAACGTGGTGCAGGTGCAGACAATAAATGCCGTGCCGGCAATAAACACCTACGGACAGATGTCGATGACCGACGGATGGGACTTTTCGGCCATCGACCGCAAGGGGGTGTACGGGTATTGGGACCACATGGACTATATCGTAGACCGCGCCGCCGCCCATGGCATATACATCGGCATGGTGTGCATATGGGGCGGACTGGTGAAGGGCGGCCTCATGAACGAGGAACAGGCCCGCAGCTACGGCCGTTTCCTTGCCACACGGTATAAGGACAGGAAAAACATTGTTTGGATAATGGGAGGCGACATACAGGGCGACGTGCGCACCGCGGTGTGGGACGCACTGGCCGAAACGATAAAGGGCATCGACCACAACCACCTCATGACGTTCCACCCGCGCGGACGCACAACGTCGGCACGATGGTTCAACAACCGCGGATGGCTCGATTTCAACATGTTCCAGAGCGGACACCGGCGCTACGACCAGCGCATGGGCAACAAGGAATATCCCATACCCGACGGAACGGAGGAAGACTCGTGGATGTATGTGGACTCGGCGTGGAGCCGGCACCCGCTGAAGCCCGTCATCGACGGCGAACCGAGTTACGAGGACATACCGCAGGGCCTGCACGACGGGCGCGAGCCGCGGTGGACCGATCGTGACGTGCGCCGCTATGCCTACTGGGCTGTGTTTGCCGGATCGTGCGGACACACATACGGGCACAACGCCATAATGCAGTTTGTTCGTCCGGGTGTGGCCGGTGCATATTTTGCCGACGGCGACGCCAAGCCATGGTACAGGGCTTTGGACGACCCGGGACGCAATCAGATGAAATATCTCAAACGGCTGATGCTCGCCCTGCCTTACTTCGACCGGGTGCCCGACCAAATGGTACTGACGAAGAACGGCACGCGCTACGACCGATTAGCGGCAACGCGCGGCACCGACTATCTGCTCGTATACAACCATACGGGACGCGACATGAGCGTAGATCTCGACAAGATAAGCGGCAAGAGCAAGAACGTGTGGTGGATGAATCCCACCGACGGTCACCTGACATATCTCGGATGCCATGACAGCCGTGTGGTCACGTTACGCTATCACGCCGAAAGGAGCGGAGTGGCCGACGGCGTGCTCATAGCCATCGACTCGTCAAAAGACTACATTGGTACAGACTGGACGGAAATAGTCATCCCCGACGCGCCAAAGCAGAAGAAGGACCTGACGGAGTGACCACGCTGGCAGGGCGGTTTTTATTACGTTTATACCTATTGCCATACCGAATAAACCTTATTTTTGTATACGAATAAAAAAACTTGTATTTTTTCTTGGCCAAATTAACATAAATGTCTATCTTTGTAACAGAACAGAACGACATCCGCAACGATTCGGACGGTTCAAATTTACAGGTGAAAGTACGTTACAAATGTTTTGCATAGGATGATGAAAGATTTTGATTATGCAACAGCATGAAGTAAAATCCCCACGTTATTTTTTCTGTATCTCAAACAAAACCTTCTTTAACCGCCAACAATAGGGGATTGTGAGGCAACATAAAAAAACGAGAACTATGAAAAAGATTTTTGTTTCGTTGTGTATCGCACTCGTAAGCATTTGCTCTTACGCACAACAGGGTACCACTGCCGCCGGCGTATACGGCGCATTTGGTTCTGAGAACTCCAATTTCGGCATCGGCGCAAAGGTGCAGTACAACATTCTTGACGCTCTGCGTGCAGAGGCTTCGTTCGACTACTTCTTCAAGAAGGACTATATGACAAACATGAATGCCAACTTGAACGTTCACTATCTGATTCCCATTTCTGACAAATTCCGTGTTTATCCTCTCGCAGGTGTGTCCTACATCTATTGGAAAGCCGATTTTGACGGAGCCATGGATGATGCTTTAGGTGGATGGGGCGACCTTATCCCCGATGATATGAAAGATGAAATGTACGGAGACGTTGATGACAGCGAAAGCAAGATTGGCTTCAATCTCGGTGCCGGCGTTGAGTATGACCTGACTGACAAGCTATCCATTTTTGCAGAAGGCCGCTATCAGTTTGTAAGCGACTTTGATCAGGCCGTTATCGGAGTTGGTTTGTCTTATAAGTTCTAACACGAACCAACAGGTCAACTAATAACTTCAAGGAGGCTGTGTCAAAATTCAATTCCTCCAACCTGTAGGGACATATTTTTCGCTATGCTCAACAACACGTCTTGTATTTGTCCGTTTGTAATATCCTGATATTCAATGGCTGTTTGGCGGACAAATACAAGACGTGTTGTTGAGCATAGCGAAAAATATGTCCCTACTTGGTGCAGTGTGAGTGTTTTGCCCCTAACATTTATATTTTGGCACTGCCTCGTCAGATAATTCAGAATTAAACCATCCGCGAGATATATGCCCTCGCCCCATAAAGAGGCACATTGGTGATTTTCTCCTGACTGCGATAGTCACTCATGGAGAACCGCAATGCCTTCATGTCAGGATGGGCAGCAAGAAATGTCTTTAGAGATTTTGACTGCAGGTTTTCTTCTGCTTTAACCTCTACTGGAACAACATCAAGACCACATTGCACCACGAAGTCAAGCTCGAGTTGACTGTTATCCCTGCTATAATAGCCGAAAACCAACTGTCTGACAGTCTTCATCTGACAACAGACGAAGTTCTCGGTAAAATCACCCTTGGCTGTATTGTCGGCATTGGGAAGCAGAAGCGCCGCCGGGGGGATGGCACTCATGGCACCCAACAGTCCGCAATCGAGCATATAAAGCTTGAAAGCGGAGATGTCTTCGTGTATCTTCAATGGCATGGCCACAGTGGTGAGACGATTCACCTTGTGTACCAGTCCGGCATCGAGCAACCACTGTATGGCAAGTTCGTAATCCTTGGCCCGGGCGCCTTTCTTCATCACGCCATAAATGAACTTTTTGTTCTCTTTGGCAAGTTGCGAGGGAATGGAGTGCCACACCTGATTGATGCGTATCACCTGTTCGGCCGGAGCATGCTTGGAAATGTCACGGTCGTAGGCCTGAAGTATTTCCTGCTGTATCTCCCTCACCTGATTGGCATCATTGGTTTCAACGAATTTCTTAACGGCCTCCGGCATGCCACCCACAAGATAATACTCACGGAGAGTTTGCACATAGATGGATTTCAGACTTCCCACCACGTCCCAATGGCCTTCATTCAGCAAATCCGCCAGTTGGTGCCTGCCCTTCGCCAAAAGGAACTCTTCATAACTCATGGGATACATTGTCAGCGTATTCACCTTCCCCACGGGGAATGACTCACCCTCATGCAGCATTATTCCCAACAGCGAGCCGGCCACAGCTACATGGTATTGAGGGACATTCTCGCAAAAATATTTCAGCGAGGCCAAGCCACGGCGCAGTTCCTGTATCTCATCAAGAACAATCAGGGTCTTGCCGGGCAGAACCTGCTGCCCCGTGATGGCACCGATGGAAAGAATTATGCGCTGCATGTCATAGTCAAGTTCGAAAAGTCCCTTGGCAAGTTCATTATTGTCACAATTAATATAAGCAACATTGTCATAATGCTGTCTGCCAAATTCTTTCAGGATATAGGTCTTACCTACTTGTCTCGCTCCCAACAGAATCAATGGTTTGCGGTCTACCCGCTCTTTCCACGCGATGAGATCGTTCATTACAGTTCTTTCCATAGCTACTTATTTTCGGCAAAGATATAAATAAAAAACGACACATCACACTTTTATGAGGGACTTTTCGGCCTTTCGATACATTTTTATGAGGGACTTTTCTGTTCTGCACTACATTTTTATGAGGGACTTTTTGACTCCGCACTACACTTTTATGAGGGACTTTTCTATAAACACAACACAAAACAGGCAAAAACGAGTTGGAGAGAAAGCAACTGACAATGAAGGAAACCGGCCAATCAACCGGGACAATACACAATAGGCAGGCCCGAATATTTGGATAAATGGGAATAAATAAGTAATTTTGCGCCATCAGTAATTTATATTCCACTATGAACGTAAAGATAGAAGAATCCTGGCGCAAGCATATAGGCGGAGAGTTTGACAAACCCTACTTCGCCACATTGGCCGGTTTTGTGCGCTCGGAGTATGCCTCCGGAACATGCTACCCTCCGGGCAGCCTTATTTTCAATGCTTTCAACCTGTGTCCGTTTGACAAGGTGAAAGTGGTGATAATAGGACAAGACCCGTATCACGAGCCGGGACAGGCCCACGGACTAAGCTTTTCGGTGAACGACGGGGTGATGTTTCCGCCATCGCTCGTCAACATTTTCAAGGAGATAGAACTGGACCTGGGCACACCCATGCCACAGTCGGGCAACCTGACACGATGGGCGGAGCAAGGCGTGCTGCTGCTCAACGCCACGCTGACGGTGAGGGCGCATCAAGCCGCAAGTCACCAGCGCAAGGGATGGGAGGAATTTACCGATGCCGCCATACGCGCCTTGTCGGCAGGCCGCGACCATATAGTGTTCATCCTGTGGGGAGGCTACGCCCGCAGCAAGGCACCGCTGATAGATGCCTCACGCCATCTCATATTGCAGTCGGTGCATCCGTCGCCACTGTCGGCCAACCGAGGGGGATGGTTCGGCAACCATCACTTCTCACGGGCCAACGCGTATCTCACAGAGCACGGCATGGAGGCGATCAAGTGGTAGAGACAACTTTAAATTTTTAATTATTAATTATTAATTCATCCAAGATGCTTCCCATAATACAAGTGGGCGATGTGCTTGTGTCGCCCGACATACTTACAGAACGCTTTTGCTGCGATCTCGACGCCTGCCACGGCGAGTGCTGCGTGGAGGGCGACGCCGGCGCACCGGTGACACTCGATGAGGTGGCATCCATAGAAGATGCGCTCGACGAGGTATGGCCGGAGCTGTCGGCCTCGGCGCAAACAGTCATCGACCGTCAGGGAGTGGCCTACACCGACGTAGAGGGAACGCTCGTGACGAGCATCGTTGGCGGCAAGGACTGCGTGTTCACATGCCACGATGGAGGATGCTGCCTCTGTGCGCTGGAGCGGGCATGGCGCGCAGGACGCATACGTTTCTGCAAACCCATCAGCTGTGCGCTCTACCCCATACGCGAGGTGCAACTGTCTAACGGCACCGTGGGACTGAACTACCACCGCTGGAACGTGTGCCGTGAGGCCGTAAAGAAAGGTCGCGAGCTGGACTTGCCCGTGTATAAGTTTCTGCGCGGACCTCTTGTGCGCCGCTTCGGCGAACAATGGTATAAAGAATTGGAAGAAACGGCAGATGAACTGAAAAGGCAAGGTTATCTGTAAAAGCCCAGTGCATCCGTGATTCTGTATTCAAAAACAAAAGAACCTAAACACAGAGACACGAAGACACAGAGAATACAACCCTCTGTGCTACCGTGTCTCTGTTGACATCTCGCCCACGCCACCGGTTCATTTAACCGGCATCTCGCCCACGCCTCCGGCAGTAGGCGGAATGTTGCGTATAGAACCGTCGGCATTGTAATACAACGGTTCGGCGATAATCGAGCGGCTGTAGCTTGTGCCGTCGGGCAATCCTCCGTTATGGGAGAAGAACAACCAACTGTCACGGAACTTCACTATTGCCGGATGAGTGGTGTTCGAGTTGCCTGCAATCTCGCTGATGATACCCATCGGCTTATATGGACCACCGATATTGTCTGCCACGGCATACGCTATCTTCTCGGGCCATTCCGACGCATAAGTCAGATAATATTTGCCATGATACTTATGCACCCATGGCGCTTCCGTGAAACGAGGCACGTCTATCCGCCTGACATCACCGTCTATCTCGATCATGTTGTCCTTCAGCTTGGCATAGTAACATTCGCGGTTGCCCCAGATGATATAAGGCGTACCGTCATCCTCGATGAAAATGGCAGGGTCTATACAGGCCCAACTGTGTTTGGAGTCGAAACAGTCTTCATTGGTAAGAAGCGGCTTGCCGAGTGCATCCTTATACGGACCTGTTATCTTGTCACTGACAGCCACACCTATGCCACACCAGTTGGTGGAAACATACCAGTAGTACCGGCCGTTGCGCTTTGCCACATGTCCGGCATACGCCTGCTTGCTCTTCGCCCACTTGAATTCGTCAATGTGCAACGGGGAAGGATATTCGGTCCAATGGCGCATGTCGGTGGTGGAATAGAGAAGCCAGTCTTTCATCACATATCCACTTTGGCCACCATTCATGTCGTGGCCGGCAAAAAGCCACAGGGTGTCGCCCTCGACAAGTACCGCCGGATCGGCAGTGTGTTTGTCGCGTATGATGGGATTGCCGTCGCTCACGAAGTCGTGCTCCAGCACATATCCCCACTTCTGCTGCATGCGCTCCAGTTCGTCTTTGGTAACGGAAATAACGGAACCGTGACGTGGGAAGAAGTCTTTACGGAACGACTGCGGCTTTTCGGTGAAGATTTTCAAATCGTAGGATGTCTGATACTCATAACGTCCGCTGCCATAAAGGTCGTACATCAATATCCACTGTCCGCTGCCGTCATGCAATGGGAAAACGCTGCTGCCCTCCACATGCGTACGTGTACCGGCATAAGCATCCAGATACTTGAAATCCTCTTTCCACTTACCTTTCAGGCTTTTTGACACGGCCTGCTGGATACCGTTCTTAACCTCCTTGCCGTTTCCGTCCTTTGTGTTGCCTTTATAGAAAAGATGGTAAACGCCATCCTTATATATAATGTCGTTGTCTATACTGCCGTACTTTGCACTGAATAACGGCTTCGGCTCGCTCTCGAAGGCCGTGAAGTCGCGGTTGGCATAGGCATAGTATGTGATAAGCGTCTGCCGGTTGTCGCCAGTGCGCTGCAAAGTGAAGTAAATCATATACTTCTGCGCCTTGCGGTCGTAAATGGTCTGCGGTGCCCATACCCAATAGGCATCGGAGAACGCGGGCCAGTCTTTACCCAAGTTGATTTTGGCATGTGACCAGTTGACAAGGTCGGTGGAACGCATCAACACGATGCCGGGGTTTTCCTTCCACCCGTTTTTCGCCACCATCATGTCGGTGGCAACGATATAAAAGGCGCCGTCCTCACCACGCAGGATATGCGGGTCGCGTATGCCGCCGCTCTCGCTGATACTGTCACTTGCCACAATAGGGCGGTTGCCGTTCAGGGCATACCATGTTCTGGCGTCTTCGCTGACAGCGAAACGCAACTGTTCCTGCAATTTTGCATCGCCGCCGCCCTCGAAATAAGCGAACAGATAACCAGCAAACCGTGGTGTCTTGGCTGTCTGTCGTTTAGCCTGCACACAGAGAGCCAGACCAAACGACAGAACGCATAATAGTGTTAGTCTTCTCATATTCAGAACTTCTTAAAGGCTTTCTTCACGTTCTTCATGCTCTTGGCAATGGCACGTGCATCGGCAATGGTCTTCTTGCCCGACGGCTTCTGTGCCGGAGCCTTTGCAGCAACGCTGAACGGCTTGTTGTCATCAATGTCCCATTCCGAGTCGGTATCGGGCCAGAAGTTGATGCGGGTGACAGTGGTTCCGTCGGTGTTCTTAGCCATGATGAGCAGCGAGTTCCAACGCACGGGCACCTCGGTATTTGTATAGGTATACTCACCCTCGGTGTTTATTTTGCCAGTGATGTCAATGGCATCGCCGCCGGCAGCAAGTTCCGGAAGGGTGTAACCATCGTTAAGACGGTCTTCGCAGTCGTTCTCGTCCATCAGCCGCACGTATGCCTCAGTGACGTTGCTCGGTGTAATCTCGAAGTTGACACTCACCTTACCCTCACTCTTCTCCTTGCTGAAAATCTTTATCTGCGGACCCACTTCCTCCGGTAACTGTGGCACAATGTGCATCTCCAACTTCTGTGTCTCGGTCATGTTGCCCTCGGCATCGATACCGATTACATACATCACGTAGTCATCCTCATCTGTAACAGGCCATCCTCTGCCATCACCGGGAATCAGGTTTTCAGGAGCGAAACGGCCGGAATATGTGAACATGGTGAAGTCAAAGCCATAGACATTAATGAATGATTCGAGACTGGCCTTCGTTCCATACATCGTTAAGATCTTGGTGACGCCGCTGCTGGCGGTGAAGCTGAACATGGCCTCATTTCTCTCGTTAATTCCTGCGTAGGTTACAGTGACGGTCTCTGCCGAGCTTCCGGCAGGCTGGGTGGTGATGGTGGTATAATTCAACTCCTCGCCGAGGTCATCGGCTATGGCATCATATTCGCCAGCAACAACAAAGTAGCTCTGGCCGGCAATAACTTCAAAATCTGAATATCCGTCCGACTCGCCGTCCTGTATGGTGTACGACCGTGTTCCCTTACCGAGATAGCCGTTGTAAAGTTGGTTTTTCAGGTACATCTTGAGAAGTTCAGGGTCAGCTTCATCCGACATCGTGCCATAATAAGTCAGCATATATATGTCCACCATCGACTTCTGAATGAAAGTGTGAACGTACTGCTTGTCGGACGAAAGAGTCTTGACGGTGTAGGTGAAATAGTTCTTGCCCACTTCGTCAACATTTATCAGTATCTGATTCTCCGTGACACCCTCCGGCAGTTTGAACGACACATAGTCAACTTCGTCCACACCATACTTGGCCACCACCTGGTTGCCTTTGATGAGATACACGTTCTCCTGAGCCATGCCTGTGACGGTCATGCACACCGCCATCATTACCGTAAAAAATAGTTTCTTTATCATTGTAGGTTTTTGTTTTTTATTTCTTTATGAACTTTTGGGTCATGTCATCCACCTTGATGACGTATGTACCGGCTGCAAGTCCGGCTGTGCTGATGGTAGTTTGTCCGGCTGTACATACCGATTTTGCAATCTGTTGTCCGGCCGTATTGTACAGGCAGACTGTCGCCTTGGCCGTGGCACCGGCTACGGTGACGCTCTCAGGAGTCACCGTCAGCGTGATGTCGTTGTCACGCTTCACCCTGTTGCAGATGCCGGATGTTGTACCGTTAAGCCATATTCCCAGAATGTTGTCCATGCTGTGCTCACGGGCTGTTCCATTTTGCGGGACAACGGTAATGGCGTTGCTTCCGATTTCTATTCTCTCCACTTCCGACATCGTCATGATATGGTCACTTCCGTCGAGGTAGAGTACATTGATATTCCTGCCGCCGTTTTGGGCCATTGTCACTGTGCCTGTTCCGGCGAGCAACAGTATCAGCAATGTGTACTTTTTGCTCATGTCTGATATAAGATGTTATGGCTCTGTAGGTTGTCTTTATAAAAAACAGGCCGCAAACACCAGAGCCATGCTAAGTGCTTGCGGCCACGTAACGGTTATGTGTAAATGTCAAAGTCCATGCGGCCTGCGGGATTAGGCCAAAAGACGTTTCACAATCTCTGAAATGGTCTTGCCTTCGGCCTTGCCGGCCATCTGCTTGTTGGCAATGCCCATTACCTTGCCCATATCCTTGATGCTCTGTGCACCGGTCTGGGCGATGATGTCGCGCACGGTGGCCTCTATCTCCTCCTCTGTCATGGGCTGTGGCAGATATCTCTCAATGACTTCCACCTGTGCCAACTCAGAATCGGCGAGGTCCTGGCGGTTCTGGCTTGTATAGAGCGTGGCCACGTCACGTCCTTGCTTGGCCAGCTTCTGGATAATCTTCAGTGCTGCCTCATCTGTCAGTTCACCATCTGAACCCGGGGCTGTCTTTGCCTCGAGAAACACTTTCTTTATGTTGCGCAACGCCTCGAGAGCCACCTTGTCCTTGGCTTTCATTGCAACAACGATGTCCTTACTAATTTGATCGAATAGCATAATGATATTATTTTATTGCTGAGTCACTATTGTCTTTAACTCCTTAACGGCCCAACCGCGATAACCCATTTAAATTCCCTAACTCCTTTAAAGAGAATCCTTTATGCTGGTATTGTCTTTAACTCCTGAGCGACCGCAGGGAGCGATAACTCCTTTAACTCCCTTTAACTCCTAAAAGAATAAATCACGAGAACCTTATAGTTCCCTGTACAGCCTCCGTCGTGTCGTCAGTTGTCTGCTCGGTTGGCATGTAGTCGCCGCTGGCCTGACTGTGGATGCTGTCAAGAATCTCACGTGTACGCTTGTACGTAGGGGTGGACTCCACGGCCGATATCACGTCATCGTTGTCCAGGTCTTCGGGGCGGAACAGGTAGATGTGCGGACGGCGCTTGTACTTCTTCGTGTCGGTATCGTTGCCGTAATAGCGGCCGCGGCGTTCCTGCCGCTGCGCCTCTCTCTCCTGTGCCTCGGCTATGCGGTTGGCCTCTTCCTGCGTGTGTTTCTTTATGCGTTCCTGCATGCCGTCCACGTTGCGTATACCGAAGCCGGTGGCCAGTATGGTCACCTTCACCTTCTTGTCAAGCTCGGGGTCGATGGCCACTCCCCATTTTATTTCAAAATCACCGAACTTGTCCATGAAGTCATGCACATAGTTCATCTCCTCCATCATGAAGTTGTCCTTTCCGTCGCGTTCCTCGTTGAAAGAGATGGAAAGCAGAATCTTCTTCGAGTTGAACACGTCGTTGTCGTTAAGCAACGGCGAGTTGAGAGCGTCGTCGATGGCTTTCTTAACACGGTCTTCGCCCTCACCGTAACCGGTAGACATGATGGCCACGCCACCGTCCTGCAACACCGTCTTGACATCGTTGAAGTCGAGGTTGATGATGCCATGCACTGTGATTATCTCCGCTATCGACTTTGCGGCCACGCTCAGCGTGTCATCGGCCTTACCGAAGGCGGCCATGAGCGACAGGTCGGGATATATCTCGCGCAACCGCTCGTTGTTGATGACGAGCAGGGCGTCGACATGTTTTGACATTTCCTCCACGCCGTCAAGAGCCTGATCTATCTTTTTGGCACCCTCAAAGAGGAAAGGGATGGTGACGATACCCACTGTAAGTATGCCCATTTCCTTAGACACGCGGGCTATCACCGGTGCTGCTCCCGTACCCGTTCCACCACCCATACCGGCGGTGATGAAGGTCATGCGGGTGCCGTCGTTGAGCATGTTCTTTATGTCTTCGATACTCTCTTCGGCGGCTTCACGTGCCTTGGCCGGCTTGTTTCCCGCACCAAGTCCCTCGCTGCCCAACTGAAGATGCATGGGCACGGGAGAGTCGTTGAGCGCCTGCTTGTCGGTGTTGCACAACACGAACGTCACATCGTGTATGCCCTCACGGTACATGTGGTTGACGGCATTGCCTCCTCCGCCACCCACACCAATCACCTTTATTATACTGTGCTCATTCTGGAGACCGCCGAAGTCTACCAAATCGTTATTGTTGTCTGACATATCTTTATCGTATTAATTTGCTGTGTGACATTAATTACATTATGCGGTTATTCAGGCTCGGCCAGCTTGTTGGCCGCCTTCTTGAACCACTTCAGAGCCTTGTTGAACGGACTGTTTGCCCGCCGTTCTTCCTCAAGCCGTCTCTTTTCTTCCTCCTCCTTCTCGCGGGCAGCACGCTCCTCTTCCTCCTTTTTGCGTCGCGCCTCTTCCTTTGCGGCCTGCTTCTCGTCTTCGGTCAGCACCACGCTTTCTGGCTTCTCCGACGGTTGGCGCGGTGTCTTCGGTCCCGGGTCGTTCGTCATGGGACGCCCTTCCTGATTGCCTCCGAACAAGTCGTTGGGATCAACCTCTTCTCCGGCACAGTTCATGTCGCCCTTGGCCAGCAGTCCGAGCACGGTGTTCATCATGCCGTTCTTGGCATTGATGTCACTGTTTGTCGATGTCACGGTATGGTTGACAAACTTCGCCGTGCGTATCTTGTCGATGTGCGTATGGTTGACAAACGCCTTCTCGATGTTCTTCATGTTAGAGCCGCCTCCCGTGAGGATGATTCCTCCGAGCAACTTGTCGTAATAGTCGGACGGTATCTGGCACCACACGTTCTCTATTATTTCCTCCAGACGTCCCTCCACAATCTCGATGAACTTGCGCACCTCCACCTGTCTCTCCCCGTCAATGGACAACTTCATCGTGTTGTCAATCTCATTGTTTTCAGTGTAGGCACAGGCATATTTCAGCTTCATCTTTTCGGCGTCGTTCTCCTCCATATTCAGTGAGGCTATGTCCTTGGTGATATTGGCCGAGCCGAGCGGAATGACGGCAAGATGGCGCAGCAGGTTCTTGCTGTAAACGGACACGGTGGTAGTGTCGGCACCTATGTCGACAAGGGCACATCCCGAACGCCTTTCAGCCTCTGTCAGCACACTGTCGGCCAGTGCCAAAGGCGCGAGATACATCTCGGCCACGTTTATCCCTGCCGCCTTAAAACATTTGTTCAGATTATTATAGAACGCCTTGCGCTCAAGGATATTGAGGAAATTGCCCTCTATGTGACTGCACTGTATGCCCACGGGGTCTGTCTGCATCTGCGAGTCGACCTTGTATTCCTGCGTGGCCACGTCGAGAATCTCCTGATCGGGATATCTCCAGTTGCCGTTCTCGTCCATGATTTCTATCACCATCTCCTGCGTCACTTTGGTGTCGGATGGCAGGTCGCGGGCAATCACGTTCCTTACGCTGCGTATCGACTGGCCGCCCACTCCCACATATACCTGTGTTATCTTTGTCTTCAGCTGGGCTGTCAGTTTGTTTACTATATTGGTGAGGCACAATGCGGTCTTGTCACTGTTGTATATCACTCCCTTGTGGATAAACGACGAAGAGTCCTCCCTGACCACTGCGAGCACATTGATGCTGCCGTCAAGGTTTTTCCTTCCGGCAATACCGGTCATCTTTGACGAACCGAGTTCAATAGCTACTATAAAATCCTTTGCTGCCATCTCTATTCCTTTATTCTTTTGTTTTTCTTCCTTACTTCTTCTTGCATATTATCTGGTTGTCAAACTCCAGACTGATGTAAGAATATTTATTCCATCCCACACGGCTGAGTCCGTACTTGTAGAACTTTTCCAGACGTTTCAGCTTTCCGTCCACATTGTTCGGCCTGCCCAAATAGACTATGTGCTCGCCCACCCGCGGCACCAGTTCCACCGTTCCGTCGGCCAACACGTTTATCTGCTCTATCTGGTTCTGCCAGAACTTGCTCTTAACGATATAGTTGCCGATGGGCGTAAGCATCTTACCGGCAGTTTTGCGGTTGATGTGCCCCGTTGCTATCACCAGGTCGGTTACATACTTGGTGTAGGGCATTATGCCGCCGCGGCTGTCCAGATAATAGTCATCACCGTTTTCTGCCTTTACCCTTATCAGCGGCATGCGCTGCGTCAGACTTATGCACACCTGCCCGCCCTGTGTCTTGTAACACTGCACCTTGTCAACAAACGGGCTTTGCTGCAACAGCTCCTCTATCTTGCGCACGTTCACAGCCTTCATCGGGCTGCCCAACGGATACAGTTTGTTTCGCTGGAGAATATTCTTTATTTCATCGGCGGTGAGAAAACCGTCGACGATGTCATCGCTGATGCCTATCTTGACTTTCGAGCATACCATGGCCTTGTCGTCCGGCTCGTTGAAAGCCGTGACGGCCAACAGCAGATATACCGCTGCCACCAGGTTGAATGTAATGACCAAATAACGTTTCCAGTAGAATCTCATCTGTTCTGCAAAATCTTTGTAATCTGCGGCACGTAGTTGTCTATATCGCCTGCACCGAGGATGATGAGCACGTCGAAGTCGTGGTTCTGTACATATTCCACCACATCCCCACTGTGTATCATCGTCTTGCTCACGTTGTCGCCCAAATTGTCGTATATCAGTTGCGACGTAACACCCTCGATAGGCTTTTCGCGTGCGGGGTAGATGTCGCACAGAACCACCTCGTCAAGCTGGCTCAGCGCATCGGCGAAATCACGGTAGAAGTCGCGGGTGCGGGTGTACAGGTGAGGCTGGAATATGGCCGTAATCCTGCGGTTGCGGTACAGTTCGCGTATGCTGCGCGCACTCTGGTAAATCTCCTTCGGGTGGTGTGCATAGTCGCTGAGAAACACCATACGGTCGGTCTTTATCTTAAAGTCGAAGCGGCGCACCACGCCTGCGTATGTCTGCATGCCGTAGCGCAGTTCGTCGGCGGTGCATCCCGCCAACTGTGCCATGGCCATGGCAGCCACGCCGTTCTCGATGTTGATTGGCACGGGCTGTCCCAGCTGCACACCGGCGACACACTCTATGGGCGATATGAAGTCGAACGTTATCTCACCGTTCTCTATACATATATTTTCGGCATGGAAGTCGCCTTCGTCCAATCCGTAGTCGTAACGCCGCACACCCTCACGCAGATTTTCCTTCATCTCCAGTCCGCGGTGAATGATGAGTGCTCCGCCCGGTTCTATCAGCGATGAGTATTTGCTGAAACTTTCCAGATAAGCCTCCTTGGTGCCGTATATGTCGAGATGGTCGGGGTCGGTGGCCGTGATTACGCTTATCCACGGCGTTAGCCAATGGAAAGAGCGGTCGAACTCGTCGGCTTCTATCACCACATACTCACTTTCACTCAATATATAGTTTGTGCCGTAGTTCTTTGATATGCCGCCGAGAAAGGCGTTGCAGTCGGCGGCGCTCTCGTGCATGATGTGTGCGCACATGGTCGACGTGGTGGTCTTGCCGTGTGTGCCTGCCACGCAGAGGGCGCGGTGTGAGCGTGTGAGCGTGCCGAGCACCTGCGCACGTTTCTGTATCTCGAATCCGTTTTCACGGAAATATTGCAGTTCCTTGTGGTCGGCCGGCACTGCCGGAGTATACACCACGAGACACGACTCCGCCTTCTTGCATGCGTGAGGTATCTCGTCCACGTTCTCCTCATAGTGTATCAGCATGCCCTCATGCTCGAGCTGCCTTGTCAGGTCCGACGGGGTCTTGTCGTAACCGGCCACCACCGTGCCTCGGTTGATGAAATAGCGTGCGATGGCGCTCATGCCTATACCGCCTGCACCTACAAAATATACTGCCTTTATGTCTTTCAGTTCCATTGTCGTTTTATCCTTTTATTTTGTTGCCATCCGTATCACCTCGCGGGCTATCACCGCAGCCGAGTCGGGCAGTGCCATGCGCAGCACGTTGGCACTGAGTGTTGCGAGACGCGCCTCATCGTTTACTGTTTCTATGGCCATGCCCAACAGCGTGTCGGGGGCGTCGCAGTCTTTCACGCAGATGGCGGCATCGCGGTCGGCCAGTGCCATGGCGTTTTTTGTCTGATGGTCTTCGGCCACATTCGGACTCGGCACCAGTATCACGGGTTTGCCTATGAGGCAGAATTCGGATATGCTGCTGGCACCGGCACGGCTGACAACAAGGTCGGCGGCGCGGTAGGCCGTTCCCATATCGCCGATGAAGTCGGTCACCGTCAGGTTGTCGGGCTTGTGGCGTTTCTGCAGTTCGCCGGCAATGGCGGCACTGTAGTATTTGCCCGTCTGCCAAACAAACTGTATGTGGTCCGCCTGCTGCTCCACCAGGTCGAGATGCCGCAGCACGCTCTCGTTGACGGTACGTGCGCCGAGGCTGCCTCCTACCAAAAGTATCGTCTTCTTTGCGGGGTCGAGTCCGAGGGCCTTGACTGCCTCCTCACGTGTCATCTTGACATCGAGGAGCGACTGGCGTACGGGGTTGCCCGTCTTCAATATCTTGTCGGCCGGAAAGAAACGCTCCATGCCGTCGTAAGCCACGCAGATGCGTTCGGCCTTGCCGGCAAGCCGCTTGTTGGTTACACCGGCATACGAGTTCTGCTCCTGTATCAGACAGGGTATGCCCATGGCGTGAGCGGCCTCGAGGGTGGCGGCGCTGGCATATCCTCCCACGCCCACAGCCGCCATCGGGCGGAAGTCTCTGATGATGCCCTTCACCATGTGCTTGCTTTTGAGAAAGTCGATGGCCACGCCTATATTGCGCGGCGACCATAGCGGGCGTATCAGCCCGCGAACGGGCAGTCCCTTTATCTCGTAGCCCGCCGCCGGCACCCGTTGCATCTCCATACGACCCAATGCGCCGACAAACAATATTTTGGCATCAGGGCGTTCGGCCTTGATGGCATTTGCTATTGATACGGCCGGAAAGATATGTCCTCCCGTACCTCCGCCACTGATGATTATTCTCAATTCGTTGTCCATACCTTATTTAATAAGCATACTAATTGCAAAATTAGTAATTTTCTCCCGTACAATCTAATTTTGGCAGGTATTTTTTCAGATAATAACTATAAAGTTTAGACTCAATTCATCCGGCTTTAAACATAAATTTGTAACTTTGTAGCAAATTTCAATATTTTTTGTTTGAAAATGTTACTGGTATTCTAAGAGATACCCAAGCAAGATTTTTGAAGAAAGCAAGAATTGTGGTTATTTGAATGAATGTGGCATTATGACAATGAAACCAAAGGTTGGTTTAAGAGAATAAAAGATGCCATAGAAAATTGATTTTACGGCTAACAATATGGAATATGACATTATTGCTATTTTAGCACAAGGCGAGCGTGTAAAGCTCGAATGTAAGAAAGCGCAGCGTAGTGTTCCCAATTCATTGTGGGACACCTACTCTGCTTTTGCCAACACATACGGCGGCACAATCCTGCTTGGTGTAGTGGAACACATGGAGGAGCAAGACAAGTCCAGACGGTTTGAAATCGTGGGCGTGGAAGACGCCGATAAAATACGTAAGGACTTGTGGAACATCATCAACAGCAAGGAAAAGGTAAATATGAATATTCTTCATGATGAGGATGTGCAGACCATAGATATGGACGGGAAAAGCATTGTTGTTGTAAATGTCCCACGTGCAGAATCCGGCATACGCCCAATATATATCAACAACAACCTTTCAAAAGGTACATTCAAACGCAATCATGAAGGCGATTATCATTGTTCTGAACAAGAGTTGAAGATGATGCTCCGTGATGCCAATGAAGCAGGTAATGACAGGATGATATTGGAACACTACACGATGGATGACATTGACATTCCAACTTTGGAGAGTTACCGCATCATGTTCAAGACCAACAATCCGGACCATGTTTGGAACTCTCTTGAACATAAGGACTTTCTTATGCAATTAGGTGGATATTCCATTGACAGAAAAGAAAGAGCCGAAGGACTCACTATGGCCGGACTGCTGATGTTTGGCAAGGGACTGCCTATTCGTGACAGGTTTGACAATCTGCGTATGGACTACATTGACAAATCCCACCTTATTGGAGAACAGCGTTATAGCGATCGACTCACCTACGATGGCAGATGGGAGAACAATCTGTATAATTTTGTGCGGATGGTGTTACCGAAGTTGACTTTTGACCTGCCACGCCCATTCCAAATGGAAGGAATAATACGCAAAGATGACACCTTGCAGCATAAAGCAGTGAGAGAGGCTGTCACAAACATGGTCATCCACTCTGATCTTATGCTCAATGGAATTCTGAGAATTGAGAAATTCGATGACCGCATCGTCCTTACTAATCCCGGCTTGCTCAAACTCCCAATAGAGCAGATATATCAGGGTGGAGAGTCAAAGGCCCGTAATCAAAGGATGCAGAATATGTTCCGCATGATTGGCTATGGAGAGAATCTCGGCTCAGGTTTTCCGCTCATCCTGAACGCATGGAACGAAAAACATTGGATTAAGCCGGAACTGGTTGAGCAGCCCGAACTTATGCAGGTAAAACTGACGCTCTTTTTTGAGAATGCCCAAAAGCAAGATGGCGTAAAAGATGGCGTAAAAGATGGCGTAAAAGAATTGTCTGAGGTTCAGAAGATTATTGTGAATGAAATCCTAAAGAATCCCTGTATTACGACAAACGAACTGGCCCAAAAGACAGGCATCAAGTTTCGAACATTACAACGTTATATTTCACAATTACAGACACTCGACATCATTGCAAGAGAAGGTGGCAGAAAAGACGGACATTGGGTAATTGTGTCTAACATTTAATTGACTTGAGGCTATATCAAACTATGTCCCTACCGTGTATTGTATCAACATTTATATACAGTCAAACAGGCATGAACATCATTTTGACACAGCCTCGTTTAATAAACTTGTATTGCGCAACTATCCTGTCAGCACTTAACTGTGCAAAGGATAAAAAGGCAAACAACAAGTTTGTTATACAGGAATACCCTCCTCATCTTCATTCTCGACAACCTTCTTTTTGGCTGTGCGGCTCACGCTGAGTATCGCTCCGATATACGCACAGTTTATGATGGTCGATGTGCCACCCTTGCTTATCAGCGGGAGCGGCTGCCCCGTCACAGGCACTATGCCCACCGCCACAAGCATGTTGAACGTGGCCTGCACCACAAGCAGCAGAGCCAGTCCCATGGCGAGCAGAGCCGGGAAATAATTCTCGCAACGGCTGGCAATGCGGGCAGTACGGAAAAGCAGGATGATATAGAGGAATACCACGAAAGTGGCGCCAACGATGCCCAGCTCCTCTATGATGATGGCATAGATGAAGTCGGAAAATGCCTGCGCCAGAAAGTCACGCTCCACAGAATTGCCGGGACCCTTGCCTATGTAGTTGCTCGACACGATGGCGATGTTGGCATGGGCCACCTGCGCATTCTTGTCAAGGTCATACTTGTCAGGTGCCACCTCCTCACTGTTGAAGTCGAGGATACGGGCCTTCCACGTGTCGGCACGGTGGAACATCTTGGCCAGAAAACCCTCTTTCTTCTTGCCAGTCTCCCCTGCCTCCGTTTCCCCCTTGCCGTCGGCAGTGAGCGTCACCGTGGTCTTGCCGTCGGCAGAAGTCTGTTCTGGAGCCAATGTCTCCGTCTTGCTCATCTTCTCAGACTTTCCGTCCTTGTCCACATCGCCCGCCAACATGACGAACGACAGTGCAAGCACCGCCATAAGCGCCACCGAGCCCATCAGTTTGCCCAACTGCGACATCGGCACACGCCCCACAAACATCATGAGCACCACCACGAAGCATAGAAGCACCGCCGTGGACAGGTTTTCGAGCATGATGAGAAATGCCATAGGCGCCGCCAGCCACATGATATACTTGAAAGCCTTCTTGCCGGTACCGCTGTCATACTGCGTGGCACTGAGTATCTGCGCCTCGGCAAGTATCATGGAGCCTTTGGCTATCTCCGACGGCTGGAACGTGAATCCGGGTATCTCGATCACTCGCTGCGCGCCATTTATGGCCTCGCCGGAGACGAGCACCCACAGCAGCGTGACAAACGAGAACATCAGCAGGAACGGCGTCATCAACTTGAAATACCGGCATGGTATGTTGGTAGTGATTACGGTGACGAACACGCCGAAGATAATCATTCCGGAGTGCTTGATGATGGGAGTGATGAAGTTGTTGCTCTTGTATGTAAGTCCGCTTGAGGCACTGAACACCTCAACCACACTTATCACACAGAGAAAGAAGAACACCATCCAGATGACTTTATCCCCTTTGAATATGTTGCCTATTTTCATTACAGAACATTATCAAAATTGTTGCATTTTACGATCGGCGTCATTGTGCCGCAGTTACGAGAGCCTTGAACTGTTCGCCACGGTCTTCCATGTTGCGGAACAGGTCGAAGCTGGCACAGCATGGACTCAACAGCACCGTATCGCCCGGACGGGCCAGACTGCGGCATGCCTCCACGCAATCGGCCATGGAGTGGGTGTCGCGCACGGGTATGCCCATATCGTCGAAATTGGCATGCAGCTTCGCGTTGTCGGCACCGAGATAAACCAGTCCACGGCACTTCTCTGCCACGAGGGGTTTTATAGCCTCATAGTCATTACCCTTGTCGCGGCCGCCGATAATGAGCACCACCGGTGTCTTCATGCTCTCCAGAGCATACCGGCAGGCATCCACATTGGTGGCCTTAGAGTCATTGACATAATGTATGCCGCCAACGGTGGCCACCTTCTCCAGACGGTGCTCCACACCGGGGAAAGTGCTCAGTCCGCGACGTATCACCTCGTCGGATATGCCGGCCACATCGGCGGCCAAGGCGGCGGCCAGACTGTTGTACAGGTTGTGGCGGCCGGAGAGGCTGAGTTCATCCTTGGGCATGGTGAACAGCGATGGACGCTCTATCGTGAACTGTCCGTCGGCAGACACATATCCGGCCTCCATCACCTCCTTGCTGTCAGAGAAGGGGCAGAGCATCGACTGAATGTCGTACTTGTCGAGTTCGCCGCTGATGATGGGGTCGCCGCTCCAGTAGATGAATGCGTCGCCGGACGTCTGGTTGCGTATGATGCGCATCTTCGCGTCCGTGTAGTTCTGCATGCAGTTGTTGTAACGGTCGAGGTGGTCGGGCGTGATGTTGAGCAATATGGCTATATCGGCACGGAAGTCGTACATATTGTCGAGCTGGAACGAACTCAGTTCTATCACATACCACTCGTGCGGGTCTTCGGCCACCTGCAGGGCGAGCGAACGGCCTATGTTGCCGGCCAGACCCACGTCAAGCCCCGCCTCACGGAAAATGTGGTAGATGAGAGACGTGGTGGTGGTTTTGCCATTGCTGCCGGTGATGCACACCATCTTCGAACGGGTGTAGCGTCCGGCAAACTCTATCTCGCTGATTATGTTCGTGCCCTTTTCCTTTATCTTCACTATCATCGGAGCCGTATCGGGTATGCCGGGACTCTTTATCACCTCGTCGGCATTGAGTATAAGTTCCTCCGTGTGATGGCCTTCCTCCCATGCTATATGGTGGTCGTCAAGCACTTTCTTATACTTGTCGCTGATGGCTGACATGTCCGATACAAAAACGTCGAAACCCTCTTTCTGAGCCAGTACGGCCGCTCCGGCACCGCTCTCTCCGGCTCCCAATATCACTATTCTTTTCATATATATGCTGTCTCTTATACACATCTCCGAGCCCACGAGACCGTACTAGATCTC
>ENA-OYXX01000138-OYXX01000138.1-human-gut-metagenome-genome-assembly--contig:-NODE-138-length-33494-cov-7.674602_pt1 | contig 33494 bp, 35 predicted proteins | sample MGYA00243976_ERZ653434 | MGnify/ENA primary metagenome ERZ653434 (study PRJEB26926, sample SAMN06165112) | human gut metagenome | biome: ENVO:00009003; feature: ENVO:2100002; material: ENVO:00002003...
ATATAAAATCCATTAATGGTATTTTTGGATTTGGACAAGATGCCGTAAATTATTATAAGAGTATTTCAAAAAAATGGAAAGTTTTCCCTTTTCAATATGTTACAGAAACGAACAAACGACAATCTGTAGGTCATTTGAACGGGAAACTCAAATTATTGTATGTTGGTAGCTTAACGCATAGAAAAAATGTGTCTATTGTTCTTAAGGCTCTTGAGGACTTGAATGATATTGAATTTTCCATTATAGGAAATGGGGAAGAAGAACAGAACTTAAAAGATATTGTAAATAGAAAATGTTTGCCAGTGACTTTTTTAGGAAAGAAGCAGATGTCTGAAATTCCATCTATTATGGAAGGATATGATGTTTTAATACTTCCTTCGTTACATGATGGTTGGGGAGCTGTTGTAAATGAAGCTATGACTTTAGGATTGTATATCATAGTAAGCAATAAATGCGGCGCAAAAGCATTGGTGAAAAATCATGCCCAAGGACTTGTCTTTATAAATAATAATTGTTCGGATTTACATAATAAGATTGTATTATGTATTGAGCATAAGGAAAAAATTCGTGATGGACTTAACCAACGGTTGAAATATAGCGAGAGTATCCAAGGTCCAGCAGTGGCAAGGTATTTTATTAATTGTTTGTTAGATATATGCAGATGATTCAATATCTGTCACAGAAGATAAGAATCTTGTCTTTTCTGTCCATTATTTTGGTTTTGTATATTCATTCAGGTTTTCACGATTATCCTAATGAGATACAGGGGATGACTTTCAACTTAAAATTGCAGGAGGCTATAAGTGGAATGCTCGGTCGGTGTGCGGTACCGTTGTTTTATGCCATAAGCGGATATTTGTTCTTTTTAGGGTTGGAAGACGGCAAAAATAAGGCTGATTATGGAAAACTTCGGATTAAAATAAAGAAAAGGTTTGGAACGCTGTTCGTTCCGTATATAATAGCTTGCTTGTTTCCTGCTGTGTTTTATTTCATAATGGAACAAATACCCTTTTGTAGTAAATTCGTAAACGGTGGATGTAACTTCTCGGATAACTTTAAGAAACCTTTACATGAGTTGATTGTTTTTCTTTATTTCGATTCCGGTAGTGGTACACCTTTCGCATTTCATCTGTGGTTTTTGCGCGACTTGATTTTTATTGTCATTCTGTCTCCGGCATTGCTTTGGGCTCGTTCGTTTATAGGTAAATATGTTGTTTGTGGAATATTGTTTGTAATGAATTTTTTCACAATATCATATATCCCTATATATGGACTATTTTGGTTTGTGTTCGGTTTATGCTTCTTAGACAAACTGTCAAATATTAAATCAGTATTCATACCTGTTTCATTTCTGTTGTTGTGTATCGTGCAGATGTCATATCCTTCAGATTGGTGGAAACAATTCAATATACCTATTATTGTCTTGGGAATAGTATCTATATGGACTGTATATGACAATATTTGTCCAAAAACATTCAATATAAACAATCATAAGTTTCTTATGACAGTATGTAGTTTCACCTTTTTCATCTATCTGTTCCATGAGCCGACACTCAATATCGTACGAAAAATCATAATTATACCATTTAATCATTCTAGTCTTGGATTTGCCGTCAGCTATCTTGTCAGTCCGTGGATATTTGCTTTTATATGGATAATTGTCGGAATATCATTCAAAAGGGCGTTGCCACATATTTATACTATCTGCGTTGGTGGAAGATAAATCTATTTTATTTTGAATTATGAAAATCATACATTATATACCCTCCATCGGAAAAGCTGGTGGCGGCGTGAGTGCATATTTACAACTACTATCACATGATCTTGGTAAGTTAGTGGAACTTCACATAGTGACTCACTGTAGCGCGGAAGAGATGGAGATGGATAATTGTACTGTGCATTATATAGAAGGTAGCATAAAGCATCCGATTAGGATGAAAAATGGATTTTGTTCCTTGCTTGATATGATAAGACCAGATGTCGTTCATGTGAACGGATGCTGGCTCTTACAATGCTCATGGACTGTTTTTTGGGCAAAAGCAAAAGGATATAAGGTCATTCTTTCACCACACGGAATGTTGGAGCCGTGGGACATAAGGAAAAACTATTGGACAAAGAAACTTCCGGCGTTGTTGTTATATCAAAAAAGAAGTATCGCGGTGAGTGACTTGTTGATAGCAACGGCGGAAACAGAACGGAAGAATTTACTGAGACTGGGATATAATAACATGGTGGAAGTTGTACCGAACGGTATCGAGGTTGATGGAATAGATGTTAAGGCTGATTGGAGAGAACGTAAGCGTATATTGTTTTTGGCTCTTTATCGCAAGAACAAGGGAATAGACTTGCTTATGGAGGCTGTAGCCAGACTTAAGGACAAACTTCAGGGATGGAAAATAATCATTGCAGGCTTAGAAGCCGACTATACGGTGGAAGTCCTGAATGCAATGGCTCGACAATATGGTGTGCAGGATGTTGTGGAAGTTGTGGGAGGATTGTTCGGTGAGGACAAATGGAACGCTTATCGGTCGGCCGATGTTTTTGTACTTCCAACTCTAAATGAAAATTTTGGTATTGTAATAGCAGAGTCTTACCTATGTGGTACTCCTGTGATAACAACCAAAGGTGCCCCATGGGCATTGATTTCCGAAAATAACTGTGGATGGTGGGTGGACAGGACTGTTGACACTATTGCTGATGCAATGGAAGAATTTTTGAAGACTTCTGTTGGTGAGCGAAAAAGAATGGGACTCACAGGACGTGATATCGTTATTAAACGATTTGCAAGCAATAAAGTTGCCGAAAATATGGTGAGAAAATATGAACGGTTGGTATTTTTGTAAAGATAAAGATTTTTTGTTTCTTATAAAGAACAAGAAAATGAATACTAAGAAAAGGTATTGCCGCTTATAATATCCTGCATTGGCAGAAGATAAATCAGTGTTGAATAATGAAAAATCCGTTATTATATACTTTCCATTGACTGTGTATCCGGTGGTGTTTGTGTATATGCAACCTATTTACATTGAATTTGGATAAATGAGACGGATACAATGCTGGGTAACATGTAGATGGAGCAGTTGACTCTTTAGAAGTGTAGATATTGATGAAGCGGTGAGGAAAATATATCCAAATGAAGCACGGTGGGATTATGTTATTGGATATAATGGGAAGGCATATTTCATAGAGATTCGTTGAAGAGTTGGCTTAAGAACAAGGCTCTTTTGTTGAATTCAATTCCAAAATCATCTCCGGCGTATATTTGGATTCAATCAGGCAAATGTGCCATACTTCCCAATTCCAAACAGGCAAAGGAACTTGCTTCTATAGGATTAAGGCCTGTTCCACGCATAAAATTGGTTTAGTTACTATTTAATGAACAAGATAAAATATACCAATAAAAACACGAACGACAAAGTGAATAAACTGTATTCAATTCATCCATGACTCAACTCGACATCGCGGAAAACCGCAAACATCTTAACTATTCCCGTATGACATACGTCAAACGGATTCTGTGGACGCTGGGAAAGTTCTTTTTCCGAAATTCTCCGCGCATAGCCTTTGGATACCGCAATGCCATATTGCGGCTATTTGGGGCGAAGATTGGCAGGCATGTGCATATATATTCGTCTACGGTTGTTTGGTTTCCGTGGAATCTGGAGGTTGGTGACTGGAGCGCTATTGGTGAAGACACGCTGATATATAATCTCGGGCGTGTGACAATAGGCGAGAAGGCAACGATCAGCCACCGTGTGCATGTGTGTGCAGGAACTCATGACTATACCGACCCGACGCTACCGTTGTTGAGGCCGGAGATAAACATAGGCAGTCAGACGTGGATATGTGCCAATGCTTTCATCGGTCCCGGAGCCAATATTGGTGAAGGCGCCATCATAGGTGCCGGTGCAGTGATGATGAAAGATGCAGAAGCATGGGGGATATATGCAGGGAATCCGGCTAAATATATAAAACAAAGGGTATTGAGAAATGGAAATTGTTAACAAAAATTTCGGGGGGGGTAAAAACAAAGGTGTTATAATCATGAAGTTCATTGCGGCACTTCTGATTACTTATTCTCACATGGGAATACTGTTCCCGAAATATGGAGGTTTGGTGACTGGAGGTGCGATAGGGGATGGACTTTTCTTTTTCTGTTCAGGTTTTACGTTGTTTTTGGGCAGACAAGACCGATTTGTCGATTGGTATAAAAGGCGGATAAACAGGATTTATCCCACTATCATAATGTGGGCGTTGTTTTCTTGTGTCGTTTTCAACTGGGAATGGTCGGTAACAGATATGATAACGACCCCACGGTATTGGTTCATACCGTGCATAATGGTTTATTATATGATTTTCTATTTTATCCGAAAGTATATGCTTGACCGTTTGGTTGTTGCTTGCATTATTGCCGGTGCAATCGTACTTATAAGCTCTTTCTTTGTGCTTGACATGAACCATTCTGTGATGTATGCGGCGGTGCCGTATATGAGGATATACTATTTCCTTTTCATGTTATTGGGAGCTGTTGTGGCAGTTCATAAAGAGAAAGAAGTTTCTTCTCTCAAAGCCTTTGTGTATGCCATGTCAGGGCTTGTCGCATATTATGTGTGCATGGGGATATACAAGATTGATTCTTTCTATTGCAATTTTCAGGTAGTGTCACTTATACCATTGCTTTTTGCCATTTATTGGATATATCGCTTTTGCAATACCGCTTCGATTTGTCGTGTTCTTGATGGAAGAGCTGGGCTTGTCATATATTTCATATCAAGTCTTACATTGGAAATATATATGGTGCAATATGCAATATTTACAGACTGTATGAACGGCATCTTTCCTTTGAACATTGTCATTACATATATGTTGATATTTGTTGCTGCTTATGTTCTGAAATGTTTGTCGCAAGTGTTTTCCCAGACGTTCAGCAATGAGAAATTCTCCGTGGAGAAAGTTTTAAAAATATAATATAAGTGTGTAAAGCTTTTGTTACTATATATATACAAGAAAATCCTGTTAAGTGCATAAAAAGTGTGGCGCGTGAAATAGGTACTGTCGGCACTTGCATAAAGCATTGTCTTGAAGTCGCAGCCATGTAGTTTCAGGTATTGCAGCATGAGTGTGGTTTTACCTACGCCCTTGGCACCTCTGATTGCTATCATAAGAGAAATGAAATATGCCGGAATTCCAGCTGAATTCATCACGAAAAGAATTCTTAAAGATTATCTTATTCCAAAGTTCACGTCATACAGAGGCACGTTTTCCATCCAGCCTTGGTCAGAGTGTGGCAGCATGGAGAGGCGCATGCCTTTCAGTGTGGGGTGTTTGTCGATGTATGTGCGAAGTGATTTGGACTTTACGTTCACTTCCGCTTTAACTTCAACGGGGATGATTTTTGTCCCTTTCTGTATGAGGAAGTCAATCTCGATGCGTGAATCGTTTGAGCTGAAATAATATATCGGTATATTACAGGGAATAAGTTGCGTATAGACAAAAAGTTCAGTAAAGGCTCCTTTGTATTCACGGAAGATATTGTCGCCAATAATTATAGCTTCGGCAGGTGTGTCTGTCATGGCTCCCATCAGTCCGACATCGAGCATGAATAGCTTGAAGGCCGACAGCTCTTCATAGAATTTCAGCGGCATAATGGGAGCCGTCGCACGATGCACGCGATAGACAAGTCCTGCGTCTAAGAGCCATTGGATGGCTATCTCAAACTCGGAAGCGCGTGCGCCTTTTCTGATTACGCCGTAGATGAATTTCCGGTTTTCCTTTGCCAGTTGTGCCGGGATGGAGTCCCAAACCATATTTATTCTTGGTACTTCATTGTCAGGGGCATGTTTGGAAAAGTCGCGGCGATAATCGAACAGAATCTGCCGTTGTATGGCGCGGACTGTCTGAAGGTTGCCGCTTTCAGAATACTCGCGGACGGCGGCAGGCATGCCGCCGACAAAATAGTATTGGCGCAAGCAGTCTGTCAGCCGTAAAGAAAGTGTGTCAATAACTTCTTTTTCGCCACTGCGCAATAGTTCAACAATCTGCTCCTGACCGATGGCCATCAGAAACTCGTCGAATGTCATCGGGAACATTTTTAGCATGTCGACCTTGCCGACTGGGAATGAAACATTGCCGTGCAACGATATGCCCAATAGTGAACCGGCAACGGCTATATGATATTCGGGAGCGTTCTCGCAAAAATACTTCAGGGAGTTGAGTATAATCGGATTTTCCTGTATCTCGTCGAATACGATTAGTGTCTCGCTCGGCTCAATATGAATACCGGTGAGGGCAGAGATAGAACGGATGATACGTGCCGTGTCGTAATCATGTGCAAAGATATTGCGTAGCATATCATTGCGGTCGCAATTTAGGTACGCTACGTTTTTATAATACAAACGGCCGAATTCTTGCAGGATATATGTTTTCCCTACTTGTCTTGCACCGTTGAGTATAAGAGGCTTACGGTTATGACTTTCTTTCCATTTGATGAGTTCTTTTAGTATGTTCCTTTTCATAAACAACATTTATTTGCACGAATATCTGATGCAAAGATACATTTATTTGCACGAATAATAGCCATTTCACCACACTTTTTTGCACGAATAATTGCGGTGGACATACATTTATTTGCACGAACGATGTAAATCAACATTAATATATGTCATATAAAATCCCTAAAATATGCCTTGCCTGTTCGGCAGGAGGCCATCTGCGTGAACTTCAATTAGCTATTGGTGACATACCGGAACGCTATCGTTGCTATTGGCTTACACTGAAGACAACCTCTACCAAGGCATTTATGAAAGACAAGGAACATGTGTTCCTCACAAATTTCCAACCGGCCAAGAAATGGACACTTGTTGTAAATTGTTTGCAGGCTCTGTTTTGGGTTGTGATAAAGCGTCCCGACGTGATTATCACCACCGGTGCGGGAGTTACGGTGCCCACGGTGTTTTTCGCCAAGAAACTGTTGGGCACAAAGATTATATTCGTCAATTCGGCGGCAGATGTCACCCGTGCCTCAAAGACACCGTTGTGGATAGAGCGTTATGCCGATCTCTTTCTTGTGCAGTGGGAAGATATGAAACAAATATTTCCTGATTCAATTTGTTGCGGAGTATTATGATATTTGCGAGTTTGGGAACAATGGATATGCCTTTCGTCCGTATGGCACGTGCTGTTGACGGATGGGCGGCTGAAAGCGGTGAGGAGGTTGTTGTGCAGACAGGCTATACACCGTATGATTATCGTTATGCCAAGGCTTTCACTTTCTGTACCAAAGATGAAATGCAGGAGTATATCAACAAGGCTGACATCTTGATTTTACAAGGTGGATGGGGAGCAATCTCCGAAGCCATGGAAAAGCGTAAAAGGATTGTTGTAATGCCCCGTTATGACGGCAAGGAACATATTCACGATCAGTTTCAGCTGATACGCAAGCTTGACAGTATGGGGTGTGTGATAGGTGTTTTTGATGAGAAAGACTTGCCGTCAGCAGTGGAGCGGGCACGTACTTTCTGTTTCAGACAACTGCCGAGGGGGGATGCGGAAAGCATTATAAAGCAAAAGCTGAAAGAGTGGTTCGGATAGATAGAATTTTATAGTCTTTTGTTTTATGAAAGTTTCAATCATAACCTCGTGCTACAACCGTGAGGCAACAATTCGCGGTGCCATAAGGAGCGTGTTGGTGCAGGATTACCCAGATATAGAGTATATAGTGGTGGACGGAGCGTCAACCGACGCTTCGCTCGACATAATTAGGAGTGAGGAGAAGCGGGTGGGGCAGTGCAGTTGTGCCGCTTCCCGTTCCGGGTTTACAATGAAGGTGTTGTCCGAGCCCGACGGCGGTATGTACGAAGCCATCAACAAGGGTATACGCATGGCAACGGGCGATGTCATAGGGCTGGTACATTCGGATGATTTTCTGTATTCCCCCCATACCGTCAGCCATATCGTTGAGCGGATGAGGCTTACGGGAGCCGACTTTCTGTATGGCGACGGTCTGTTTGTCAGTCCCGACGATACGGACAAGGTGGTGCGCAACTGGATTGGCGGCGACTACCGCTTGTGGAAGGTGCGCCACGGATGGCTACCGCTGCATCCCACGTGTTATATACGCCGTGACGTGATGCTTGCGCGGGGACTTTACAACGAGACCTACAAGATAGCGGCCGACTCCGATTTGCTCTTCCGCTATCTGCTCGGAGGCGATCTTACAGTCACCTACCTGCACGAGTATATCGTACGTATGCGCATGGGCGGATTGAGTACCGACAGCGCGAAGCGCCGCCAGATGTGGAGGGAGGACATACGCATGTACCATTCGCACGGCATGAACCCAACCGTGACGAAGCTGGAGAAGATGCTGTGGAAGGTTCCGCAGTTTGTTTTGGCTAAGTTCAAATAGGCACAATGTATAGTTGTTTATGTTGTGGAAAGTGGTTGTAGGAACACTTGCTTTTGTCTTTGTCGTTTTCCTGCTTGTTGTCTTTAAGATGGCGAAGACAGAGGCGGAAGAGCTTGAGCGCGACTTGCGGGAAGCAGACAGGTTGACGGCAAGGGAAGCAGACAGGTTGACGACAAGGGAAGCAGACAAGTCAGGGGCAGGGAAATGAGACGAATCGAACTTTACGATTATCAGCAGGACATGAAGGAACGGATAGGACGCGCCTTCATGTCCTGCCGTTCTGTGATGGTGCAGATGCCGACAGGTACGGGAAAGACGTATCTGTTGGCCGCCGTCGTTTCCGAATATCTGTCGTGTGGCAAAGGGACGGTATGGATTGTCACCCATCGCAGGGAACTCGTGGCGCAGATAGAAGACACTATGGCAAAGTTCTCAATGGGTGGTGACGGGCGTGTACAGGTGTTGTCGGTACAGTGGCTGTCACGACATTTGGGGGAGATGGCGGACCGGCCGGCGTTGATTGTGATAGATGAGGCGCACCATGCGTTGGCGAAGACTTATAAGGAGTTGATGGAGGCTTATCCGAATGTAAGGAAGCTCGGACTGACAGCAACACCGTGTCGGCTTGACGGCAAAGGGTTTGCCGACATGTTTGATGTGCTGTTGCAATCGTGGCCTGTCGATAGGTTTATCGCCGAGGGGCGTCTGTCACTTTACGATTATATGTCGGTGAAGCCTGACAGTGATGATGTAAGAATGGTGGACAGCCTGCGGAAACGCGGCGCCGACGGCGATTACTCGTTGAAAGAGATGAGTGAGAAGTTGGATGTGAGACCCAGCATCGAGCGACTGTGTGATACGGTGAAGCGGTATGCCGGTGGGAAGAAAGGCATTGTGTATGCCGTTGACATCAAGCATGCCGGACATATCGTAGACTGTTACAGAGAGAATGGCATCAATGCGGTGAGCATAAGCAGCAGGACCAATGCAGAAGAACGACATTCGCTTGTCGATAAGTTTAAGAACGGCGGGATAGACGTGTTGGTCAATGTCGACATTTTCGGCGAAGGGTTCGATTGTCCCGATGTGGAGTTCATACAGTTGGCCCGGCCTACGCTCTCGCTTTCAAAATACCTGCAGCAGGTGGGGCGTGGACTGAGGGTCTTCCAAGGAAAAAGGTATTGTCTCATTCTTGACAATGTGGGGTCGTACCGTCTGTTCGGTCTGCCTTCTGACGAGCGTGACTGGCAAGCCATGTTCGATGGCAGGCCGTGTGGTACGGGAGTGTTTGGGGCGGAAGAACGTATTCAATGTTCTGCAATGGCGGTGCGTCAGGCCGACTGCCGGATAACCGGTGGCGGGCAGAGCACGGAGATGGTGACTCTGCTCACGCACGACGGACAGCGGCATCTTCTCGACGCGGCCTTCGGATATAGTGTCATAACCGGTGCGGACGGCAGGCAGGGCGTGGCCGGAAGTGGCGGGCGCGAGGTGTTGCCGTGCATATATAATAAGGTGGAACTTTTTCCGTACGGGTTTGCAAGACTGTATTCGCGCCGTAAGGCCGACAGCGTACGCCCTTGGATTGACTTGATGAACGGTGTGAGGTTTGCGGTAAGGCCGAGGATAGTGAGAAAAGATTTTCTTGAGATGAGCACGACCGACGGCTGCAGGCTTTATCCGCGTGTGCATACACGGTTGATGGATGAAAGTTCTTACACCACAGTATCGATGATACGGTTCGGAATAGACGCCGGACTGAGGTTCGGGAACTATTATGTGCAGGCCGCCGCCCACCCTGCGCGGCTTTACCTGTTTAGGGAGAAGCGGCACGATGTCAGCCTGTTTGCCGACGAGGCGGGCAACCTCTTCTGCAAGAAAGACGGCGAACGCAACCTGCGGCCCGTGAGTGCGGTGGAATGGGACACGGTGAAGAGCCGTATGGACGGCAGCAACGAAAGATTCTCCCTAGGTCTGCGTACGTTAAGGGAACGGGGAGACTTCCCGCTGTGTCCGGGATATATTGCCGACAGCAAGTACATGCTTGACTGCTATTCTGAACTTCCCGGATTCAAGATAATGCCTGATGTGCTGGAAGGACGGTACGTGCTGGTGGAGAAGTGTGACAATCATGTATTCAAGCCTATGTCTGATGGCTGGAAATATATCTCGACACCGGCTTTCGGCCTGCGTGTGGGACGTAAGGTCAGCGGGAGGTATCAGGTGCGTACGGATGACGGAAGGTGTATTCCCGGTTTCGATCAGGAGTTTGATTTTGCTGAGTTGCTTGACGGCGGTTTTATACACCTTGTGGAGAACGGCATGGAGTATTGGGCCGACATACAGAACAAATGGCGGTATTTCTGCAAGCCTGAATTTATCAGGGACGGTTTCCTTAATATCATGAAACTTGATAATATGTATATCATCCGCAATGTCTTTCAACTCAGTGGCATGGCCTTTATGCGTGAAGAGCTTAGGCTGGGCAACGGTATCTGTTTCCTTTCCGGTAATATGGTTCTCTTGAAGAACAACTTACAGACGGTATTCAAGGTCGTAAGGCGATATGCCGACAACAGACATTTTGATATCCGATGTTGTAACAGAGCGGATGAAAGTGAAGTTCTTTTATATTATGATGGCGTCAATGAACCAAAGATAATGAAAAGATACGCCGAAAACAGTGGCCGTGATTGTTGAACTAACAATCACGGCCACTGTTTTTTTATGGAGGTATCTGATATTTGGAATGATGGGTCTATAATTTTCCTGTAATACGGCACGGCTTTTCTGTAATGGGTATTACAGCTTTCTGTAATAGGTATTACAGCATTCTGTAATGGGTATTACAGCATTCTCAAATAGGTATCACAGCATTTTTTCTTGTTTCAGCCGTTCGGCGTATTGGTCGATGATGTGCAACTCGCGGGGTATGTGTATACCCTGCGGGCAGTGTGACTCGCACTGTCCGCAGCCTATGCAGTGGGATGCCTGACGCAGGCGCGGCACGCTGCGGTCGAGTCCTATCAGATATTCGCGGCGCAGGCGGTCGTAGTCCTTGTCCTTGATGTTGTTGGGCAGGCGTCCCTCGTTCTTGCACTTGTTGTAGTGTACGAATATCCCCGGTATGTCAACGCCGTAAGGGCAGGGCATGCAGTATTTGCAGTCGTTGCAGGGTATGGTCTCCATGCTCACAATCTGTCCGGCGATGTCGTGCAGGAATTTGCTCTCGTCTGCGCTCACAGGCTTCAGCGGGCAGTAGGATATCAGGTTGTCCTTGAGGTGCTCCATGTACGTCATTCCGCTGAGTACGGTCAGCACGCCGTCGGGTGTGCCCGCATAGCGGAAGGCCCACGAGGCCACACTGCTCTGCGGTGCGCGCTTTTTCATTTCCGTCACCATATACTGCGGTATGTTGGCCAGACGGCCTCCGAGCAGCGGCTCCATTATCACGGCTGGTATGCCGCGTTTCTTCAGTTCGGCGTACAGGTACTTTGCGTCTGTGTTGCGCGGGTTTATCTCGTTGGCATATTCCCAGTCGAGGTAGTTAAGCTCTATCTGCACGAAGTCCCACTTGTACTTGTCGTGCTGTGAAAGCAGATAGTCGAACACGGCTACGTCGCCGTGATATGAAAATCCGAGGTTGCGTATCCGTCCGGCACGCCGCTCCTCCACGAGAAAGTCGAGCACGCCGTTGTCGATGTACCGTCCGTTGAGTGCCTCCATGCCGCCCATGCCTATGCCGTGGAGCAGATAGTAGTCGATGTAGTCCACCTGCAGTTCACTGAACGAGTCGCGGTACATCTTCAGCGACATCTCCCGCGACCATGTTTCCGGTGCGAAGTTCGACAGTTTCGTGGCCACGTAATAGCTGTTGCGCGGGTGGCGGCTCAGGGCGATGCCCGTGGAACGTTCCGACAGCCCCTTGCAGTAGGCGGGTGACGTGTCGAAGTAGTTCACGCCGTGCTCCATGGCGTAGTCTACGAGCCTGTTCACGGCTTCCTGGTCTATCGGTGCTTCGCTCTCGCGTGCGGCCTCTCCTTCTTCGGTGGGCAGGCGCATCATTCCGTAACCGAGCAGCGACACGCGCTCGCGGGTTTTCGGGTTTGTGCGGTAGGTCATTTTGCCCTTCGGCGGCTCAGTCTGCCTGGTGTATTCGTCTGTTGTCTCGTTTGTCTTGGCGTTCTTGCATCCCGCCAGTGTGGCGGCAGCGGCTGCCGTTCCTGCTCCGAAGAGTTTCAGAAACTTGCGCCGTGATATGTTGGATTGGTTGTCGCTCATTGTTCTTTGGGTTTTATTGTTTCTTTTGATGGCTTGTACACGTTGCGTCGGTTGTGCGTCAGATGCTTCTGTGCACCTCGTGCCCTTCCACGTAGATGGCCGAGAAGGGGCGTGCGGGACAGAGGTTCTCGCAGGCTCCGCAGCCTATGCAGCGTGACTCGTTGATGGCCGGTATGCTCGGCGACAGTTCGTTGTCGGGGTCTGACGGTATCATCTCTATGGCTCCTGCGGGGCAGTGGCGCGCACAGTTGCCGCACTCCACGCCGTCGGTCAGCGGCACGCAGTTCTTCTTTATCCATACGGCGTGGCCTGTCTGTATGGCCGACTTGTCTGCCGGCGTTATCAGTCTGATGGCGCCAGTGGGGCACACCTCGGAGCATCGTGTGCACTCGGGGCGGCAGTAGCCACGTTCGTATGACATTACGGGCTGCATGAGTTTCATCATGTCCGTCGACGGGCGCAGCACTCCGTTGGGGCATGCCGACACGCAGAGCTGGCATCCGGTGCAGTGGCGCGCCATGTGCTGTGCGCTGAACGAGCCGGGAGGCGTGAGCGGTGTGCGGCGTTCGGGGGCAATCTTGTCCTCTATCTTTGCCAGTCCGCCGTCCACTTTCTTCTTCTCCTGTGCCATGGCGGCAGTCGTGGCCATGGCCGTGGCCAGCAGGAACGAACGCTTCGACCGGTCGGGAGCGGAGGATGAAGGCTTTTTCTCAGTCCCGGTGTCGGCTTCCGCCATCTTCTGTCTGGCTGTGCCTGCCGCCGGCTTGTGCCCGTAACTTATTGCCCCGAAGCTGCACTTGCCTATGCAGTCGCCGCAGACCACGCAGCGCGTCGGGTCGATGGTGTGGTTTTTCACGTCGATGCACGATGCCTTGCAGTAGCGCGCGCACGACCCGCAGTTGCGGCATTTGTCGGTGTCTATGTGCACTTTCATCCACGAAAAGCGTGAGGCAAGGCCGAGCAGTGTGCCCACCGGACATATCGTGTTGCAGTAGGTGCGCCCGTTGCGCCACGCGAGCGTAACGATGATGACGAACGTGGCGGCGGCGATGATGAAGGTGGGCATGCTCTTAATCCACACATCGGTGGTGTAGAAGGCGTAGCTGTCAATGCGTTCGGCAAGGGCGGCGAGGGCGTTGTTGCCCAGCTGCCACAATGGCTGCATCAGGTTTGAGGCCATGCGGCCGTAGGAGCTGTACGGTTCGAGCAGCGCCACCACCGAGCCGATGCCCGCGGCGAAGGCCACAATCATTATGGCGAGCATGGTGTAGCGCAGCCACGACACGGCGGCGGAGTATGAGTACGGGTGCTTGCGCTTGTGGTTGTGCAGCCAGGCCACCGCGTCCTGAAATACTCCGAGCGGACAGATTACCGAGCAGTAGATGCGTCCGAACATGAACGTGAGCAGCAGCGGTATCAGTGCCACGGCGAGGTTGAACAGCAGTGCCGGTACCAGCTGTATGTGGGCCATCCAGTGCAGCCATCGGTGCACGGTGCCCGTAAAGTCGAGAAACAGCAGCGTGATGCCGGCAAAAAACACAATGGCAAGCGTTGTTCTAATCTTTTTTAGCATGATTTTAGTGTGTATTGGTGTATATTATCAGTTGTCTTTGGTCTCTTTTCTCCCCGTAATCCTCACGATGAGTATGCTCATTTCGTACAGAATCCATATAGGCATCGATACGACGAAGAGCGTGAAGACGTCGGTTGTCGGGGTGATGATGGCCGCCACGATGAGTATGGCCACGATGGCGTGGCGGCGGTAGCGCGTCATGATGTGGCCGTCGATGATTCCCATGCGGGCCAGCAGCCAGCTGACCACCGGCAGTTCGAACACCACTCCCATCACGAGGCACATCGTTATCAGCGTGTCCATGTACGACTGCAGCGTGAGCATGTTGTCAATGTCGGCACTTACCTGATATGTTCCGAGAAAACGCACCGTGAGCGGAAACACAAGGAAGTAGTTGAGCAGTGTGCCCGCTATGAACATAACGTAGGCACTCAGCGTCACCTGTATGGCGCAGCGCCGCTCATTCTCGTAAAGGGCGGGGGCCACAAATCCGAAGAGGGTGTATAGTACGTATGGTGAGGCGAGCAGCAGTCCGGCGTACAGTGCCGTCTTCATGTGTATCATGAACTGCTCCGTAAGCCCCGTGTTCATCAGGTGGAGCGTGAACGGCTCGGTGCCGAGCAGGCGGTAGGTTATGAAACTGCCGTCGTGGGGAGCCAGCACGATGTCGAACAGTATGTCCTTCATGCAGAACGCCACCGCCGCCATTACGGCTGTTATCGCGATTATGCGTATCAGACAGCCGCGCAACTCGTCGAGATGGTCCCAAAAAGTGGTCACGCCGTTTTCCGTTGTACTCATTTTGCGGGGCTGTCGTTGCTTTCTGTTTCTTTGGTGTCCTTTTGCTCTTTAGCACCGTTGTCGGTGCCGTTCATTCCGTCCTTAAAGCTCTTCACGCCCTTGCCGAGTCCGCTCATCAGCTCGGGAATCTTCTTTCCTCCGAAAAGCAGCAGCACGATGAGGGCAATAACAAGTATTTCCTGCATTCCAAGTCCAAACATATTTGTTGTTTTTAAGTTATTGTATCGATTGCAAAATTAATGAAAAAATCCGGTGTTGCCGTGCACATATTACAGATTTGCTTATCATAATTACAGGAGATATTCCACTCCGTGCTCTTTGGCAATCTGTTCCAGCAGTCCGCGGCATGCGTCCTCGAGCAGCTCTATCACGAGTTCGAAGCCTCTGTCGCCACCGTAATAGGGGTCGGGCACGGTGTTGTGGCCGCTGTGATGGCGGCAGTAGTCGGTCATGAGCGTCACCTTCCGCCGTTGTCCGTCGTTGCGTGCCATGGCCGTCACGGCGCTGTAGTTGTCTTCGTCCATCACTATTATGCGGTCGAATCGCTGCAGGTCTTCCTGACGTATCTGCCGCGCGCGGCTGCAAAAGTCGTAACCGTGGGCCGCGCCGTGGCTTCTCATGCGCCTGTCGGGCAGTTCGCCGGCATGCCACGACCCTATTCCGGCGGAGTCAATCTCCACGTAATCGTCCATCATATTCTCCTTCACCATGTGGCGCATTATGCCTTCGGCAGCCGGCGAACGGCAGATGTTTCCGAGGCAGACAAATAGCAGTGATGTCTTTCTGTGGGTGTTCGCGCCGTTCTCTTTCATATAATCCGTCATTTTTTGTTCTGGGTGTCTGTATATATAATAATGTGTATTGGCATGTGAGTTTAGGCAAACTCCTGCACTTATGGCGGTGCAAACTTACATAAAAAATCTGACTTTCACGTGCTTTTTGACTGGTAAAATCGTCTTTGTAGGGCCTGCCGGCCGCATAAATCATATTTTTTGTGTAATTCTGGAAGAATCTTGTAACCTCTTTACTCATAGGAGATTGGAGAGAATAGTGGAATTTCGGGTAACGAATTGGCAACCGTGATTATTTTTGCGCTTTGCCGTGAGTTGCTTAAATCAAGGCTCTCGTCTTGATGCAAAAGTAGCAATAATAATCCTAAGAACATTATATTACAGCCAAAACTTTTGCATCAAGATTAAAATATTTTGAGTTGAAGTCATTTTTCATCGAACCAACTGCGCGTGTTGTTTGCAATCCGTACCAGTGTAAGCATCACGGGCACTTCAACCAGCACACCGACAACAGTTGCCAATGCCGCGCCGGACTGCAGGCCGAACAGCGAGATGGCTACAGCCACCGCCAGCTCGAAGAAATTGCTTGCACCTATCATTCCTGCGGGAGCCGCCACATCATGCGGCAGCTTCCATGCCCGCGACCAGCCGTAGGCAACGAAGAATATCAGGAACGTCTGCACAATGAGCGGCACGGCTATCAGCAGGATGTGCAGCGGATTGGCAAGTATCGTCTCTCCCTGGAAAGAGAAGAGAATGACAAGCGTAAGCAGCAGTCCGATGACGGTCGCTTTATCGAACTTGTGGATAAAGACATTGTTGAAGTAGTCTATGCCTCTCTTACGGACCACAATTATGCGTGTCACGATACCTGCCGCTAATGGAACAACCACGAACAGCAGGACAGAGAGCAGCAATGTCGCCCACGGAATGGTTACTCCGCCGACGCCGAGCAACAACGCCACTATCGGAGCGAATGCCACAAGGATGATGAGGTCGTTCACCGCCACCTGCACCAGCGTATAGGCAGCATCTCCTTTCGTCAGATAGCTCCATACGAACACCATCGCCGTGCAAGGAGCGGCTCCGAGCAGCACGGCTCCGGCAAGATATTGGTCGGCAAGTTCCGCCGGAATCCATGCCTTGAACACGACAAAGAAAAAGATCCATGCTATGCCGAACATCGTAAAAGGCTTTATCAGCCAGTTCGTGACGCAAGTCACAAGGATGCCCCTTGGGCGTTTGCCCACATTCTTAACGCTCTGAAAATCCACTTTCAGCATCATCGGGTAAATCATCAGCCATATCAGCAAGGCGATGGGTATGGAAACATTGGCGTATTCCCAGCGTCCCAACACATCGGGAAGTGCCGGAAACCATTGTCCCACGGCAATACCTGCGATGATACATAACGCCACCCACAATGTCAGGTAGCGTTCAAAAAATCCGATTCCCTGTTTTTTCTTGTCCATAAATCATAAATGTGTTTTGTTTAACAACAGCCTCCGCAGGAACACTTTGGAAGCTCTTTCCTCAAAATCTCCGTGATATAGAATTCTGCGAACTTCTGACGTATCTCATCCCTCACGCGGCGGAATACGGCGGTAACCTGCCCATCGGTGCCCGTGGCAGCGGCCGGGTCGTCGAAACCGATGTGCAGGCGGTGTACGACCTGTCCGGTGAATGCCGGACAATTCTCGTTTGCCCCGCCGCAGACGGTAATCACATAGTCCCACTTGCCGTCAAGATATCCGTCCACACTTTTAGGTCTGTTTGCGGAAATGTCTATTCCGGCTTCACTCATCACCATGACGGCCTTGGGATGAACCTCGCGGGCAGGGAATGTTCCTGCCGAACATACCTCGAGAGAGCTGTCGAACGATTGCAGGAAACCCTGCGCCATCTGGCTGCGGCAACTGTTCCCGGTACAAAGAATAAGTATTCGTTTCATACGGTCATTTGTTTTTCCATGCTACAAGAGCCATGTTGTTATCTGATAATTCTTTTACTTTCGTTATCCATCTGCACTCCTCCGATGCTTTCATGCGCAGGAAATTATTCGTGGTATGCGTCAAAGCAAGACATGAGTTCACCACCCACCACTTCTGGGGAATGCCGGCGCGTCGCAAGTCCTGTCGTAACCGGCCGGCTTCGAATACCGGAGTCGCCTCAGGCAGTGTAACGATGATGACTTCGGTCTCGGCGGAATTTTTCAATCTGGGAAGCAGGTGTCGGACTGACGGCGGCATGTTTCCGTGCGTGCGTTCCACTTCCTTGTGGTAAGACTCCGTGGCATCGAGCAACAGGAGGGTGTGCCCCGTCGGTGCGGTGTCTATGATCACAACTTCGTCGTCGGCTTTCTCCACGATGTCCGCAAAAGCCCGGAACACGGCAATCTCCTGCGTGCAAGGCGAACGCAGATCTTCCTCGATGTAGGAAAGGGCTTCTGTACGCATGGTCTCCGCAGCCTTGGACAGGACCTCCCGCCTGTACTGCTCCAGCACATCCTTCTCGTCGATGCGGCTCATGGTAATCCCTCTGTGGAGGGCGTTGCCATAGTCCAGATGGTTTGCCGGGTCTGTGGTGGTGAGGTGAACCCTTATCCCGGCATCGGCAAGTTTCACGGCAATCTCCGTGGCAACGGTCGTCTTGCCCACACCTCCCTTGCCCATGGTGAATATGACCCGCTTGCCGGTTATCATCAAATCCCGCACCACATCGTCTATCGACTTCCCGGATGGCTCCGGCTGCCTGAAATCCATGTCGTCCCTGATCTCGTCTTCCGACAGCATACGGCGGATGTCCGCCACGGATGAAAGATTATAGGAACGCAGCGGGACTGTAAGGAGCGGAATCGACTGCAATCCCGCGGGCAGATGCGCGAGAGCCTCCTGCTGGGCTTTGAATATCGCTTCGGAGACAGGCTCGGTCACATTTCCCTTGTCCAGTATTCCGTTGATGACGCACAACCGGTTACTGATGCCCGTGGCTCTGAGTTCCCCGGAACTGCGTTCCGCCTCCTTTAATGAAGACTGGTCGGGACGGCTCACCAGCATGAACAGGGTCTCCGCATTGTCCGCCAGCTTGTCCATGACCTGCCGGTAGATTTCCTTTCGCTCTTCAAGTCCGGAGAGTTGTCCGAGACACGAGGCCCCGTGTGTGCTGTGGCTGATGAATGTGCTCCATGCCGATGGCAGTCTCAGCATGCGCAATGTATGTCCCGTGGGAGCCGTGTCGAACAGGATATGGTCGAACTGCTCTTCCTTGCCGGAATCGGTCATGAAATCGCAGAAGCTGTTGAAGGCGGCAATCTCCACCGTGCATGAACCTGAGAGCTGCTCTTCCATACCGGCGATTACGCTGTCGGGCAGTTTCCCACGGAACGGGCCTATGACGCTTTCACGGTATTCCGCGGCGGCTTCTTCGGGATTGATGTTCGCCACCATGAGACCGTGAACTTCCGGCACAGGCATGCCGTGACCGTTGAAGTCAGACCTGAACACATCCTGCAAGTTGGATGCGGGGTCTGTGCTTACCAGCAATATCCTCTTCCCCCTGTCGGCGAGTCCGATGGCAGTGGCGCAGGCAAGCGATGTCTTGCCGACTCCGCCTTTTCCTGTAAAGAAGATATATTTCGTAAGCCTGATGTTGTCTAAACTGAATGTGTCCATAAAGATGCTTCTATTTGTTCATTACAGGAACCATCTCGAGGTCGATGCCTGTCCACTCGCCAATCAACCGTGTGGAGGGATACGCACGTGTCGTGGCAATAGCTCCGTCAACCAGCGTGATGGGGAGAGCTTCGGCTCCGTGTTCCTCTAAATATTCCTTGACGACCGGATTTGAGATGTATGCTGCCGGATCATCTTTCAGGTTGTGACGCTCCACGTCGGCACCCCGTCTTTTCAATGTGTCCACTATGACGGAGATGCGCATGAGTTCCTTGTTGATGGTTGCCCCGCACAAACCGGTGGAGCAGCACAATGCGGGGTCGAATATTTCTATCTTTTTCATGATGTCTGTTTATTTTGATCGATTTACTATATTATGCTCTGCGATGCGTCCTTTCTCCAAACGCAGCCGCACGTTGCCATACAAGGATGCCGCCTCACTGTGAGTCACCATGATTATGGTCATTCCTTTCCGGTTTATTTCTTTTAGGAGGTCGAGGATTTCCGCCGAAAGACCCGGATCGAGGTTGCCAGTAGGCTCGTCGGCCAAAAGCAGTCCCGGATTGTTTGCCAAAGCCCGCGCTATCGCCACCCGTTGCTGCTGCCCGGCAGATAACTCTTTCGGCAGATGCGACATCCTGTCGCCGAGTCCCACCCAGCGCAGAAGTTCCTCTGCCCGTTTTTCATTGTCGGCAGGTTTGCCGGCCTTGATGTTCATGGCAATCAGAATGTTCTCCAATGCCGTCAGGTAAGGTATCAGCGCGAAGTTCTGCATGACGTATGAGACGTGGTCCGAACGGAAATTCTCCATCGATTTCTCATTCTGCAAGTCGATGGACATATTGTTGAACAACAGCTCGCCGGAAGAAGGTTTCAACAGACCTCCCAAAGCCAAAAGCAGCGTGGTCTTTCCCGAACCGGATCTCCCGGTTATTGTCACGAAGTCTCCCTTCTCCACATCGAGAGAAAAGCCGTCGAGAGCCTTTACCGTTCCCTCTTTACGCGGATATTCCTTGCTCAGGTTATTGATACGTATGTACATAAGTTGATATATGCTATGTGGTTTCTTCTATGTTTCCTGCATGTTGCCGAACGGTTCTATGCGCCCGGCGAGAATGGCCGGTATCACCGCTCCCAAGAAAGCTATGATTGTTGCCAGAATGACGGACAGGGCGAGATACGCTATTTCCGGGTGTACGGATATCCCTACAATCGAAGGACTGAGGTAAACCGCAGTCATCGTACCTGTTATATATCCTAAGAATCCACCTGCCACACCGACAACCAGAGCCTTGGCTATCAGGATGTAATAAATATGTGTCTTGTGGTAGCCAATCATCCGCAGAATTCCTATCTCCCGCCTGCGTTCGTTCACATTTGCCCAGATGCTGTTGCCTATCGAGAGTCCTCCCACCACAAGTATGATGAGCAGGAATATCCACGACAGCCGGCGCATCATCAGGTTGGTCTGCTGCTGTGTCTCCACAATCTGGTTGATGGTAGTGATACGTGTGTCGGGCAGTATGTTGCGCAGCTTGCCTAGCAGACCCTGCGATATTTCGTTGCAGCATCCCATGATTTCAATCGCATTTACCTGTGCCCCTACGCCGAGCAGCTCCTGCACGGTGTGCAGATTGGCAAAGATACGGTCATCGTCAATGGTTCCCGTTTCAGGTAATATCTTTGTCACATTGAATTTCCTGCCCTCTATGGTTATCTCCGAACCTTCCGACACCTGCAGACGCAGCGCTACCGAACTGCCCGCGAAGCAGTCATATCCGGCAAGGTCGTCTATGACCTTTCGTTGCAGCCGCTCATCCTTATACTTGGACCGGCCATCCGTGGACGGCGCACACGTGGCTGCCACCTGACGCCCCGCTATGCCTCCTTGCTGCCATATCGGTTTTGATGCAATCTCGTTCTTCGGCTGTATGCCTGTCAGCACTACATTCTGACCGGCGACGGCAATCCTGCGCGACAGTTTGGGCGACATGTTATCCACTCCCGGCAATGTGGACGTGGCTATCTTCTCCACGTAGCTTTCGGGGAAAGTCGGGGCATCTATCTCGGCGGCATAGTAATCGTCCACGCTTGCCGACTGGGGCAGCACGAGTATATTCGCTCCGAGGTTGTCCAGCTTTATGGCCACGGCTTTCTCCGATTCGGTCGAAATCATGCGGATGCTTACGATTACCCCGATGCCCAGTGTCACGGCGAGCAGTCCGGATATAAGCTGAGATTTCCGCTGCCAAAGTTCTTTTCCTATCAGTTTTGTAAGATTCATGATTCATGTATATTTCAGGTTCAACAACCGCCGCCACCACCGCAGCAACTTCCTGACACCACCACGGTCGCCGCATTTTTCAGTTGCAGTTTAGTAGCGTCTGTGTGGAATTGTCCTGTAGGAATGCCCTGCGCGTTGATGACGAACACAGTGGTCTGTCCCACGGCACTCCCGTTGGATAAATCCTTGATGAATTTTTGTTCGGCTTTCTCGTTTGCATCGACCGTTATCACCCGCACTCCGCCAGGCATCTCCTTGCTTACGGCCGCACACAGTTGTCTCAGCTTCTGTACTCCCGACTTGTCTCCTGATTTACCCACGATTACAAATGCCGCTTGCCTTGACGTGACGGACGAGTACAAATCATCGTACTTCGGCGAGGGTATGGCCGCTGCGAGACGCTTCGCGTCTGCATTTGCCCTTGTGAAGCCACCGGTCACATTGCCTTTTGGCGATATGCAAAGTATCACAGGCAGAGGAGCACCGGCCAGTCCCCATTTATGCACCAGCTCTTCATTGCGCTTGTCATCCCGCTGCATGACCGCCACCAACGGCTTTGGGGACACCAGTGCGGATGCGTCATCTGCAATCTTCTTGGCTGCACGGGTATCAGTATTCCCACTCTCCGTCACCACGACGAACACCGGCAGTTTGTTTGCCTTTGCCTTGTCGAGTGTGGATTGAATAGGTGAATCTCCTTTCGCCCCGACCGATGGACCGTTGGCTCTTTTCTCCTTCTCAACGGCCGCTTCGGTAGATGCGTGTGTCCGCGGGGTTTCTCCGCAGGCTGTCAGGGGAAGCAACACCATTGCCATGACAACGGTATGCCCCAATCTTTTGGATAATGATTTTAACATCATAACTGAAATTGATTTTAATTTTTTATTTGTTAGTTATTAGCCTAAATACGAATATACAGAGCAAAAAAATCCCTTATGGGCAGCACTTTTCTTTATTTTTTATCTGTGTGCTGAAGAAATCACCAAAGAGAAGCCGTGCCAACTCCCAGCTTTCAGGACATATACAATACTTTGTTTTGGTAATTTCCACCGTACTATGTATCAACCCGGCATCTTTCAGCTCTTTCAGGTGTTGCGATATTGTGGGTTTTGACACATGGAATATTTCGCTGATGTCCCCGAAGAAACACGTTTCCTGCCTGGCAAGAAAAAGTATAATTGCGACACGGGTCGGATGACTCAGTGCCTTCGATATACGTGCGATACGCTCAATCTTGTCTTTATTTTCCATCTGAACACTCATTGCCTTATGTTTTTGTTCGCAAAAGTACGAATTTTTTTTGTTGTGCGTAAGAAAGCGTTAGTCTTTTAACTAACATTAAAACATTGTTGATTACTCAGTCTTTTCCATGTGGCCGGTAATACACTTGAGAAGTTCGTGGAATATGAACGGAGATTAATCTTCTGTTGCCATCAGCCTGTTTCAATGACTGTAGGATGTCTCCGCTGTTACTCGCCACGTTCCTGCCTTAACCGTTCCCAGACCTTATCCACTTCCGTCTCGCCATCGAAATAAGGATGCTGTTCGCTCCGCCTGAAGGTCTCCCCGTTGGGCACAAGGATTATCTTGTCGGAATCCGGATATTCGCACACGTCGTGTCCTATGTATGAGCGCATATCCAAATAGGTGCAAGGCGCGTCCGAATGATTGTAGAGCTGGTGCGCACCGTTCTCGCCTGCCTCGAAGAAGAGGATGTCGCCCTCGTTCACTACTTCCGGTCCGGCGTGAGTGCGCAGGGTGGCGGTGCCGGACAGGATGAGGAACATCTCTTCTGCATAGCGGTGGAAATGATAGGGTGCATTGTATTGCCAGGGATTGAGTTGCCGCAGGTCGAAGTTCAGATATTGCGGACAGATGCCCTTTTGCTCACGCGATATGTCCGTGAACAGGCGGAAACCATCTATTTTGTCAGGATTCGGCTGAAAGTCTCGTTCTTCTTTTCTGATGATTGTTGCCATGATAATTCTTATTCTATTATATGTTCAAAAGTAAATTGACACCTCACTCCTTAATGTCTTGTTCTGTTTCTTTGCTCATGCGTTTATACAGGTAACGGCAGAGCATCGTGGAGAGAATGGAGCACTTTTGTCTCTCCTGCAGTCTGCTTTAACACGCTATCCGCTTGTAAATATAACAACACAATATTACAGGCAAAATGGAGAATAGGACATAGTAAAAAACAGAAGACCAATATATAGAAGAATAAAGTGGTACTCCGTATATCGGATATAGACAAATGTGGAACAGAATAAATGCAATGACAGAGAAAAGCAGACTATATCCGACCAACGGCCAAAAGCTGCTGTTCTTAACTACTTTCCATGTAGCAATTCCTCCGATACAGAAGCATAATGGAAAAACAATCAAATGCCCTATAATATAGAATAAATTGATTCCATAGCTTAATGCTTCCACACAAGTTGTCGCGATGCCGCACAACAGCATCATCGCCTCGAATTTCCAGAAACGTTTATCTAGCAATTTCATCGTTTACCTCCTTTCCGCCACAGGCAAACGAACAAGGAAACTATAACGCAGCAATCTATAAGCGATAACCTGTTGGTTGAATTAAATTTCTAAAATATTTACAATGAGAAAGTTGTGCATATCGCTGACATTTAGTAAATTAGTGGTGACCAAACCATTGCTTACTACCATCGCGCTTATGCACAACTTCATAGCAAAGTTCGCTCAAATTCTCGAAATCTACAAGAAATTCGCGGGAGATCGTGTAGACAAGAACGGAAATCGTCCACATTGCGGCGTTGTACCCAAATTTTCCGACCTCGAAGTCATCGCACTCTCGGCAACAGCTGAGGCGTTTGGATTCGATAGTGAAAATTATCTTTTCAAGCGGCTCCATGCCGAAAAGGGAGAAAATCTTCCCAACCTGATTACTCGCCGACAATACAATCAGCGCAGAAAGCTGACTGCTGTTCTTGGCGAAGAAATACGCAAAGACATTGCAAAGGCAATGGATGGCAAAGAGAACGTATTCAGCATAGACTCCAAACCTGTCAAGGTCTGTCAAAACGCACGAGCCAAACGGTGTGCTATGGGAATAGATGATTGGGAACGTGCCCCACAATGGGGTTACTGCGCGTCGCAAGGCATCCACTACTATGGATATAAACTCCACGCAATCTGCGGAATAAGCGGAGTAATACACTCTTACGACATGACCGCAGCCAATGTTCACGACCTCCATTATTTGAAGGATGTGCAGTGGGAGTATCACGACTGCCTGATGCTCGGTGACAAAGGATATCTGAGTGCTGAAGTTCAGCAAAATCTCTTTGACACCGCAAACATCACCCTTGAAGTTCCATATCGGTTGAATCAGAAGAATTGGAGACCGCCGACATGGGCTTACAGGAGATTCCGAAAAAGAATCGAAACCATTTTCTCTCAACTCAACGACCAGTTCATGATGATTCGAAATTACGCAAAGCAACCGACCGGACTTTTTACCCGGACTGCTGCTAAAGTCGCTGCCCTTACGGTGCTTCAGTATGTGAATTATATCAATCATCGGAAAATCGGTCAAGTGAAATATGCACTAATTTAATTCATCCAACAGGTAAGCGATAATAAATGGTAAGCATAGAAGTGGTGACGGTACTTGCCAAAATAATAGAAGAACCATTCTTCATCTAAGTGAGCATCCCAAATGCCCGTTGCTTCGACCAGACTTGCATAATCAGAGAATACCGCTATGTGTGCAGTAACCAATAGAATGATGAAAATTATACTCGCTATCTTCTGCCAACGTTTCATATTCCAATCGTTTTTATTTCCCTTTATTTGTCTCCCCGCCAGGCCTTACACTCCGTCCCGACACTCTATATAGACAATTTGAAGACTCTATATAGAGTGTCGGGATTTCGCATTGTCCGGCTTTCAGTCCTTGGCGTTCACAATGTCCGCCTGCAAGCCGAACTCAAGGTTCTCCTTGGCGAAGGCGTCGCGCATCGCCGCGCTCTTGGTGAACTGCACGCTCACTTCCTTGATGAGGTTCGCCCCCTGACGCTTCGCCTCGGCAGCGGTCTCCGCACCGTTCGCCTTTATCGTGAGGCGGAACGAGCCGAGGTCGCCCAGGCGCACGCTGTTGCCGTTCTGCAAGGCGTCGATTACTTCCGACTGCAAGGCATCGAGCACCGCCTTCACGTCGGCACTCGACACGGTGCTCCGCTTCTCTATGCGCTTCGTGATTTGTGCGAGCGTCAGCGGTGTGGCGGGCGCAATCTGCGGATAATACTTCACTTCTTTTTTCTGTGACAAAAGGTTCTTCTTGGCTTGAATGACATACTTAATCATATAATTCGGTTTTAAGTTGAATAATCTCCACAAAGGTAATCATTTAATCTGAGAATCAGTCCGGGTTTTACAAGAAAAGCGTTTCCCATCCTCGCTTTTCCTCCTTTCTTGAAAGGCTGCGGAAGTGCCACGAATACATGAGGTTACAAAAACGAGCCACTTGTGGGTGATAAACGGCCCGTTTTTGATTGAAAAGTGGGCCACTTACGATGCGTAAACGACCCACTTTTAATTCTAATACGATGACAGATACTTGACGGGAATAGTTCGTAGCATCTATATTTCAAATTGAAATTGCTTTTCATCAAACCATTTGAGGCAATCTGTTCAATCATCAATCAGAAGAATGTTCCGAATACATATCCCGAAACCGTTGCCATCACGATGACCAACGCCACATAGACGGCTGTCTTCTTCGTTCCCATCACGCCTCGGATGACCAGCATATTGGGCAGCGAGAGCGACGGACCGGCAAGCAGCAGTGCCAGTGCCGGACCTTTGCCCATGCCTGAGGCAAGCAATCCCTGGATGATGGGCACCTCGGTGAGCGTGGCGAAATACATGAAGGCTCCCGTGAACGAGGCGAAGAAGTTGGAGAGCAGCGAGTTTCCGCCTACCGCCCACTCAATCCACTCATTTGGGATGACACCTGCTATGGCCGTATCGTCGTGCGTGGAGCCGAGCAGAAAGCCCGCTGTAACCACGCCGATGGCCAGCAACGGCATAATCTGCTTGGCAAAGCCCCACGAGGAGAGTGCCCACTCGCGGTTTTCCTCGTCACGACTGTCGAAAAGCAGGATGACGGAGAGTGCAGCGATGGCTACAACCATCGGCACCAACGGCACCAACTTGGCATTAGCCACAAACATATTTGCCAAAACGACAGATAATCCCGTCACGACCGCACCCACGGCCACCCATGCCATACGGAGCTTCAGCACCTTTACCAATGACCAGCACATTACGAGCGACCATGCGCCCACGATGTACCACTTGTGCGTGAAAATCATGCTCCATATACCTGTGTCTCCTGCGGCAGGTGCGCCCCAGTTGGCAAAAACGAGTATCAGCACCAGCGTGAAGAAGTGCAGCGATGTCTGCCACATCGGTCGTTTTTCCGGCGGTGGTACGATGTTCATCTGCTGTTCTTTCTTCACCTTCTCCTCATTGCGGAAGATGAACGACATGACAAGACCGATGATGACAGAAAAGGCTACCGCCCCTATCATACGTGCCACGCCCATCTCCATGCCCAGGATGCGGGCGGTCAGGATAATGGAAAGGATGCTGATGGCCGGGCCGGAATAGAGGAAAGCCACAGCCGGTCCGAGTCCCGCGCCACGCTTGTAGATACTGGTGAACAGCGGCAGGATGGTACAGGAGCATACTGCCAGTATGCCGCCGGACACGGCCGCCACGGAGTAAGACACCCATTTCTTTGCGTTCGCCCCGAAGTATTTCAACACCGACCCTTGACTGACGAATACGGCTATCACGCCTGCAATGAAGAATGCGGGCAGCAGACACAGCACCACGTGTTCCTGCGCATACCAACGTGCGAGGTCGAGCGTGGCATCTACGGCTGTCATGAACCGCTCACTGCCGAGCGGAAGGAAAAAGACAGTGGCGAACACCGCCACTATCCAGAACAGTTTCTTCAGTTCCTTTGCTGTTTCCATTGTCCGCCTCCGTTAAATGCCGAGCATGGTTTTCACTTCCGCTTCCGTGGGTACGTGTCCTTTCAGCCGCACCACGCCATCCACCACCACGGCAGGCGTTGTCATGATGTTGTAGCTCATCATCTCGGCAATGTCGTCCACCTTCGTCAGCTTCACATCAAGGTTGTTCGCCTTTATTACCCGTTCCACAACACTGTATGTCGCCTTGCACTTGGAGCATCCGGGACCGAGCACTTTCACTTCTTTCACTTTGCCATCAGCCGCGCCGCAGCAACAGGAAGTTGCCGGTGTCTCTTCCTGTACATCATCGCCGCAACCGCACGCAGTCCCGGCGTTTTCTTCTTCCTCCACAATCAGGCTGTCGCCACACGAACATGAACAGGGCTTCGGTGAGAACAGCGATGCCCAGAATCCTTTTTTGTTTTCTTTCTTTTCCATATTGTCTCTTTGTTTTTTTGTTAAACTATAATTTGTTAGATAAGTCTGCCCACAAGATTAGCCTAATAGGGCATTGAACAAATATCCGGCAATCACGGCCGTGAGGAATATCACCGCCACGATGGTAGCCACTAATTTGCGGCGGAAGATGCTGGCAAGCATCGTCATTTCAGGTATTGCCATGCCTGCTCCGCCGATGATGAGGGCAATGACCGTGCCGATGCTCATGCCTTTGCCCATCAGTGCCACTCCGATGGGGATGGCTGTCTCAGCGCGGATATACAAAGGTATGCCAAGCACTGCCGCAACGGGGATGGCGAACAGGTTGTCAGGCCCGGCAATTCGTAGCACGAAGTCCTGCGGCATATAGCCGTAGATGCCCGCACCGAGGGCAACACCGATAAGCAGATAGCCCATGATAGGCCGCAGACTGCCCCATGCCGAGATGAACGCCTCACGCAACTTGCGCTTGAGCGGCCAGGCACGTCGGTTCTCCGAATTGCCGGCATGCCCGTTCTTCAAACGGACATTTTTCACATATTTCTGCATTCCTGCCTTTTCCAGCACAAAGCCGAACAGCACCGAAGCGACAAAGGCAATGATGAAATAGGCTGTCATCGCCTTCACGCCCACCATTGCGCCAAGCATACCTATTATGATGGGATTGAGCAAGGGCGAGGCTATGAGGAACGACATGGTACTGCCGAAGGGCACTCCAGCATTGAGGAAGCCCACGGTCATGGGTATGGTGGAGCAGGCACAGAACGGTGTCAGTGCGCCGAAGCCTGCCGCCATCACGTTTCCGATGATGCCGCGCCCGGAAAGCCGGTTCCTGATTTTCTCCTGCGGGATATACATCAGGATGATTTCTACCGCCGCGCTGATGAGCATGAACAGCGCAATCAGTTCGCACGTGATAAACACGAAATACTCTAATGTGTCAACTAATGTATTCATACTTATTATTTCTTAATGCCTCAATCATCCGTTGTGTTTGTAAGACTACGAACATTACAAATAAAAAGAGGCGTTTTTTTACATATAATTCATGTAGCCGTAATACACTCCCACAAGAATGAACAGCACAGCCACGATGCGGTTGAACCATTTCTGGAAGATGCCTATCCGCTTGTAGAAGTTGCCGATGCTCGACACACTGTAGGCAAGCACCCATGCCACCGCCATGACGGGCAGACCCGTGGCAATGGCAAAGACCACCGGCAGCAGGTAGCCGCCGCTTTCCGCCGCAGACATGGGGATGAGCATCCCGAAATAGAACAGGCCGCTGGACGGGCAGAACGCAAGAGCGAACAGAATGCCCAGCAGCAGGCTGCCCCATGCGCCTCTCAACCGCTCCATCCTGCCGGAGGCTGACACACCGAACTGAGGCAGCGGCAGCTTGTCGCCGAACAGCATGAACAGTCCTATAACAATCAGTGCCGGAGCAAGAAGACGTTCGCCCCACAGGCTGATTTCGTTCTGTATGTCGAACGTGTCCGCCCCGCTACGTATCACGGCAATCAGCACCGCACCCAGCACAGAGTAGCTCAGGATGCGTCCCGCGGTATAAAGTATGCCATTGATGAACATCCGGTTCCGGTTCTCGATGTCCTTGCTGATAAAGCCCATCGCCGTGATGTTCGTGGCGAGCGGACAGGGACTCAGAGCCGTGAGCAGTCCCAGGAGGAACGCCGTCAGCACGGGAATGTCGCTCCCGTCGAGCAGAGTCTGAAGGTAATCCATAATCGGCAGTCTATTTCAGCAGTTCGTTGATTTTCGCCTTCAGCCCCTTCTTGAACTCATCCGTCTTGTTCCGTGCATATCCGAAACCGAAGCGCGTCATGTCGTTGCGCGTCTCCTTGCCGCCCTTCCATTTGTTCACGTAGAGCGACGACCAGCTCACCTTGTATGCCTTAGCCAGTTTCGCGCCCTCGTCCGTGGAGATATCCACCACACGGAAGCGCACCTTGCCCGCCTTCTTCTGTGCGGCAAAGTCAGCATCCACCACCTCACGGGCATACTTCTCAATGGCCATGCACGTGGCACAGCGTTGTTTGCCGTGGAAATAAATCACTTCCACACCGTCACTCTTTGTCTGCGCCTGCGCCATGCCTACGATGGCGAACAGGCAAACCAATGCAATCGATAAGATTCGTTTCATACTTGTTTTTTATTAAATGTTATATTGTTTATATATGAGAGGTAATTCGTAAAGCAACGAACGAACAGGGCATAAAAAAGACCTGCGGCCACGTCGTATTCGCAAAACTACGAACATGTAAGGTAAAAGAAAAGGTGCCGTTACTCACAGCAACCCTCCTTTTTGCAGATGTCCTGTCCGAGAAACTCCCTGAACAGTTCCTTCGCCAGTCGCCAGTTCTCCTTGTTGATGCAATATCTCACTTTGGGTGTCTCTATCTCTCCCTGTATCAGTCCGGCATCTTTCAGTTCAGAGAGGTGCTGCGACACCGTGGCTTTCGCAATGGGCAGTTCCTCGTGTATATCACCGAAATAGCATGTCTCCTGCTTTGCAAGAAATTGGACGATGGCAACACGTGCCGGATGTCCCAATGCCTTTGCAAAGCGTGCCAGCTTTTCCTGCCGGTAGGTATATTCTTTTTTCTCGTTCATAATCCATGATATGTTTGTTGTTCGCAAAAGTACAAACATTTGTCGAAACGACAAAATATTCCCTCCGTGATTTTATGATTTTACATAAATTCTTGACTTAAAATAAGGCCGGCAGTATCTCTAAACAAATAGAAAAACAGCCCGCCCCTTGTCATTCTTTTATCTACGCTTGTCGATAAATCAAGATATTTATCGACAAGCAGATGATTTTATTCCTGTCTTTGTTCCCACTTTGAGTGCATCTCCCTTGAAAGTTCCACAATCTCCCGGCTCAGCTTCACAAGGTCGATGGTACACTTCTCTAACCTGTAGAGAAGCGTCATCGCCTTTTTCTCCGAAAAGTGGCAACGCAACTCTTTAACAACCTGATTGTAGTTCGTGCCGATGGCACGGAACTGGGCATGAAAGTCCGACAGCTTGGTGTAGTAATCCACCAACGTCTTGTCCACTTTCAGCACCCGGAACTTCTGCCCGAAGAAATGCTCCTTGAGAAAGACGGCTTTCGCGTACATATGCGATTCTTCGTACATCGTGAGAAATTTGTTCCATTCCACATCATCGAAGCGCACCATCACGCAGTGCGTCTTCGGGTTCAACTTGGGATTTCTCCCGTACTTGCTTTTCTTGTTCATGTTTCTTATTCTTTTAATTTAATTGTCTAATCTCCGATTAAAGAACCTCGAAATTATCCGACTGCGGAGGGTAATTCTGCCCACGGCGGTGCAAGGGTTTTCAGTTACCGGAATCAACCGGAGTAACTGAAAATATACCTTGCTGTGTCTTTGAGGACAATAAATCCTCCGTCCACCGGATTGGTTTAAGGAAAGAATACCTCAATCAACTATCATGTTTACATGATGAAGTGCATCCACTACCTGATGTCATATACACTGTCCTCTTTTGGGGGAATTTACTCTCATTTTTGGCAGCGGGCTAATGGTTGCTTCCTGTTTCTGCCGCTTGCCGCACAGGTAATCTTTCAGGTCTTTATACCCGTGATAGTTGTGGGAGAAGTTTCGGATGCATCCTGCAAACTCGATTCCTAAATCCCGATACGCCTTTCTTCCGGCCTCGTCATTGTCGAGCAGGCAGTGGATGCGCTCATATCCGTGCAACACGTCAATGGCTCTGGAAACATTGGCTACCGAATTGAGGATGACGTAATCCTGCCTGTCAAGGTTGGGCATGGTCGGGCAGTTCCTTATCCTCAACGTGAGGAAGGAGAGATAGTCCATCATGCCCTCGAATACCAGACATTTCTCCCTCGGTTCTCCCTGCTGCCGGATGTGGCTGATGTCCTTCGGTGCAATGCAGCCCTTGAAAAATTGGTTGCGCACCTCGTATCCTCCTGCGACATTCGGGAAGCCGATGGCAAAATAAGGCTTGCCGTTGTTTATGAAATGTAGTTCCTTGCACTCAGGCTTTGCCAATGCTATATCTATCCCACGCTCTTGCAAGTAGCGGAGCAATGCCGGATGCGTGAGTTCCCGTACCTCTAAATGTTGGAAACTCAGTTCTGATGATTGCTGGCGAAAAGAGAAAGATACCGGGCGAATGTGCGGTGTCTGTTCCGCAATCTTACGGAGCAGATAGGGCACATAATCGGAGAAATAAAGTTCTTGCGCCAGTGCAATGATGTTACCGCCCTTGCCCAGTCCGTAGTCGAACCACAGATTGCGGTCGGTGTTCACCTTGAATGACGCTTCCGTTTCCTGACGGAACGGGGATTTGTACCACAGGCTTTCGCCTTGCTGTTTCACGGGCGAATAGCCCAAACTTTGCAGATAGTCTGCAATCCTGATTTGTTTTGCTTCTTGGATGTTCATGATATGATATTTCTATGGATTTGATAATGGTTGAAAAATCTGTTGATTTGATGAATAGATGGTTTAATATCCTTATATACAGGGATATGCTTTCTCAACAACTCCTCAACAAACCACTCGTCAAAAGAGAAATCAACAGTCGGTCGGTGTTTTACACTCAACTTCTCTTTTGGTGTGTTGAGATTTTGTTGAGAGCGTATATCTTTTATTATCAGCACAGTTAGATTCCTATTCATCAATTCAACAAAAAATGATGGAATTACAGGGATTCAAGTTGTTCCCTTGTGATGGTGTAGAATCGTCCCACTCTCCTTATCGGCTCATACCGACATTCCCGGTTGTAGTTCAGTTGGTAGGTGGTATAAGTCAGCCCGTTCTGTGCAGGTACAAGTTTCCAGCACTCCTGCAATACCTTTCTCACTTGGTGCTTTTCCGCTTTCACCTGCGTGTTTGCCAACAGCACAAGAATATCATTCGGGCAGAACGAAAATGTGTCCGTGCCGACACTCTCCATGATGTCAAGGATAAGCTCGTGCATCTCTATCTCCAACCGGTTGCGGTTGCTGCGGATAATCTTCCGCAAGGCTTCAGTATGCAACAGCGAGGGGGCAAACCACATCCGGCTTTCCTTTTCGGTTGAGAGGCTTCGGTGTTGCAGATGGTAGAGAAAGGCTGGTATCTCCGCTTTCAGCTTTTGCAGGAAATCGGTATCATCGGATTGCAGGCGGTCTATCCTGCGCACCCAATAGCGTGTTTCCCCTGCATCTATGATTA
>ENA-OYXX01000139-OYXX01000139.1-human-gut-metagenome-genome-assembly--contig:-NODE-139-length-33328-cov-8.072732_pt1 | contig 33328 bp, 23 predicted proteins | sample MGYA00243976_ERZ653434 | MGnify/ENA primary metagenome ERZ653434 (study PRJEB26926, sample SAMN06165112) | human gut metagenome | biome: ENVO:00009003; feature: ENVO:2100002; material: ENVO:00002003...
CGGCAGCGTCAGATGTGTATAAGAGACAGAAGTATACCTTTGCAATATATTATGATATAAAAACGTTTTTTGAATATGTTTGGCAAAGAAACCTATATAAGACGCCGTGCAGAGTTGAAAAGACTGACAGGCCACGGTGTCATCATACTTTTCGGCAACAACGAGGCACCGGCCAACTATCCGGCCAATGCCTACTACCCTTTCCGCCAGGACTCCGCTTTCGTCTATTATTTCGGGCAACACCGCGACGGACTGGTGGGAGTGATTGACGTTGACAACGACAGGGAAACGCTCATAGGCAACGACATCGACATAGAAGACATAGTATGGTTCGGTTCAGTGGACAGCGTCGGCGACATGGCGGCGCAGGTGGGCGTGGCCCATACGGCCCCGATGAAGGAGCTGAAAGCCATCTGCGACAAGGCCCGCACGGCCGGCCGCACGATACACTTCCTGCCCCCCTACCGCCACGACACGATGATACAGATAATGGATCTGCTGGGCATACACCCCTCGCAGCAGCGCGGTGCCGCCTCACGCGAGCTGATAAGCGCCGTGGTGAAGATGCGCTCCACCAAAGAGCCGCAGGAGATAGAGGCCATAGAGCGTGCCTGCGAGGTGGGCTACATGATGCACACCACGGCCATGCGCCTCACGCGTCCGGGAGTGACCGAACGCTATGTGGGCGGACTGGTGGACGGCACAGCCGCGTCGCATTCGTCGAAGGTGAGCTTCGCCACCATATTCACGCAACACGGCGAGGTGATGCACGGCGGTCCGTCAGACAGTCTGCTCGAAGAGGGAAGGCTCGCCCTGTGTGACGCCGGATGCGAACTCAACGACTATTGCTCCGACCACACCCGCACATACCCCGTGTCGGGCAAGTTCACGCAGCGGCAGCTCGACATCTACCGCATAGTGGAAGAGTGCCACGACTACACCCTCAAAGTGGCCCGCCCCGGCGTGAGATGGTATGATGTGCACATGGACGTGTGCCGTCTGATGACCGAACGCCTGAAGGAGATAGGCCTGATGAAGGGCGACACCGACGAAGCTGTGGCTGCCGGAGCCCACGCCATGTTCCTGCCCCACGGTCTCGGCCACATGATGGGCATGGACGTGCACGACATGGAAGGTCTGGGACAGCAGTATGTGGGCTTCGACGAGGAGACGCAACCCTCCGAACAGTTCGGCACCAACTGCCTGCGCATGGGCCGGAGGCTCGAGGAGAACTTCGTCATGACCGACGAGCCGGGCATCTACTTCATACCCGCGCTCATCGACGACTGGCGCGCCTCAGGCCACTGCAGCGAGTGGATAAACTTCGACCTGCTCGAGACCTACAAGGATTTCGGCGGCATACGCATCGAAGACGACATAGTGATAACGCACGACGGATGCCGCTTCCTCGGCAAGAGCCGCATACCCTACCACCCCGCAGACGTGGAGGAGTTCATGAAGAAGAACAACGACACAAACGGTCTGTAACGGACCGGCAATGCAAGACAACAAAACAAAACAATAACAATAGAAACAAGCATGAAGAAGATTTTAACTTTGTCGCTCGTCGCACTAATGGCTGCGGGAGCGAACGCACAGGAGAAGAATGATTCTGTGAACAAGAACAAGCCGGTGTTCACCACCATCAAGGAGAATCCGATAACAAGCATCAAGGACCAGAACCGCAGCGGCACATGCTGGGCCTACTCTACACTGTCATATTTCGAAAGTGAAATACTGAAGAAAACGGGCAAGACATACGACCTCTGCGAGTCGTTCGTAGCCAACAAGAACTACATGGACCGCGCCATACAGGTGGTAAGACTGCACGGCGACTGCCAGTTCTCGCAGGGCGGATCAGCATACGACGTGCTCTACGTGCTGCAGAACTACGGCATCTGCCCCGAAGACGCCATGCCATTCCCCGGAAGTCTCTACGGTGACTCGCTGCACAACTTCAACGAGTTCTTCGAGGTGATGACCCCTTATGTGACAACCATCGCCAAGAGCGAGGCAAAAAAGATTTCGGGCCAGTGGAAAGTGGGACTGCAGGGCATACTCGACGCCTATCTGGGACAGTGCCCCGCCACGTTCAAGTATGAGGGCAAGACATACACCCCGAAGGAGTTTGCGGCAAGTCTCGGGCTTGACTGGAACGACTACGTGACCATCACAAGCTACACACACCACCCGTTTTGGACAGCCTTCCCGGTGGAAGTGCAGGACAACTGGCGCAACCCGCTGTCGTGGAACGTGCCCATGGACGACATGATGCGCATAATAGACAACGCCATCGACAACGGCTACACCATTGCATGGGGCGGCGACGTGTCGGAAGAAGGCTTCACACGCAAGGGCACGGCCTACGCCTACGACATGAAGCAGGTGCAGAGCCTGGCCGGAAGCGACGCAGCACGCTGGCTCCGTCTCACATCGACGAAGAAGACAGCCACGTTCGACTCACTGGGATGCACGGCTCCGGAAATCGTCCCCACACAGGAACTGCGCCAGCAACGTTACGACAACTGGGAGCTGACCGACGACCACGGCATGCTCATCTACGGCGTGGCCAAGGACCAGAACGGCAAGGAATACTACATGGTGAAGAACTCATGGGGTGAGTGGGGCGACTATAAAGGCATCTGGTATATGACCAAGACCTTCGTCAAGGCCAACACCATGGACTTCATGGTAAACAAGAACGCCATACCGAAGGATATCCGCAAGAAGCTCGGCATATAACGCAAGAAGCTCGGCATATAAAAAGAGGGTGTATCAAAATGGTTGCATATCTGGCAGGAATGTATCCCTACCGTGTGCAGTATAGGCATTTTGATACAACCCCCTTTAGGGAAATATAAAGTACACTTACCTAAAATCATGAGTATCAACTACTTACATAATATAACGGGGGGGGGTAAAATGAGAAGAAGTGATGACGCCAGCGAATTCAAACGACAAAGCATGAATGCCATAAGACGCCGGAAGATGCTGAAAAGAGTCACTTTCATCACCCTGCTGACAATAGCATTATTGATGGGTGCAGCAGTCGTACTGGCTTATACCATCGGATAAATATCACATTATTGAAATGAAATGAAAAACAGGTGCCGCATCTTTAATCAGGTGCGGCACATTGTTTTTATTTCATTTTATCCTTTTATCCAATCCTTAAAAACTCAAAAACTTGCAAGGCATTTATCATTTTTCTTATTTTTTATTAGTAACTTTACACGCTATATCTACTCATGCCACGTGCAGCACATGCCTCGCGGCAATGCCGGCACAGGCTGCAACGCGGCAAAAACACCACAAAACCCGCCCCGGCAGCAACGAAACGAAAGGGAGAAACAAGGGTTTGACACAACAAAACAAGAAAATAAAAAAACAGTATAAATGCAGTTCAAATGGAATTATGAGCCGCTGACACCCGAAAGAGAAAAGGCCGCCAAGGAATTGGGAGAGAAAATCGGCATGAGCCCGATACTCGCCAACCTGCTCATCCACCGTGGCATCAAGACGGAGTCGGCAGCAAAAAGATTTTTCAGGCCAATGCTCAACGAGCTGATTGACCCATTCCTCATGAATGACATGGATGTGGCCGTGGACAGACTCAACGATGCCATGGGGCGCAAGGAGCGCATCATGGTATACGGAGACTACGATGTGGACGGCTGTACGGCTGTAGCCCTGGTATATAAGTTTCTGCAGCAGTTCTATTCAAACATAGAATACTACATCCCCGACCGCTATGACGAGGGTTACGGAGTGAGCCGCAAGGGTATAGAATACGCCAAGGAAAGCGGCGTGAAGCTGATTATCGTGCTCGATTGCGGCATAAAGGCCATCGACGAAATAGCCTATGCCAAAAGCCTCGGCATCGACTTCATCATCTGCGACCACCACGTTCCCGACGAAGAGACACCGCCCGCCGTGGCCATACTCAACCCCAAGCGCGCCGACTCCACATACCCCTTTCACGATCTGTCGGGCTGCGGCGTGGGCTTCAAGCTGATGCAGGCGTTCGCAAAAAACAACGGCATACCCTTCGCACGGCTCATCCCGCTGCTCGACCTGTGCGCCGTAAGCATAGCGTCGGACATTGTTCCCGTGACAGGCGAGAACCGCACGCTGGCCTTCCACGGCCTGAAGCAGCTCAACCAAAGCCCGTCGGTGGGCCTGAAGGCCATCATCGACATCTGCGGGCTGACCAACCGAGAGCTTACGATGAACGACATCGTCTTCAAGATAGGGCCGCGCATCAATGCCTCCGGACGCATGCAGAACGGCAAGGAGGCCGTGGAGCTGCTCGTGGAGAAAGACTTCAAGCGGGCTCTCATCGAGGCGAGCATGATAAACGAGTACAACGAACAGCGCAAGGATGTTGACAAGCAGATGACGGAAGAGGCCAACTCGATAGTGGAGAAGCTGGAAAGCCAGAAGCACCTGTCGTCGATAGTGCTCTACGACGAGAACTGGAAGAAGGGCGTGATAGGCATCGTAGCCTCACGACTCACCGAAATCTACTTCCGCCCGACGATAGTGCTCACCATGAGCGACGGCATGGCCACAGGCTCGGCACGCAGCGTTGCCGGCTTCGACATCTACGACGCGATAAAGAGTTGCCGCGACCTGCTCGAGAATTTCGGCGGCCACACCTATGCCGCAGGCCTCTCGCTGAAGTCGGAAAACATAAAGGAGTTCATACGCCGCTTCCAGAAATACGTCAACGAACACATCATGCCCGAACAGACGCAGCCCATGCTCGACATAGAAGAGGTGATAGACTTCAAGGACATAACGAAGAAGATGCAGGCCGACCTGAAGAAGTTCGCACCGCACGGTCCGTGCAACCCCAAGCCGCTTTTCTGCACACGCAACGTCTACGACTACGGTACGAGCAAGGTGGTTGGCCGCCATCAGGAGCACATCAAGCTCGAACTGGTTGACAGCCGCTCGAGCAACGTGATGAACGGCATAGCCTTCGGGCAGAGCAGCGCCGCACGGTACATCAAGAGCAAACGGTCGTTCGACATCGTATACACCATCGAGGAGAACGCCTACAAACGCGGCGAGGTGCAGCTGCAGATAGAAGACATCATGCCCGAAAGCCAAAAGACAAAGAGTGAAGAATAGCGATACAACATCTTTCAACAAGGATACTGCTTCTTTCGAATCCATCCTGAAAGAGTATTGGGGCTATGACAGCTTCCGCGGCATACAGCGCGAGATAATAGAAAGCATAAGCGCAGGGTGCGACACACTCGGGCTTATGCCCACGGGAGGCGGCAAGTCGATAACATTCCAGGTGCCGGCACTGGCCCAAAAGGGTGTCTGCATCGTCATCACACCGCTCATAGCTCTGATGAAAGATCAGGTGATGAACCTGCGCAAACGCGGCATACGGGCGGCGGCAATATACTCCGGCATGTCGCGCGAAGAGGTGCTGACCACGCTCGACAACGCCGTCTTCGAAGCCGTCACCATACTCTATGTATCGCCGGAGCGTCTTTCCTCGCAACTGTTCCAGACCAAGCTGAGGCACATGAACGTCAGTTTCATCACCGTAGACGAGGCCCACTGCATCAGCCAGTGGGGCTACGACTTCCGCCCTTCGTACCTTAAGATAGCCGACATACGCAGCATAAAGCCCGACGTGCCGGTGCTCGCACTCACCGCCACGGCCACGCCCGCCGTTGTAGATGACATACAGCAGCGCCTCGGTTTCAGGGAAAAGCGCGTGTTCCGCATGAGTTTCGAGCGCAAGAATCTGGCTTATGTAGTGCGGCACACCGGCGACAAACAGGGCGAACTGCTGCACATACTGCAGAGCGTAGGGGGCAGTGCCATAGTGTACGTGCGCAGCCGGCGCCACACCAAGGAGACCGCCGAGCTGCTGTGTGCCTGCGGTGAGCGCGCCACATACTATCACGCCGGCCTCGAAAGTGCCGAAAAAGACAAGCGGCAGAAGGCATGGCAAAGCGACGAGGTAAGGATAATGGTGGCCACCAACGCCTTCGGCATGGGCATAGACAAGCCCGACGTGCGCATCGTTGTACACACCGACTGCCCCGACAGCATAGAGGCTTACTTTCAGGAAGCCGGCCGGGCCGGGCGCGACGGGCGCAAAGCCTACGCCGTACTGTTGTGCAACAATGGCGATTCAGCCAAATTGTCAAAACGCATCAGCGACAACTTTCCCGAAAAGGACTATATAAGAAAGGTGTACGAACACCTTGCTTATTTCTACCAGATAGCCACCGGCTCCGGCTACGGACTCACTTTCGAATTCAACATCGACAAATTCTGCCGCGTCTTCGGCCACTTCCCCATACAGGTTGAGGCGGCACTGCACATTCTCACACGTGCCGGCTACATCGAGTATATAGAAGAACAGGACAACGCCGCAAGGGTAATGTTCCTCACCGAACGCGACAATCTGTATATGCTGAAGAACAATACGGAGGCCGAAGACAAGCTAATCGTAGCCCTGCTGCGCAGCTACAGCGGACTCTTCAGCGACTATCAGTTCGTCGACGAGAGCCTTCTCGCACAGGAGACGGGCACCGCCACGCACGATGTACACCAAACCCTGAAGGCACTCGGGCGCAAGCACATCATCAGTTTCATACCGCGCAAACGCACTCCCTACATCCGATACACCCAAAGACGCGAAGACCCCGAACACCTGTTCTTCCCGAAAGAGATATACGAAGAGCTGAAAGACAGATTCACCGAACGTGTGGAGGCGATGAAGGAATATTTCTCTTCCGACGGCGTCTGCCGCAGCCGCATGCTGCTCAACTACTTCGGTGAAGACCAGACACACGACTGCAATACATGTGATGTGTGCCTTGAACGAAACAAAAACCACACCGATGATGACGGCACCGCAGCCGCCAAATCGGCAATACTGGCACTTCTTGCCGACAAACGCCAACACCACACAACCGAACTGGACAACATAAGGGGCCGTTACGACCATACAGACGCCGCCCTTTCCGCACTGCTGGACGAGGAAAAGATACACCAAAAGGACGGCATGCTCTTTTTATGCTGATTTTTTTTCACTTTCAGACTTAATTTTTTTCATTTTCAGACTTAACATCCCCCAACCTTAAACGTATACAAAGCATAAAAGATGACACCGGAAGAATTTGAACATATCGCCAACAAGCTCCGTCCCAAGCTCAAAAGCATAGGGCGCGACTTCTTCTCAGACCGCGACATGGCCGACGATGTGGCACAGGAAGTGCTCATGCGACTGTGGATTATGCGGGAGCGGATAGACGTAAGACTCGGTGTCGAGGCACTCGCCTCACGCATGGCAAAGAACATTTGCGTGAGCGAATGGAGGAAAAGGAAGACCCGCTTGGCCGCAGACATGTCCGCACCTCCGCCCGACAGCTGCCGCCAGTCCACGGCAATGGAAGACAGCGACAACCGCCGCATGCTCGAAAAGGCCATCGGCTGCCTCACCCCCACCGAGGCGCGACTGTACCGCATGCGCCACATGGCAGACATGGAACTGGCCGAGATGGAGACGGTGACCGGCATAAAAAGCCGCTCGATAAGCGCAATGCTAAGCGCGGCACGCCGCAAACTGCTCGAAGCCATAAGGCAACAGGGCGGCCTCTGAACGCAACAGGCACAACAGCAACCACACCTTATTATATAAAGGCAAATGAAAAGAGACAACAAACATACCGCAACGGCAGCCGAACAGCAACGGCTCACCGAACGATTCCTCGCCGGAGAAACCACCGTCGGCGAAGAGCACAGGCTCTGCGAACTGCTAAAGAACGCCGCAGCTACAGACGAGGAGCGCGCCCTGCTGGGCATCCTGCCCCCCCCCGCAGACGGCAACGACATCGAGGCATGGCTCTCTGAAGACGAAACCGCCACCTACGACGCCATCGTACGCCACCGTCGCCGCCGCCTGCTGACGGCGAGATGGGCGGCAGCAGCCGTATTCATCGCACTTGTGTTCGTCACGGGAATGTTCCTCGGACGCAACACAACATATACCGACACCAAGGAAAACAACCCGCTGACGGCACTCAACGCAACACCGCCGGCACCCGACACCACACCCCTCACCCCGACAGCAACACCCCTCATGCCGCCGCCGACAACGCCGAGGCATACATCCGCGCAAGCGGCCACACCTCCGGCAACCGCCAACAATGCCACAAAGACATGGAATGACACTGCCGCCACCACCGCAACAGCGGCCGGTATGACGGCAGCCGACAGCATGACAATACTCGTAGAGCGTATGGAACGCGACCTCGACAACCTGTCAGACAGCGTCTATCTGGCACATGTGGAGCAGATAATAAAGGCCGACGAACGGTTCCAGAAGCTGATGAACAAGATTCTGATAAACAACATCACACACCAGGACAGACCTGCCGAGGCACACAACACCGACAACCAATAAAACCACACCGCAATATGAAGACCATTCTGACACTCATAACATCGCTGCTGCTCACGGCCGCGACAACGGCAAGAGCTGCATCCGCCAACCCCTCCGACCCCATGAAGAAGGAGATTGAACGCTTCATCAAGACAGACGACAAGAAGATAGGCTTCTCGCATCCCGGCACAGGCCACTACGTATGGAACTTCAAATACATGCTGAGCGAAGGCGATACCGCCTCCGGACGGCTGCCGAAGTCGCTCCAAAGACTCGACCGCGCCTTCAGGCACACCACCGGCCGGGCCACCACCATGCTCACCCACTGCCCCACCGACGGCGATTCGCCGTTTCACTGGATATCATTCTCGTGGCCCGACACCTACTGGGCACGCATCTGTTTCCGCTATAACATGCGCGACGATTTCACCTACCGGTTCTCGACATTCACCGGACAGGACTCGCTGCGCACGCTCTACGGCATAGTCTGGCGGCGCGAAATGTTCTACGACAAGGACTCCCTGCCATGCCACACCATCGACGGCTATCTCATAAAGATGGAGGGAAGCCACTGGCGACTGGACGATCTGAACACAACATACATACCCGGCCGCAACCAGTCGAACAGGAGCAAGGCCACCCCCACCGACACAACGGCCTTTGCCGAGCTGCGTGAGAAGACCAGATACATAGCCGGCCTGTACGCCACACACAAGGCAAACGATGACGAAAGGGGATGCGACGCCGCCGTATACTTCTTCCACAAGCTCGCGGAAGACCTCGAAAGCACACTCACAGCCAAGCAATATGACGAGATAAGCGCCATGGCCCAAAAGATGTACACAAGCGGTTCCACCAGCCAGCGCAACAGTATTCTGGGCAAAGCCCTGATGACTCTGAGGAGTAAAAGCAAGAAACGCATTCGTCCCATCGAACTTGTGAGAACCACCCGCAACCGACCGTTCATGCGAAACGAGTTCCAGGCCAAGCTCATCTGCGAGACCTACAGCTGCCCGGAGGAAGCCGAAAGACCGCGAAACAAGCGCAACATCAGCGGAACCGCAGCCCCCGGGACAAGCGAACTGACCCTCAAACCGGCCTCATACCCCTTCGGCGACTACGAAGATATAGCCATTGCAGAAGACGGCAGCTTCACATTCACCTACGAGGCGGAGCCCGACCAGATGTTCGAGATAACCGACGACAAGGGCCACACATACGCCTTCATCGCCGACACCGTGCCCGTAGTGCTCGACATGGCGCGCCGGACAATGAGCGCATCGGCCCTCAACATGAAGTTCATGGCCTGCCAAAACCGCATGCACGACTATGAGCGCGAGGCCAAAAAATACACCACCGACATAGAGGATTACACGCAGACAATCGACAACGACGGCATGCTCGCCCTCATCGACAGCGCCGATGCCGCCACCGACCGCATCATCCGCGACAACATGGACAGCCCCATCGCCGCCTACTATCTGTCAAGAACCTACCCCAACATGAGCTGCGAACGACTCGGCGGCCTGCTCGACAGCACCCGGGCATACGCCTCACACAAGGCCATGCTGCCCGTTTGGCAGTTCTACCGCAACATGGAGAAGCGCCGCCCGGGCCTCATGTACACCGATGTAGGGCTTACTGACCCCGAAGGCAAGCCCCACCGCCTGAGCGAATACGTAGGCCGCGGCCATGTGCTGCTGTTCTTCTGGAACATGGACGGGGCAAGCCGCGGAGAGATTCCCATGCTCAAGATTATGAACAGGCGGTACAGGGACAACGGTCTCAACATAATCGGCATCTATCTCAGCTCCGACCGCAACGACTGGGCGCAGTATGTGGAGAAGCGCGGCATACACTGGACGCACCTTTCCAACCTCGACGGCTTCAAGTCGGAGGTGGCGCGGGCCTACGGAATCACCTCCATGCCCGAGTATGTGCTCATCGGTCCGGACGGGCGGATAGTCTCCTCGGGGCTCATAGGCCACTGGTTGCAGAAACAAATCGATGAGATATTCAAAAAGAAGTAATTGTTTTTTAGTTTAATAATATGAGGCCGTGAACCCGGCCGGCGGGCATTGCCATGCGAATGACGGTGCCCGTTTTTCAAAAAAACGCACATGAGAAAATACATTATAACCATCGTCTGCCTCCTTGCGGCCACCGCAATGCAGGCGCAAACGGCATCCGACACAGGGAAAAGCCGAAAGAAAGAAAAGACAGTGACCATAGGCGGCAGCGTCTACGACTCCTTCACACGTGGCAAGCTGGCGGCATTCGTCACGCTGATGCGGCCCGACTCCACCGTGGTGGACACCGCCACATGCTACGTAAGCGACAGAGGAACATGGTCGTGGTACGACTTCAAGGTACCGCGCACTGTGGCCAAGTACATCGTCAAGGCATCGTACGACGGCTACGAAGACTGCCTCGTCGACTTCGAGATAAAGAAAATAGGGCGCAAATCGTACTTTGAGATACCGCAGCACCTCATGAAAAAGCGCCGCAACGGCAGCGGCATGGAGGGCGGAAGCCTCAACGAGCTGGTGGTCAGGGGCACGCGCGTGCAGATAGCCTACCGCGGCGACACCATCGTCTACGACGCCGCGGCGTTCAACCTGCCCGAAGGCTCGATGCTCGACGGACTCATCCGCCAGATGCCCGGAGCGGAAATAAAGGACAACGGCGACATCTACGTGAACGGAAAGAAGATAGAAAACCTGCTGCTCAACGGCAAAGCCTTCTTCAAGGGCGACAACAAGGTGATGCTCGAAAACCTGCCCTACTTCACCGTAAAGAACGTTCAGGTGTATCACAAGAGCACGGAGAAGAGCGAACTGGCGGGCCGCGACGTCGAGGAAAAGGAGTATGTGATGGACGTCAAGCTGAAGCGCGAGTACGCGCGGGGCTACATTGCCAACGCCGAGGCGGGCGCAGGAACCGAAGACAGATGGCTGGGCCGCGCCTTCGGACTGTACTACGACGACCACACCCGCCTGTCGGCCTTCGCCAACGTCAACAACGTGAACGAAGACCGCAAGCCCGGAAGCGACGGCGAATGGAAGCCGTCGGACATGCCGCGCGGCCTGCTCAAGACGCGCCAGGCAGGTGTCGACCTCGATACGGAGGACAAGGAGAAGACTTTCAGCGAGAGATTCTCGTCAACACTGACATGGAAAGACGCCGACAACGAGACAAGCACGGCCTCGGAGAGCTTTGCCACAGACGGCAGCATCTACCGCGGAAGCTCGTCGAAAACGCTCAGCGACGATTTCCGTTTCAATCTGCAGAACCAGTTCTCGCTGCGGAAACTGCGCCTCAACTCCTTCACATGGCTCAACTACACCAACGGCAACAGCATGTCGGAAAGCCGCGACTCCACCTTCACCACCACACTTACCAACAGGCGGTACAGCCTCGGGAGCAACCGCTACCGCAGCATCAACATAAACCAATACCTGTACTGGAGCAAAAGTTTTGAGTCGGGCGACTACCTGTCGGTCAATCTCAGCGGCTCATACTACAACAACAAGCCCGCCGAAAGCTTCAGCCTGACGCGCACCGACTATGCCGCCACGGGCGGACAAGACCTGCGCAACAGCTATACCGACAGCCACACGAGCAACTACAATTATGACATCAGCGTCAATTATGACTTCGCCCTGCCCGGCGAATGGGAGATAGGACCGTATCTGAAATACTCGCAGAACCAGCAAAGCGTGACCAACGGCTTCTACAGGCTCGACATGTTGGATGACGAACGCTACGAGGAATTCGGCCTGCTGCCCTCCACCCGCGACTCGCTCGACATGGCACTCGACGCCGGCAACAGCCACATATCCAACACAATGGTGCGCGCCTATACCGGCACAATGGCGCTGTCGAAATATACAGACAAGATGAGTTTTCGCATTTCTCTGCCCGTCGGGCGGATGACAGAGCGGATGAACTACCACTGCGCCACCCTCGACACCACGGCCCACAGGGCATATACATTCTTCGAACCGCACATCTTCCTGAGAACATACGGCAAGACCCAACTATATTTCAGATACGACCTCAGCGTGTCGCGCCCCGACTTCGCGTCGCTCATGCCCGTGAGCAACGACTCCGACCCGCTCTCCATACGCATCAACAACCCCGGAATAAAGAACCGCAAGACGCACAAGTCGGAAGGAACCGTAACGTTCAGAAACGACTCCCTCGGCTCGTCGCTGTACATGGGCTACGACTTCCGGCTGGAACAGAACGCCCGCGGCACCCGAACCACATACAACCAGGCCACCGGTGCCTACACCCGCATGACCGACAACGTTGACGGAAACTGGAGCGGAACGCTGAAGGCCGGATGGCAGCGCCCCATAGACAGGCAGAAACGCCTGCGCTTCGACGTAAGCGGAAGCGTGAAATACGAGCGCAGCGTCGACTTCGACATAGCCTACGACACCGATGCCGACGTGCTGAGCAAGGTGACAAACATATACACCCGCCTCAACGGCAAGCTCTCATACCGCCACGACAAGCTCTCGGCGGCCGTCGTGTCAAAACTCGTCATGCGCAACAGCACGGGCAACACCGACAGCTTCGAGCGCATCGGCACCTACGACTTCCAGTACGGCGGCAACGCCCAGTACACCATTCCGGGCACCGGCCTGACCGTGGCCACAGACATAAACATGTTCTGCCGCCGCGGCTACAGCAGCCGGATGATGAATACCGACGACCTCGTATGGAACGCGCAGCTCACCCGCTCCTTCTTCAACGGCCGCCTTACGGCCAAACTACAGGCCTTCGACCTGCTGCACCGGCTGTCTGCCGTGCGCTACAACATCAACGCGCAGGGCCGCACCGAGACATGGTACAACTGCATACCGCGCTACGTAATGCTCACCGCGGCGTACAAGTTCACCAAGAAACCGGAGAAGAAGTAAGCCCGGAAGCATGCTGCATGTGTAATTTTTATTCGTAAAAAAACGCACTTTTTCCCACCCATTCTGGAAAAACAGGATGCCGGAAAATGCCCTTCGCGGGCACAAAACGGCGGCCATAACACCTCAAAAACACCGTTTTCGGCTCCCGAAACGGCCGAATCACCGTCTGAAACGGCCCGTTTTGCCATGCAAAGACTCATATTGCCTTGCAAAAGTGCCCATATCACAGTGCAAAAGTGCCCATATTGCAGTGCGATATGGGCACTTTTGCATGGCAAAACGGGCCTCTCTGCTTTCTTTACACGCCGCTTTTATCCGCCCGTTCCGTAAGTATCTGACAGTCAGCGCATCCTGTTTCAGCCGAAAATGCGCCATTTCCGCCCCTCCGGCGGCAAGCGGCGGTTTTGCGGCGTACGGCGAAGTGTTTTGTCGCAAATATTCACATACGGTGCAAATCACGTCCCACAACACACAGATTGTTATAGATTGAAAATCAGGAGCAATATTTTTATATATGAGATACACGGCATTTGCGAATAGGATGCACAGCATTTGCAAATGAGATACACCGTGTTTACGGGTACGCCCCGCAGGGGCAGCAAGCCCATAGCCCGGGGCAAGCGAAGCGGCACCCCGGGTTTTGGTAATGTGTGAGCACGCGCCCTGAAAGGGCAAAAGCATACGATCACGCAATGTAAATATCTGATTTTAATGCTTTTGCCCTTTCAGGGCGCATATCAGCACCCATATTATACCCGGGGTGCCGCTTCGCTTGCCCCGGGCTATGAGCTTGCTGCCCCTGCGGGGCGTACCCGTAAACACGGTGCATCTTATTACATAAAAAGCCCAAAGCCGCACACGCACACGCTGCAGCCACGCGCAATCCGGACGCAGAGGAAATAAAGTGAAACGAATGTTAGGCCGTTAACAAAAAAAACATTATATTTGCAGAACATTATAAAAGCTACTAAAACTTATAAACGATATGAAGAACAAAGCATTATTACTTGCCCTGTCGCTCGCCGCCACGGCCACGGCACAACGCCACGAGACGGTGCTGAGCGAGGGATGGCAGTTTTCGCGCGACAAGGCGCAGTGGGAAAGCGTGCGCATACCGCATGACTGGGCCATAAGCGGGCCGTTCGACAAGAAGTGGGACCTGCAGGTGGTGGCCATAGAGCAGAACGGCGAGAAGGAGAAGACAGAGAAGTCGGGGCGCTCAGGTGCGCTGCCGTGGATAGGCGAAGGCCACTACAAGACGACAATACACATTCCGGCAGGCTGCAAGCACGCCGAGCTGGTGTTCGACGGAGCCATGAGCGAGCCAACGGTGAGCGTCAACGGACGGCGCGCCGGCTACTGGGCATACGGCTACAACGCCTTCAAGACCGACATTACACCGTACGTGAAGACGGGTGACAACACCGTAGAGGTGGACCTGAACAACGTGGAGGAGAGCAGCCGGTGGTATCCCGGAGGCGGCATCTACCGCCCCGTGACACTCATAGTGAACGAAGACGAAGCGCGCTTCGAGACGTTCGAGACATTCGCCTACACCACCCGTGCCGACAAGAAACAGGCCGAGATGAAGGTTACGGCCAAGGTTGGGGGCAACATCACGGACGGAACGATGGGCGTGAACATTGCCCTGTACGACCGTAAGGGATTCATCGTGGCCGAAAGCCACTGCAACATGACGGAGACGGGCGACATAAACGCCGTGCTCGACGTGAAGAAACCGCAGCTGTGGTCGCCCGAATCGCCATATCTCTACAGGCTCGTGACCAAACTGTACCGCAACCGCAAGCTCGTGGACGAGCAGAGCGTGAACGTGGGTATACGCACGGCTACGGTGACAAAGGAGGGCGGATTTCAGTTGAACGGACAGACACGCAAGTTCAAGGGCGTGTGCCTGCACCACGACCTCGGCCCGCTCGGCGCCGCCATAAACAAGGCCGCGCTGATACGCCAGATAAAGATGATGAAGGCGATGGGCTGCGACGCCATACGCACGGCGCACAACATGCCGTCGAAGATGCAGATGGACATCTGCGACTCGCTGGGCATGATGGTGATGGCCGAGAGCTTCGACATGTGGAAATACGCCAAGTGCAAGAACGGCTACGCCCGCTTCTTCGACGAATGGGCAGACCGCGACATGGAGAACCTTGTGAAAAACCACCGCAACCACCCCTCGATAGTGATGTGGAGCATAGGCAACGAGATACCCGAACAGGGCATGAAGGGCGGCAGCGACATTGCACGCCGCCTGCAGGACATCTGCCACAGGCTCGACCCCTCGCGCACGGTGACACAGGGTATGGACCGCGTGGACAACGCAATGAAGACGGGATTCGCACAGGTGATGGACGTGCCGGGCTTCAACTACCGCCTGCACAAATACGAAAAGGGCCTGAAGGAGCTGCCGCAGGGCTTCCTGCTCGGCTCAGAGACGGCATCGACGGTAAGCTCGCGCGGCATCTACAAATTCCCGGTAGAGGTGTCCAACAAGCGGACATACGCCGACGGGCAGTGCAACGGCTACGACACCGAATACTGTTCGTGGAGCAACCTGCCCGACGACGACTGGCGCTGGCAGGACGACTACACGCAGGTGATAGGCGAGTTTGTGTGGACCGGCTACGACTATCTGGGCGAACCGACACCCTACGACGAGTATTGGCCGAGCCGCAGCAGCTACTTCGGCATCTGCGACCTGGCCGGACTGCCCAAAGACCGCTACTATCTCTACCGCAGCAAGTGGAACACCCGCGAACACACCGTGCACCTGCTGCCACACTGGACATGGCCAGACCGCAAGGGAAAGGTGACCCCGGTGTACTGCTATACGGACGGCGTGGAGGGCGAACTCTTCGTCAACGGCAAGAGCCAGGGCCGCGTAAGGAAGAACAGGGAGGGCCGGCTCGACCGCTACCGCCTGCGCTGGAACGACGTGAAATATGAGCCGGGAGAGATACGTGTGGTGGCATACGACGCCGACGGAAACAAGATTGGAGAAGACGTGAGGCGCACCGCCGGCACACCGGCACAGCTCGTTCTCACGGCCGAATATGCCGACGGGGAACGCAAGACACTGGCTGCCGACGGCGACGACATGGCCTTTGTGACAGTGTCGCTGGCCGACAAGGACGGCAACTTCTGCCCCACGGCCGACGACGAGCTGACGTTCGAGGTGACGGGCGCGGGCACATATCAGGCCGCCTGCAACGGCGACGCAACATCGCTCGAGCCGTTCACCGAACCGCAGATGAAGCTCTTTGCCGGACAGCTCGTCATCGTGGTGCGCAGCACGAAGACACCCGGCACCATGACACTGAAGGTTACGGACAAGAAACGCAAGCTGGAAAAGACGATAGACATAAGAACTGTCTGAATCGTAAGCTTCACCTTACAGGAAGTTAAGGAGTTAAAGTGAGTTAAGGAGTTAAGCCAAATGCCTCAGTAATAAATTCTATTGATAAAGCTATTGGCTTAACTCCCTTTAACTCCTTAACTCCTTAACTCCATTTTATCGTGAAATCCTCTACTTGGTTGTGTCGATAAATACGACCACACGGTTGAAGTCCAGTTCGTCAAACATCTTGTCCGTAGCTCCCATACCCTGCGTGGTAAGGCGGTCGGACTTCACTCCGTAGCGCTTCACGAGGGCGTTCTTCACAGCCGTGGCGCGTGCTTCGGAGAGACGCTGGTTGAACTCCATGTTTCCTTCGGGGGATGCGTAGCCCTTTATGAGTATCTTCGACTCGGGGTGATTCTTCATGTATGTGGCCACCATGGATATGCTTGCATACTGTGCCGCGTCGATGGTGCTCTTGCCCTGACGGAAGATTACCGACGGCTGTAGCACGTTGACATTGGTCGTGGTGGTCTCCTCCACTATCACCGGACGGTCCTTTTCACGCAGCTGTCGCTCCAAATCGTTGATGGCACGGCGGCCTGCCGCTATCTCGTTGTCGCGGGCCATGACATCGCTGCGCAGCTCGTTTATCCTGCCGTTGAGGGCGTCTATCTCTGCCTGGTCGCGCAAATCGGCCAACGCGAAGTTGTGTGTGCCGTTGCTGTTGCCGAACTTATAGTTGACACCGAGCAGGAGTCCCAAGGCCGAGTTGTTAGAGTTGAAGTGCGTCTTGTCACCGTCCATGTTCATGCCGTAGGTGATATTGGGCTCCAGGTATATCTGCCATGCCTTTGATTCACCCAGGTTAAACGTGAAGTCGATGCCGAGTTTCGATGTCATAACGTTCTCGCGCGGCAGTTTGTTACTCTCGGTATGGAAGGCGTGCCCCCATCCAATTCCGTACACTCCGACCACTTCAAACACTCTCGGCTCGCCGGTATAGCCCCCGAAAAGATTGCTGAAATTGGTCGTTCCGAGCAGCGATACGTTGATGCCTTTGAGGAATGTACCCGTCTCGTAAGAACTTCCCTTGTTGTCAAAATAGGCCTCTCCCTCTGCTGCCACTCCGAACACGGGGGTGATGTTGCGGCCTATGCGCAGGCCGGCCGAGGGGTTGAGGTTGCGGAACATCGAGGTGTGTGTGGTCTTGAAGTTGGCCCCGCCATTGATACCGATGTACCAGTTGTCTGTAAACTTGCTCTCTGTTAATGTCTGAGCTGACATTGTCTGTGCCGCCATTGCTGCGATCGCAAACATCAAAACTTGCTTTTTCATACTACTAACGTTTTTAATTGTAAAACTACTGTTCATAATGTTATCCTGTATTTGTTTGATTACGCTTGCAAAGTAAACAAAAATCCGGGTAACCGCCAAACCTTTTAGACAAGCACAATATTTAATAACAGAATTATGGATTTGGGGCCTTTTTGACGATTTGAATTTACATTTATATGGCAAAAATATATGAAAAAAGATAGCGCCGCACTTTGCCGTGTCTCATAAATACACTAACTTTGTGGACAAAAAATTGCAGTTCTGCAAAGACACTCAACAAAAGGACAGCTTCGACAATGCAAATATCACTGAACAATTCCAAATGGTACGACCGCCTGTGGGCATCGTTCATCTTCTTCACGCGCCTGCCCCTGCGGCGTTTGCATGAGCCGCCACAACAGTGTTACCGCCGTGCGGCGGAGCACTGGCCGCTGACCGGATGGCTCACAGCCGGCGTTATGGCCGCCGTACTGTGGGCGGGCTCGCTCTGGCTTCCCCACTCCATCGCCGTCATTCTGGCCATGGCATCGCGCCTGTTGCTAACCGGAGCACGGCACGAAAGCGGCCTGTGCCACTTCGCCGACGCCTTCGGCTGCAGAGGCACCGACAGCCGGCGTATCCTCAGCATAATGCAATACCCGCACTTGGGGGCCTATGGCGTGATTTGCATGGTGACATACGAGCTGCTGCTGTTTGCCGCCCTGACGGCCATGCCGCGCACAGCGGCCGCCCTGACCATACTTGCCGCCGATCCGTTTGCAAAGATGGTGGCGGCACAGATTACCATGATGATGCCCCATGCAGGCACCGGAGAAGAAGCAAAAGAAAGCAGCGGATATGGCAGAATGAACCTCGCGGCAGGCATCAGCCTTGCCGTTCAGGGGCTGTTGCCGCTCGCCCTATACATATATATAATGCTCGGCACGGGCATCGACTGGCAGATTCTGATATTTGCTCCGTGCATCGTGATGTATTTTGCCTACATTCTGATATGGAGAAGACTGCGCGGATATACCGGCGACTGCTGCGGGGCGCTCTTCCTTATTGTTGAACTGACATTCTACATCGCCGCGGCAAGTATGTTGTAGACAGCCGCTCACGGCATCATCATTTGTAGGTATTTTACACTGATTCCTACAAACTGCAACACATTTGCGGCTAATTTATCTTACTTTTGCAAAATTAAAAGACGCGAACATGAAACTTTCTGAATTAAAAACAGGAGAAAAAGGAGTAATAGTAAAGGTATTGGGACACGGCGGTTTCCGCAAACGTATCGTCGAAATGGGATTCATCAAGGGCAAAGTAGTGGAAGTGCTGCTCAACGCCCCGCTCCAAGACCCTGTGAAATATAAGATAATGGGATATGAAGTGTCGCTGCGCCACAACGAAGCCGACATGATCGAGATAATATCGGTGGAGGAAGCGATACGGCTGGAAAGCGACGATGCAAGGCCGCAAGCCAGAAACGAGGTGGCGGGATACGACCCCTGCGACTTCACCCTGACCGACAAACAACTGAAGGCGGCGGCCATGAAGAAGCGCCGCACCATAAACGTGGCCCTTGTAGGCAACCCCAACTGCGGCAAGACCTCACTGTTCAACTTCGCGTCCGGCGCACACGAGCGTGTCGGTAACTACTCGGGAGTGACGGTGGACGCCAAAGAGGGGCACGCCGTTTTCGAGGGATACGAGTTCAACATCGTCGACCTGCCCGGAACATACTCGCTCTCCGCCTACAGTCCCGAAGAGCTTTACGTGCGCAAACAGATAATCGAGAAGACGCCGGATATAGTAATAAACGTAATCGACGCCAGCAACATAGAGCGCAACCTCTATCTCACGACACAACTCGTCGACATGCACCTGCGCATGATATGCGCACTCAACATGTACGACGAGTTTGAAAGCCGCGGCGACAAGCTGGACCACAAGATGCTCGGACGGCTTTTCGGTGTGCCGATGGTGCCCACGGTATTCAAGACAGGCAGGGGTGTCGACATGCTCTTCCATATCATCATCAACATGTATGAGGGCGTTGACTTTCTCGACAAAGACGGAAACATCAACCCGGAGGTGGCGGCCGACATACGCGACTGGCACGAAACGTACGACAAGGGACACCGGCAGGAAGAGCACGGAGAGGACTTTGCACACGGCAACCGCCCCAACAACAGCGTCTTCCGCCACATACACCTCAACCATGGCCCGCAGATAGAGGAAAGCATCGAGGCCGTAAAGGGCGAACTGCAGCAGGACGAACAGATAAGGCACAGGTACTCCACGCGCTATCTGTCGATAAAACTGCTCGAAATGGACTCCGAAACGGAGCGCATGGTACGTTCGCTGCCCAACGGAAAACAAATCGTCGGGATACGTGACAGGCAGGCCGAGCGCATAAACAAGGAGACCGGCGAAGACTGCGAGACGGCCATCATGAACGCCAAATACGGATTCATATACGGCGCCCTGCAGGAAGCGGGATATGAAAAGGGCAAGAAACAGGACACTTATCAGATAACACACGCCATAGACAGCATAATAACGAACAAGTATATCGGCTTTCCCATATTCTTCCTGCTGATATATGTAATGTTCCAGGCCACGTTCTCTCTCGGCCAATATCCCATGGACTGGATTGACAGCGGTATATCGGCACTCGCCGATATGCTGAGTGCCACACTGCCGGAAGGCCCCCTCAAGGACATGCTTGTCGACGGAATAATAGGAGGTGTGGGGGCCGTCATCGTCTTCCTGCCGCAGATACTGATACTCTACGGGTTCATCTCGTTCATGGAAGACTCCGGCTACATGGCCCGCGCTGCCTTCATCATGGACAAACTAATGCACAAGATGGGGCTGCACGGAAAGTCGTTCATACCGCTTATCATGGGATTCGGCTGCAACGTACCGGCCATAATGAGCACCCGAACCATCGAAAGCCGGCGCTCACGACTAATCACCATGCTCATACTTCCGCTGATGAGCTGCTCCGCCCGACTGCCTATCTACATCATGATAACCGGAACGTTCTTCGCCGTGCAGTACCAAAGCATCATCATGATTTCACTTTATGCCATCGGCATAGTGCTCTCCGTGATAATGAGCAGGATATTCAGCCGCTGGATAGTGAAGGGCGAAGACCTGCCGTTTGTGATGGAACTGCCCCCCTACCGCTTCCCCACAGGCAAGACCATCATGCGCCACACATGGGAGAAAGGCAAGCAATATCTGAAAAAGATGGGCGGCATCATCCTCGTGGCCAGCATCATTGTATGGGCACTCGGCTACTTCCCGCACGACAGCAGCCTCACCCCACAACAGCAACAGGAGCAGAGCTACATCGGAAGGATAGGCAAAACCATCGAACCGGCGTTCAAGGCACAGGGCTTCGACTGGCGTCTCGACGTCGGACTGATAGCCGGTGTGGGCGCAAAGGAGATAGTTGCCTCCACCATCGGAGTGCTTTACAGTGGCGATGACAGCGTTGCCGATGAGGATAACGGCGGTGACGGTGACGATAACGGAAACGGTCCGTCAACCGACAAATACACAACCCTGCATCAGAAGATGTCAGCCAACGGCATAACTCCGCTCATAGCATTCTGTTATCTGCTCTTCGTACTGATATATTTTCCATGTGTTGCCACCATCGTGGCCATAAAGCACGAAAGCGGATCGTGGCGATGGGCTTTGTTCGCAGCCGTATACACCACGGTGCTTGCATGGGTGGTGTCGGCCGCCGTATACCAGACAGGCATGCTGTTGGGCTGAAGTGAGTACGGCCGGCGGCAGAATGTGAATTGGTACAAACAACAAACCGGCCTGCGAACTGTCGCAGGCCGGTTTGTTGTATAGGGTTATTGGTTTTGTCTGTCCGTACATTTCCTTATCAGAAAGGCAGATCGTCTGTACTGCCTTCGCCCTGTGTCTGCGTCTGTTCTGCAAAAGGTGCTGGTCCCGCAGCAGGCTGTGCAGGGGGGAAAGGTGCTGCACCGGCGGCGGGCCGGGCCTCCGGCTGAGTCTGTGCGGCACGGTTTACGGCCCATGCGTTGATACTGTTGAACCACCGGCCCTGGTATTCACGCGCGTCAATATCGAAAGATACAGTCAGCTCTTCACCTGCCTGTATGTTGAATTGCTTGATACGATCCTCGCCGAATATTCTGAAACAGCACTTGCGCGGGAACTGATCATGAGTCTCCAAAACATATTCCTGCGACATCCACGGATTGCCCGTGCGTGCCGATACGCCGCTGTTTGCAGGAAGCACAGCGATGATTTTACCTGTTATTTCCATTTCTTATTCTTATTATATAATGTTGATTTGCCTTTTTCAGATTGCGAAATTACTAAAAATAGTTCTAATTTGAGCATTTTTCAATAATATTTTTGCTCTTCACGCAGTTATTTAGTATTTTTGTAGTCAGTATCATAACAGACAAAACAAAAATCAAATAAGCATGAAATTTACATTATCAAGTACGGCACTCAGCAGCAAACTCGTGGCCTTATCGAGAGTCATCAACAGCAAGAACTCACTGCCCATACTGGCTGACTTTGTGTTCGAAGTGGAAAATAACATCCTGTACCTGACTGCATCCGACAGTGAGAACACGATGAAAACATCAGTAGAACTGACAGAAAGCGACGGAAACGGAAAGTTTGCCATAGGCAATCACGACCTGCTCGAAGCCGTAAGGGGATTTTCCGAGCAGCCCATAACGTTTGAAATAAACGACCAGAAGAATCTCGCACGGATAAGTTACCAGAACGGACACTTCTCGCTGCCGGTGGAAAACGCCGACGAATTTCCCCAAGCTCAGGAGATTGGCGGCAATGCCACAACGATAACGATAGCAAGCAACATTCTTGCCGACAACATCAACCGCTCGCTTTTCGCCACCGCACAAGAAGAACTGCGCCCGATAATGAACGGACTGTACTTTGACCTGAAGCCCGACTGTCTGTCGATAGTGGCTACCGACGGCCACAAACTGGTACGCAACAAGATATTCAACATCAACTGCGGCGACACGCCGGCCTCGTTCACGCTTCCCAAGAAGCCGGCCACACTGCTCAAAAACCTGCTGTCGAAAGACTCAGGCGACGTGACAATAAGATTTGACGAGCACAATGCCGACATCAACTACGGCGACGGAACCATCGTATGCCGGCTGATAGAGGGCCGCTACCCCAACTATAACTCGGTCATTCCGCAGAACAATCCCAACCAGATAACCATAGACCGTGTGGCCCTTCTGAGCGCACTGCGCCGCGTGCAGCCCTTTGCCAACGACTCAAGCAACCTGATAAGATTCCATATCGAGAACGGCATACTGCAGCTTGACGCCGAAGATTACGATTTTTCAAAGACCGCAACGGAGAGAATGTCGTGCGAATATACCGGACAGACGATGAGCATCGGATTCAAGGGCTCGTCGTTTATAGAGATACTCAGCAACTTCGACAGCCAGGAAATAATGATTCATCTTGCCGATCCGAGCCGCGCCGGACTTGTCGTTCCGGTGGAACAGCCGGAGAACCAGGATGTGCTGATGCTGATGATGCCCATGCTTATAAACGATTAGAACAGGAAAGATGAAGCTGAACTTACAGAAACCGCTTGTCATTTTCGACCTCGAAACGACAGGCTTGGACCTTGTCAAAGACAGGGTTATACAGATATCATACATCAAGGTATATCCGGACGGACGTGAAGAGCGCGGCAATGAGCTGATAAACCCCGAGCGCCCCATACCCGAACTCGTCACATCGCTTACAGGAATAAGCGATGCCGACGTGCAGGGTAAGCCGACATTCAAGGCCATAGCCGCCCGGCTTAGCGACTCGTTCAGGGGATGCGACTTTGCCGGTTTCAACTCAAACCACTTCGACATACCGCTGCTTGCAGAGGAATTTTTGCGCGCCGGCATCGATTTCGACTTCTCGAAATGCCGCCTTGTCGACGCCCAAACCATCTTCCACAAGATGGAACGCCGCAATCTGGCCGCCGCTTACAAGTTTTATTGCGGGCGGGAGATGGAAGAAGACTTCGAGGCTCACCGTGCCGACCAGGACACCGAAGCGACCTATCGCGTGCTTATGGGACAACTGGACAAATACAGTCCGGAGACGGAACCCGACAAAGAGCGCCAGTTGCAGAACGACATTGCCTTTCTTGCAGACTTCTCACGCCAGAACAACAACGTCGACTTTGCCGGCCGCATCGTATGGAGTGAAGTGAAAGACAAGAACGGAAAGCCCGTCATCGGCAAGGACGGAAAGCCCCAGATGACCGAGGTGTTCAACTTCGGCAAGCATAAGGGCATACCCGTATCACAGGTATTGAGATTCGATCCGGGATATTACAGCTGGATACTTGCCGGCGATTTCACATACAACACCAAACAAGTGCTCACGCGTATACGACTGCGCGAAAGCAAACTGATATAATATTGAAAGCAGACATGCTAAAAGGTAAAAAGATAGTATTGGGCATTACCGGCTCGATAGCGGCATACAAGGCCTGCTACATCATACGCGAACTGATAAAAAAGGGAGCCGAGGTGCAGGTTGTCATCACGCCCTCAGGCAAAGAGTTCATCACTCCCATCACGCTCTCGGCACTGACACACAAACCCGTCATCAGCGAGTTCTTCTCACAGCGCGACGGAACATGGAACAGTCATGTGTCTCTTGGCCTCTGGGCCGATGCCATGCTGATAGCCCCGTGCACGGCGGCGACACTCGGAAAAATGGCCGGAGGCGTGGCCGACAACATGCTCATAACGACGTATCTTTCGATGAAAGCACCCGTTTTCATCGCTCCTGCAATGGATCTCGACATGTATGCCCATCCGTCGACACAGCAAAACCTTGACCGGCTGCGCTCTTTCGGCAACCACATCATCGAGCCGCAGAGCGGTTTTCTGGCCAGCGGACTTGAAGGGAAAGGCCGTATGGAAGAGCCGGAAGCCATTGTCCGCGTGCTCGACGAGTTCTTCTCCGAACGCCGACACGACCTTCAGGGCCGCCGCATCATGATAACGGCCGGACCGACCTACGAGAAGATAGACCCCGTAAGGTTCATCGGCAATTATTCAAGCGGCAAGATGGGATTTGCACTTGCCGAAGAATGTGCCGCACGCGGCGCCGAAGTGACCCTGATAGCAGGGCCCGCCACGCTGAAGACCCGCCATGCCGGCATCACGAGAATAGACGTTGAGAGTTGCGGAGAGATGTATGACAAAGCCCTGGAAGAGTTCGACCGCTGCGATGCGGCCATACTGTGCGCCGCCGTTGCCGACTTCCGTCCGGAGGCAATCGCGCCGGAAAAGATCAAGCGCGGCAAGGAAGACCTCGTCATCAAGCTCTGTCCCACGCACGACATTGCCGCAGAACTGGGGCGCAGAAAACGTGAAGGACAGCTTCTGGCAGGCTTCGCACTCGAGACAAACGATGAAAAGGCCAACGCCGAAGGCAAGCTGCGGAAGAAGAATTTCGACTTTATCGTGCTCAACTCGCTGCGCAACAAGGGCACATGCTTCGGTTCCGACGAGAATCAGATAACCATAATATCGGTCGGAGGAGCACGTGAGTACCCCAAAAAGAGCAAGGACGAAGTGGCAAGTGACATCGTTTCACACCTGTCGGAGATAATGCGATAGAGCCACAAATCCGTTATACAGGAAAGAATAAGGCGTTATACAGGAAAGAACAATCCGGTATACAGTAAAGAAAAGAAGCTGAAAGAGAGTATGATAAAGAGAATCTTGCTGACAATAAACGCATTGATGTTTGTCACCGCCATACACGCCCAGGAGTTGCAGGCAAAGATAAACATCAACCACAGTAAGGTGGGAACGACAGACGTAAGCGTGTTCGAGAACCTCAAGCAGACGCTCGAGCAATTCGTGAACGAACGGCAATGGACCGAACTGCAGTTCCAGCAGAACGAGCGCATCGTATGCAATTTCAACATAACCGTCAACAAATACGACAAAACCAACAACCTCTTCGAGTGCACAGCGATGATACAGGCCAACCGTCCTGTATACAATTCGCAGTACACCACAACGCTCTACAACAACAGGGACGCCGACTTCAACTTTGAATTCGCGCAATTTGACCAGCTCAACTACAGCGACGAGAACGTCGACAACCAGCTTACCGCGCTCTTCGCCTACTATGCCTACCTCATCATCGGCCTCGACCTTGACAGCTTTTCACCGCTCGGCGGGACCGAAATACTGCAGCGTTGCCTATACCTGGTCAACAATACCCAGAACCTGAACTTCACCGGATGGAAAGCCTTTGAGGACAGCCGCAACCGCTTTGCCATCATCAACGACTACATGGAAGAGGCCATGAAGCCGTTCCGCATGCTGCAATACGACTACTACCGCAAGGGATTCGACGAGATGGCAAGCAACGTGGAACGCGGCCGCACCAACATAACCACAGCCCTGCAAGACAATCTCAAGAAGGCCCACGAGGACAAACCGCTCAGCCTTTTGCCGCAAATCTGGACAGACTACAAGAAGGATGAGCTTGTAAACATATACAAAGGCAAGGGCACGCAGAAGGAAAAAGAGTCGGTATACGACATACTCATGGGCATCAACGCAGCACAAAGCAACTCCTGGAACAAATTAAAGCAATAACCATGCTCAAGCAACTGTACATACGAAACTTCACACTCATAGACACGCTCAACATGCAATTCAAGTCCGGATTCTCCGTAATAACGGGCGAAACCGGAGCCGGAAAGAGCATAATACTCGGAGCCATAGGGCTTCTTCTCGGCCAGCGTGCCGACTCGAAGATGGTGAGACACGGCGCAACCAAATGCGTGATAGAGGCCCACTTCGACCTGTCGCGCTACGACATGGAACCCTTCTTTGAGAAAAACGACATCGAATACGACGCCGACGACTGCATAATACGCCGCGAGCTGACCGCAACGGGCAAGAGCCGCGCCTTCATCAACGACAGCCCCGCACCGCTGTCGATGCTCAAGGAACTCGGCGAAATGCTTGTAGACGTGCACAGCCAGCACCAAAACCTGCTCATCAACAAACAGGATTTCCAGCTCAGCGTGGTCGACATAATAGCCGACAACGCCGCGCTGTCAGACAGTTACCGCAAGGCATACGCCCTGTACTCCGCCAAAGAGCGCCAACTCAACGAGCTGCGTGAGGAGATAGAGCGCAACCGCAGCAACGCCGATTTCCTCCAGTTCCAATACGACGAGCTTGCCTCAGCCGCCCTCACCGACGGCGAACAGGAAGAACTGGAACAGAAAGCCGACACAATGAGCCACTCTGAAGAGATAAAAAGTGCCCTCTACGAAGCCGACAGGCAGCTGTCGGCCGACAGTACCGGAGTGGTGACCAACCTGCATACGGCCATCAACGCCATAAGCTCCATCACCCGCGTCATGCCGTCTGCCGAGGCACTTGCACAGCGCATGGACAGCTGCCATATCGAACTGAAAGACATATCGCAGGAAATCAGCGGCATGGTAGATGACATAGAGTTCGACCCTGCCGAGCTTGACGCCATCAACAACCGCCTCGACAAGATTTACGATCTGGAGAAAAAGTACCGCTGCAACACCGTCGGCGAACTGTCGGCACTGCGCGACGACCTCGAGAAGAAGCTCAACGAGATTGTCAACAGCGACGACACGCTGAACCAGCTGCAGCAGGAAATGACCGGAGCCAGGGCCGAATGTGAAGCCAAAGCCAAGGCACTCAGCGCCACACGCCGTGCCGCCGCCACACAGATAGAGCGCGAAATGCTCACCCGACTGTCGGCACTGGGCATGCCCAACGTGCAGTTCCGTGTGTCGATAGACAACGAACCGTTGGGAAAGAACGGCACCGACAAGGCGTCGTTCCTCTTCAGCGCCAACCGCAACGGACAGCTGCAGCCCGTGGCACAGGTGGCTTCGGGCGGCGAGATAGCCCGTGTCATGCTGTCGCTAAAGGCCATGATAAGCGGTGCAGTGAAGCTGCCCACCATCATTTTCGACGAGATTGACACCGGCGTGAGCGGCAAGATAGCCGAACAGATGGCGCAGATAATGCAGCAGATGGGCCGTTCCGACCGTCAGGTCATCAGCATCACCCACCTGCCGCAGATAGCTGCGCTCGGCAGCACGCACTATAAGGTGTACAAAGAAGACACCGCCGACGGCACCATCAGCCACATGCGGATGCTCACCCCCGACGAGCGCGTGCGCGAAATAGCCCAGATGCTGAGCGGAAGCGATGTGTCGGAAGCGGCAATAAACAACGCCAAAGAACTCTTGAAAATATAAAAGAACATGAAACTACGCATCATCATAACCATTATCGGCGCAGTAGCCGCAAACTGCGCCATGCTCGCCCAGCAACCCAAATGGGTCAAGAAAGCGGCAAAATCAGTATTCACATTGAAGACATTCGCGGCAGACGAAACCATGATAGGAAGCACCAACGGATTCTATATAGGAGAGTCGGGCGAGGCCGTCAGCAGTTTCAGGCCGTTCAGGGGAGCCTCGCGGGCCATCGTCATCGACGCGCAGGGCAAGGAATGGAACGTGGAATGTATTCTCGGAGCCAACGAGACATACGACGTTGTCAAGTTCCGCACCGCCGCACGCAGCACCTCCCCACTGCCAATGGCAGCGGCCGCGGCCGGCGAGGGCAGCCCGGCATGGATACTGCCATACAGCGGAAAGAAGACCACAACGGCACTTGGCGGAAAGATAAGCAAGGCCGAGACGTTTCAGGAGAACTACACCTACTACACGATAATCACGCCCAACGTGCCGGAAAACACCATGAGCAGCCCGCTCGTAAACGACAATGGAGAGGCGGTGGGCCTATTGCAGGAGTCGGCCAAGGCCACCGACACTGTATGCCACGCCGTGGGAGTGACGTTCATAGCCGACCTTAAGATTGGCGGACTGAGCATCAACGACCCCACTCTCAAGAGTACCGCGATAAAGAAAGACCTGCCCGACAACATCGACCAGGCCCTGCTGACAATGTATGTGGCGGCATCGGCCACCGACTCGGCCACATACGCCGGGCTCGTGGAGGACTTCATACGCAAGTTCCCCAATGCTTCCGACGGCTACATCTACCGCGCACAGCTCAACACCGGCGCAGGAAACTTCAGCGCAGCCGACGAGGACATGGCGCAGGCCATAAAGGTTGCCGACAAGAAAGACGAGGCACACTACAGCTACTCGGGCCTTATCTACCAGAAAGAACTGTACAGCCCCGACCGCAAATACGAGCCGTGGACACTCGACCGCGCCGCCGACGAGGCTGAAGAGGCATACAAGATAAACCCGCTGCCCATCTACCGGCAGCGCAAGGCGCAGATAAGATTCGCGCAGAAACGCTACGACGAGGCATACGACATATACGGCGGCATCATCGCCGGCGGCACACGCACGGCCGAAATATACTACGAGGCATCGCGGTGCAAGGAGCTGGCGGGCGACTCCGCGGCCATGCTGGCCCTGCTCGACAGCGCCGTCAACACGTTCAGCCGGCCTTATCTGAAAGAGGCGGCGCCCTACCTGTTCGCCCGGGCACAGGCTCTCAGTGCAATGAAGGAATACCGCAAGGCCGTGGCCGACTACAACGAGTACGAGCATCTCATGTCTTCGCAACTCACCGACCGCTTCTACTACATCCGTGCGCTCGTGGAAATGGAGGGCCATCTCTACCAATCGGCCATCAACGATATGAAAAAGGCCGTGGAAAAGAGCCCGAAAAACACTCTCTATCTCGCCGAAAAGGCTTCGTTCGAGATACGTCTCAATCTGCTCGACGACGCCATGGCAACGGCCCAAATGTGCATCGACGCCGACAGTTCGCTCAGCGACGGCTACCTCTTTCTCGGTCTCGCGCAATGTCTCAAGGGCAACAAGGCCGAAGGAATAGCCAACCTGCAGAAGGCAAAAGAGCTCGGAGACAGCCAGGCGGAGGAGCTGATGGAAAAGTATAAATAGGAGTTAAAGGAGTTAAAGGGAGTTATCGCTCCCTGCGGTCGCTAAGGAGTTAAAGCCAATACCGGCATAAAGAATTCGTCTGATACCACACATTGTAGGGACATATTCTTGTATTTGTCCGCCAAATAAATGTCGAATATCAACATATTGCATGCGGACAAATACAAGAATATGTCCCTACTGTGTGCATAGAATCCATGTTTATAATGTCTGTAACGGAAGTATTGTACCATCCTTTATGACGCTATTGGCTTTAACTCCTTAGCGACCGCAGGGAGCGATAACTCCCTTTAACTCCTTTAACTCCTTAGAAAGAAAAACTCCTTAAAAAGGCATCGGCCCGTCGCCACCTGGCGGCCCCCCCATCGCGAACGGGTCGTAACCGCCCGTCATATCGGGCATTGCGCCGCCCGCCATGTCCTCGCCGTTAAGTTTGGAGCCCAATATCTCGCCGCTGTCGGGAGCCGAACCGCGGCGCAGCTTCGTGTCCTCGGGATTCTCGAAACGGGTGAACTCGCCGCGGAACGTGAGCAACACGTCGCCCGTGGCACCCTTACGGTGCTTCGCTATGATGATTTGCGCCATGCCGTGCAGGTCGCGCCCGTTGTCATCCTGATAGATATGGTAATACTCCGGACGGTGAACGAAGAGCACCATGTCGGCATCCTGCTCGATGGCACCCGACTCACGCAAGTCGCTGAGCTGCGGACGCTTGCCCTCAAGACCCTCGCGCGACTCGACACCACGGTTCAACTGACTGAGCGCGAGGATTGGAATGTCAAGCTCTTTGGCCAGTCCCTTGAGGGAACGCGATATGGTGGAGACCTCCTCCTGACGGCTGCTGAAGCGCATGCCGTTGGCGTTCATCAGCTGCAGATAGTCAATCATTATTATCTTCACGCCGTGCTCGCGCACCAGACGGCGTGCCTTTGTGCGCAACTCGAACACCGAAAGACCCGGCGTATCGTCCACATAGAGCGGCGCGCCTATCAGTCCGTTCATGCGTTTGTCAAGCCGGTCCCACTCGTCGGGCTGCAACTGGCCGTTGAGAATCTTGCTTCCCTGAATCTCGCAGCAGTTGGATATCAGTCGGTTCACCAGCTGCACGTTGCTCATTTCGAGCGAGAAGAAAGCCATGGGCACCTTATAGTCGGCCGCAATGTTCTTCGCCATCGACAGCGCAAACGACGTCTTTCCCATGGCCGGACGCCCGGCTATGATGACAAGGTCGCTCGGCTGCCATCCGCTCGTTATGTCGTCCAGCTTGTGATAACCCGTGGGCACACCCGTCAGTCCGTCCTTGTTGGCCGCCGCCTTCTGTATAACCTCGATGGCGTTCTTTATCACCGGGTCTATCTGGGTGTACTCCTTCTTCATGTTGCGCTGCGACAGTTCGAAGAGGGCACCCTCGGCCTCCTGCATCAGGTCATCGATGTCGGTGGTGCCGTCGAAGGCCTTCGTCTCTATCACACTGGCGTAGGAGATGAGCTGGCGGGCCACAAACTTCTGCGCTATGATGCGCGCGTGGTACTCGATATTGGCCGATGAAGCCACCCGCGAACTCAGTTCGGAGATGTAGACAGGGCCGCCCACCTCCTCCAGATGTCCGCTCTTGGCCAGTTGGTCCGTCACGGTGAGCACGTCTACAGGCCGCTCGGCCATGCTCAAATCGCGTATGGCCGAGTATACCATCTGGTTGCGCGGCTCGTAAAAGCTCTCGGGATAGAGCATCTCGCACACCACCGCATAAGCGTCTTTGTCTATCATGAGTGCTCCGAGCACCACTTTCTCCACATCGAGAGCCTGCGGCTGCAGGTGTCCGTAGGTGTTGTCTACGGGCGAGGGCCGGCGCGGCTGCCGGCGCCCCTTGCCGTTATCTTGTTCTGCCATTGTCTTGTTACGTTTGTTTCAGATAGTGAAATGAGTCGCGGGAGACGGGCGCGCGCAGTGCGGCAAACGCCGTCTCCCACGTTGACGGATGCAAAATTACGATTTTTTTCGTAACTTTCTTCTATCGCGATATCATTTTCTTCATCACGCAAATGCCCGTTCTCGCGTTTTTGTTGTATTTTTGCACGGCGCAACAAGCCCGCACACTACATTTCAAATACGAAGAAAACGATGATAACATTTCCCATAGCGAAAATCAATTTGGGGCTGAACGTTGTCAGCCGGCGCCCCGACGGCTACCACAATCTCGAGACCGTGTTCTATCCGGTGCCGATAAAAGACGCGCTCGAGATACACCCTATGGATGACGGTTTCCCCTCCGCCACGGCCTGCGACCTGAAAGTGACCAACCTGAACATCGACGGCGACGAGCGGCAGAACCTCGTGGTGAAAGCCTACAACGCCATTGCCGCACACTATCCCCTGCCCCGCATCCACGCCCACCTGCACAAAGCCATACCCACGCAGGCCGGCATGGGCGGCGGTTCGAGCGACTGCGCCTACATGATACGCCTGCTCAACGAGTCGTTCGGGCTCGGAATGTCGCAGGAAGAGATGGCGGGTTACGCCGCCGGACTGGGGGCCGACTGCCCGTTTTTCATCCTCAGCAAGCCGGCATACGCCGAAGGCATAGGCGAAAGGCTGCAACCCATCAGCCTCGATCTCGGCGGATGGCACATCGCGGTGGTGCGCCCCGACATCCCCGTATCCACCCGCGAGGCTTTCTCGCTGGTCACGCCCAAGGCTCCGGCCGTATGCTGCCGCGACATAGTGGCGCAGCCCGTGGAGACGTGGCGCGACAGTCTCGTCAACGATTTCGAGCACAGTGTGTTCACCATACACCCCGAAATAGGGCGCATAAAGGAGCGTCTGTACAGTCTCGGCGCCGCCTATGCCGCCATGTCAGGCTCGGGCAGCAGCGTGTTCGGCCTGTTCCGCGAGCCCGTCCGCCCCGAAGAACATTTCAGGGATATGTACACCTTCACCGCCGTATTGTAGGTTCTCTCCCCGGCCGGTGTCCGTTTTATTCTGAAAAAAACGCATTTTATTTTTCGCGAAATAGAAATTCGGGGACGCCTTTTCCGCCGTTTTCACCCTGCATGGATGCGGGGCATGGAGGCGATATGGGGTGTTTCCGCACCGAAAGTGCCCATATTACAGTGCGAAAGCGGTCGTTTGACAACGCAATATAGGCCGTTTTACAACGCGAAAGTGCCCATATTGCAATGCAAAAGTGGCCCTTTTGCAATGTAATATGGGCACTTTTGCCATATCAAGGCCCCGTTCCGCCCGCGCAGGAAGGGTGCATTGACGTA
>ENA-OYXX01000154-OYXX01000154.1-human-gut-metagenome-genome-assembly--contig:-NODE-154-length-31965-cov-8.118051_pt1 | contig 31965 bp, 17 predicted proteins | sample MGYA00243976_ERZ653434 | MGnify/ENA primary metagenome ERZ653434 (study PRJEB26926, sample SAMN06165112) | human gut metagenome | biome: ENVO:00009003; feature: ENVO:2100002; material: ENVO:00002003...
CATGAGATTTCTTGAACGAGTACTCACCAATCTCTTTGATACTGCAAAGTTAGAGTGTTTTTATAACAGATGTGTTTCTCATTGCCATATCTAACAATAGATTGTGCCACGGACAACTGGACAAACAGCAAAGACAGAAAAGTAAAAATCATATTCCTCATAATCATATGGAATAAAATGTCTATGTAAAAAGCTCAAAACTCTCCTATTTTCTTGTAAGATATAACATATCACCATTTAATACAGAATCTGTACACGTATATGGAAGAAATAGCTGAACAGGAATGGAGTCACATATTTTGATTTTTGAGATACGATGTATTAATTTATTATGGATAATAAGAGTGTTCGATTTGACACTTACTGAATAAAAATTGTTTAGTCCCGTATATTCTCCATACAATTTATCATTTTCAAATAGCATGAGTGAGACATTCGCTCTTCGTGCATCCTGTTCTTGCCCTGACAGTATTGTTTTCTGTAGTAATTCAAATTGGGCGTTTTTAGTTTTCAGATGACCTAAATAGACAATTTCGTAGTTGTTTTTACAACCTTGATTTCTTTCTTCTATAGAAAAAATACGATTAGAATTATGAGATGCTAAACATACAGCTTCCAATTTAGCAACAGCATCGTCTATAGAATTGTATGTAATTGTTTTCTGCTTGTTATTTCTACAAGCGAACAAAAACAAAACTACAATATACATTGTTAATTGTAATTTCTTCATATTTTATCTAAGCCTCTCTACTAAAATAAAGAGAATATCGTTTCGTGAAAGCAACATAAAACCTTGCAAGTCTGTTTTATAGACCTCTTTGACATTACATTCACACCTACTCATTAATCTTTGCCACCAATTCCGTTGGTGTCAATACTTCCATCTTGGCGAAGGCAAACCATTTCTTGCCCAAGTCCTTAATGGATGCACCAATATGGTACACGACATCATCAATACACAAGAATCTATCGTGTGACCTGCGGAACACGCTCACACTGATAGGGGGATATTGGCTATTATGCCTATCAATATCCAGACGTAATTGCTGACTTATATGTTGAGTATAAATGTCAGCAGTTACCCCAATGCCTCTTTTGTCCAACAACGTGAGAACCGTTTCATCAACATAGTTGTCTATCAGAACTATGCGTCTTTTGGCACTCTTTACCAAGTCAGAAACGAACGTGTAGGCATCGTATATTTGCCCATCATAGAATATTCCTTGCTTTGGCTGAACACTTCCTTCGTCAAGTCTGCGGAACACTTCATCAATGCGCTTGTCAGATTCTTGTTGATGTTGCATCATTTCTAACTGATGATATTCGATGGTTGACAATCTTCTAAACACATCAGCATTGTTTATCAAGAAATGGCGCATGGACACAAATGCGTCCATAATACGAATGCTGACACGAATAGCTGTTTCGCTTCTCAGAACAGAGGCTAACATGGCAACCCCCTGTTCTGTAAATGCAAATGGGCAGACCGTAGAATGCTTGAGATTTTTGAACCGGTCACGATTTGTGACCAGTTCGTCCATTTCATATTTACTCAACTGAAATCTGAAATGCTCAGGGAAACGTTCTATATTTCGTTTGACACTTTGGTTTAAGACCTTTGTCTCCACACCATATAGGTCTGCAAGGTCTCTGTCCAAGATTACTTGGACTCCACGTATTGTCAATATTCTATTTTCAACAGAAGACAACTGGTCACAATTTGCGACCAGTTCACTATTGTTTACTGTTATGTTCTTTTCCTCTGCCATTATATTTTTACTTCGGGGTTATCAACTATAATAATATCCGAAAGATCGACCTGTAATAGTCGAGATATTTTTATCAAGCTCTCAACATCAGGCTGATTGCAATTGGTGCACCACTTTGAAATAGTGGTTTGAACCTTACCAAGTTGTTCGGCAAGCCATTTGCCTGTTTTTTCTTTTCTACAAGTAATAGCTTTAGCCGATTTAAATCTTTGTTTGCCATATTGTCAACTGTATTTTTTCGGTCTATCATTTATTAATGTACAAAAATAGCACTTTTTTGTTAAAATCCTATTGAAACCAACTAAGATTTAAGGATATTTCGCAATTATATGATTAAAAATCATATTTTGAACACTAAATTGAATTGATTGATAAGTTCTGAAAACTACTACGCAAAGTAATTCTTAAAAAAACTGCAAAAATAACTCGGCATTTATTGTTTTTCAAAATTTAGATTTACCTTTGCAATCGAAATCAAAGCGTTCTTTGTATATTGCAAAGTTGTGAAAGAAAAAGAATATAGCTCGTTTCTAAATCGTTAGCAGTTACATTCTTTGCTTTTCTTAATTCGTTGATATTCAATTAATAAAAGATTCTATTGTGACTTGAAACATGTACAATTCAAGCGAAAGCAACGAAAAGAAGATATGAGAATAATATACTGCAAGTAGTTGGGAATGAGCAATATTTTGCAATTCTACCGAATGGCGACAAAGCAAGACGGAGCAGGAAGAGTTCTTTCAGTTACTAAACTGTTGCGGTCTGTTACCGAAACTGACACAGCTACTGAGGTGAAAAACAAATAGTTTGCCACCTGTGTTTGTTGCACTGTTCTGCACAACTTTCGATAACGGAGAATGCTTGCTGATTGGTTATTTTTGCAAACTAAAAATGTAAGCACATGAAAGTTGAAAAATTCAAGGTGTTGCTCTACCTCAAAAAGAGCGGATTGGACAAGAACGGAAAGGTTTCCATCATGAGACGCATCACCCTCAACCGAACGATGGCGCAGTTTGGTTGCGAGTTGTCATGTACGCCAAAGTTACTCCATATTGCACAATATCCTCATGCTGTCGGCCCGTGTCGCCGTTTTCAGCCTGCTTTTCAATATATGATATAATGTGTCTTCCGTCTGCGAGCGCCGCAGGCCCCCGCCGATACTGTCGATGTCAATCTGCCTTACGGCCATTTCGAACTTAGTCTGGCATTTTCTTTCTCTAATTCTTGAAACTTGGCAATAAGTTCATTTGCATTTCATTAATTATCAACCCACGATTTTCCAATAAGATTACAAGTTCTCGTGGAGTCTTGTACTCTTTTCCGAAATTTCTCTTTGCCATAGTATATAAACAAAAAAGCCCAGCCTATTTAAGCATTGTAAAGAGGCTCGGCTGGAACTAACGCTGCAAAGATACAAATAATCATTGATAATACAAACTTTTGGGAATGAAAATCACGTAAAAGTGGATTCTCCAAGATTGAGCGTTGCCTTAATATTCAGATTATATCTGAGCCTGTAGTGGTCTGAGGCAGGTACCGCCATAGCCAATTTCCGCAAGGTTATCCATAGAATATGTACAAGAACAGTATTTTTATATAAAAGCCATGAGGGTGTGTCAAAATATGTCCCAACAGGTTGGAAGAATTGAATTTTGGCGCAGCTTTGTGATTTTATCCCATGCCCATTAAACTATTTGTGTCCCACAACGTCAAAACACAGAATAATTATCGATGATATTGCATATTTTGCATACAACTAATTTCTAAAACAAGATGAAAAGGATTTTTATTTCAGTATTTGCAGCTACCTTATGTATTGCAGCGTGGAGCCAGCCACGGTACGATATGAGTAAAGTCATGCGCGAGCGGCTCGACCGCGGCGTGGTGGCATTGCGGCAGACAGACGGCAGCGCCGTGGTGACATGGCGCACGCTGACGAGTGATGCGAAGAACGAACCGTTCGACATCTATCGTAACGGCACGAAACTGAATGACCGGCCGTTGGCCACCGGCGGAACATTCTTTATCGACCGTGACGTGCCGGCAGGTGATGTGACATACGAGATACGTGGTGGCGGAAAGAACGGAACGTATACATTAAAAACAGGTGCTCCCGCCGGCTATCTGCCCATAAAACTCGACAAGCCGGAAGGAGGAATAACGCCCGACGGACGTTCGTTCACCTACTCGGCAAATGACGCGAGCGTGGGTGATGTCGACGGCGACGGACAATACGAGATAATACTGAAGTGGGAACCGTCCAATGCCCATGACAATTCGCACGACGGATTCACCGGTCCTGTGCTTTTCGACTGCTACCGTCTCGACGGAGAGCGTTTGTGGCGCATAAATATGGGACCGAACATCCGGGCAGGCGCACATTATACACAGTTTATGGTGTATGATTTTGACGGTGACGGCCGTGCCGAGATAATGGTGAAGACGGCTGACGGCACTGTCGACGGTCTCGGCAAGGTCATCGGTGATGCCAAGGCCGACTGGCGTTACGGCATAGCGGAGGCAATGGCGAATTTTGAAACCAACCGCGCCACTGCCATAAAAGAGGCCGAGGAGCGTAGCCGCCGTATGGAACAACAGAGAAAAGACATGGGCGGACAGCGACGCCAGGCGGACAACCGGCAGGGACAATGGAAACGGCGTCCCGGGCAGCAGCCGAACCGTGGAGGCGGAGAACGCAGGGGCAACCGCTATCAGTGGCCGGGAATCATGTCCAAATCGGGGCGTATACTTGACGGTCCGGAGTATCTCACAGTGTTCAACGGACTGACGGGCGAAGCCATGGCAACAGTAGATTATCTGCCGGAACGGGGCGAGTTGCGGGCATGGGGTGATGACCGTGGCAACCGGTCGGAACGCTATCTCGCCGCCGTTGGCTATCTCGATGGACGGCGTGCGAGCGGCATTTTCTGCCGCGGATATTATACCCGCACCGTCATTGCGGCATGGGACTGGGACGGCAAGGAACTGAAAAACCGATGGATATTCGACACCAACGACGAGCGCTGGCGCAGCTACGCCGGACAGGGCAATCACAACATACGCGTGGCCGATGTAGACGGTGACGGCTGTGATGAGATAACCTACGGTTCGATGGCCGTCGACCACGACGGAACGGGACTCTACAACACGGGTATGGGACACGGCGATGCCATGCACCTAACTGTCTTCGACCCTTCGTCCGACCGTCTGCAACTGTGGGATTGTCATGAAAACCGTCGTGACGGCAGCGACCTGCGCGATGCAGCTACGGGTGAAGTCATTTTCCAGATAAAGAGCGGCATCGATGTGGGGCGTTGCATGGCTGCCGATATAGACCCGACGAATCCGGGTCTTGAGATGTGGAGCTCTGACAGCAAGGGTATAAGAACCATAAAGGGCGATGTGCTGAAACCTCTGTCGCAACGTGGTGGCGGGCGACCTGACGATGGGGCATTGCAGTCGAAGACCTCCAAACGGTCGAAAACCAATAAAAACAATGAAGCCAACAGAGAGTCATCCGACACGGACAATACTGCGCTTTACGTCCGTGGCATGCGTCTGCCCACAAACTTCGGCGTATGGTGGGACGGCGATCTGCTGCGCGAGATGCTTGACCGTGCCACGGTGTCAAAGTACGACTGGACCACGGGAAAGGTTTATCCTATAGCGAAGTTCGATGGTTGCCAGTTCAACAACGGCACAAAGTCGAATCCCTGTGTCAGTGCCGACATACTTGGCGACTGGCGTGAGGAGGTGGTTACACGCACCGAAGACAGCAGCGAGTTGCGCATCTACGTGTCGCCCATATCCACCGACTACCGCATCAACTGCCTTATGGAGGATATTCCATATCGTCTCAGTGTGGCCGCGCAGAATGTGGCATACAACCAGCCGGCATGGACCGGTTTCTATCTCGGTCCCGACAGTACGGCAGTGGAGTTTTTGAAATGAAACAGTAGTGGTGAATTGTTATGCGGGAGGCGGTATCGGCATTTTGATACAGCCTCCCGCATTTTTTGTATTTTACTGCAATTTCATCACTTTTGATTGAGTAACTTGGTTTGTTAATTCGTATATTATATATAATGTGTTTCCGCCGGAGACATATTGATATCACAATTTTGTAATAAAAAAGATTTCAAAATATGAAAAAGAGGACAGTGTTGAGTCTTTGCCTGTGCATGTGCATGCAGTTGGCCGGCCATGCGCAAGACTACGATACGGATAAACTGAAGAAACGGGTGGACGTGTATATGGGCAAGGTGGCCGCGCAGGGTGACTGGCTTACGTCGCGCCTGCAGATGTACTGGCACTCGCATGCCACGGATGTATATGTGAAAGGCGAGACATTCGATCACGCCGGAGGCGGACGCGCGCCGGTTCCAACGGTGAAGTTCAACGGCACACGCAGCAATGGTTCCACATATTCGCGTCCGAGGCTTGAGGACATCGTGCCGTATGACGATGACGAACAGTCGAACGTCACTTACATCAACAAGGCAACGGGGGTGAAGGAGAAGGTAAGCCCGGCCAAGACCGGATGTAACATAGCCGGAGTGAACCGCGAGATTCTCGGCATTGCCCGCGATGCCGCACGCATATATTCCGCCACAGGCGATACAGCCTATGCCGGTTTGGCACTGCCCGTACTTGATACCTATCTCAAGGGCATATATCATCGTAACGTGCCTACCGACCTGATGCACGGTCACATGCAGACGCTCGTGGGCATGACGACGTTCGAAGTAATCCACGAGGACGCAGTGAACGAGGTTGCCGAGACTTACAAGCTGCTTGTGCCGCGTTACGGCCGGTCGGAACTTTATGAGTCCGCCATGAAGAAGTGGGCGGACAATATCGTCGCCAACGGCGTGCCCCACAACAACTGGAACCTGTTTCAGGCTGAATATGTGGCAAGGATAGCCTCGGTGTTGCAGTCGGACAACGCTTACGTCGACGGAAAGGGACGTGAGTATTATCAAGATTTGGTGCTCAACAAGTCGAGCATACGCCAGTGGAGCATGAAGCGCATGGCCGATCGGTGCTTTGACGATAACACCGCCATCTGGTACGAGTCTCCCGGATACAGTACCACGGTGATTAACGATTTCGCGTCTTTCGCCAACCGCATGGATGTAGAGGCCGGCATGGACCTGTTCAAGGAGTTGCCGGTGCTGAAGCGTGCCGTCATGACCTCGCCGCAGTATCTGATGCCCAACCGCATGATATGCGGCTTTGGCGACACCCATCCCAACTATCTTAACACGAGGGCTGCCGACCAAGTGCTGGAGTATGCCCGCCGTCATGGCGATGAAGCCGCCGTGCGCGAGTTCGGCGCATTGAAGGACGCCATTTCCGCCGATGCCCCGAAGGAAAGTGTGGAGCGGTATGTCTCTCCGTCGTTTTATGCCCCCAACGTGTCGTGGCTCATGCAACGCACCGGCATGGACGCGCGTCACGACCTTGCCATATCCCTTAACGGTTCGTTAGGAAACCACATGCACGCCAACGGAATATCGATGGAACTTTACGGCAAGGGCTTTGTGCTCGGCCCCGACGGCGGTATAGGCCGCACGCTCTATAGTGGAGCCGACTATAAGGAATACTATTCGCAGTTTCCCGCCCACAACACGGTGTGCGTGAACGGCAAGTCGGGTTATGCCGTGATGATGTCGAACCATGCCTTTAATGTGGATGCGCGCTATCCCGATACCAATGAGAAGGGGGCGTTTGTGCCGGCCACATTCAGTCAGGTGAGCTTCGTCGAGCCGGAGACGCAGGCACGGCAGATGCGTACCAACGGCATTGTCAAGACAAGCGACACCGGCGGATATTATGTAGACATATTCCGCAGCAGGGCCGACGGCGGCGGGCAACAGTTCCACGATTATTTCTACCATAATCTGGGACAGACGATGACCCTTACCGGCACAGCCGGTGAAGACCTCGGGCTTAAATCGAGCGAAGAGCTTGCCTTTGCCGGCGGCAATCTTTATGCCTATTCCTATCTTTACGACAAGAAGAGCGCGCGTACCGCCAGTGACGTGAAAGCCGTGTTCACTACGGAGTGTCCCGACGGCCGCAAAATAGACATGACGATGTGGATGCAGGGGTATGACGGTCGTGAGGTGTTCAGGGCGTTGTCGCCCGTCAATCTCGAGTATGAGCGTTTGCCCAAGTTCATGCCGTATAACGTTGAAGAGCAACCCGTGCTGACCTATGTTGCGCGGCAGCATGGCGATGCGTGGACAAAGCCTTATGTCGCCGTGTTTGAGCCGAGCGACAGCGGCGAGCCGTCGGAGATACAGACAGTGGAGTTCTTCAAACCTTCGGGTAAGGATGCCGTCGGCATCAAGGTGGTCATGAAGAACGGCCGCACCGACTATATATTCTCCGCCCCGCAAAAGACGAAGATGAAGTACGGCGGCATGAAGGTGGATGCCGTATACGCAATAATATCCAACGGAAAAACAATACTTTGCAAATGAAACGACTGATATTTATACTGGCATGTGTCGCTTCACTGTATGCGAACGGTCAGACGCTTGATGCTGACAGGCAGTTGAAATACTGCTCGTCGCAGGTGGACAGGGCACTGAAGCTGCTCCGGCCCTATGACTTCAAGATGGAGCCGCGTAACATTCTTGCCACCGACAGGCAGGAGGGATGGAACTGCCGCAAGGCTGTTGCAGAGGAATGGTGTTCAGGTTTTTGGCCGGGCATATTGTGGATGGATTATGCCTATACCGGCGACAAGGAAGTGCGTAAGGCAGCCGAAGGCTACACCGGCGCGCTCGCCTATTTGGCCGGACGTCCGGCCTACGACCACGATCTGGGCTTCATAATCATCAACTCCTTCATGAAAGGATATGAACAGACTAAGGATGAGGCATATAAAAAGGTGATACTCGATGCCGCCGACACACTGGCAACGTTGTTCAACCCCAAGGTGGGAACGATGTTGAGCTGGCCCCGCCACGTGGGCGACTACCACGGGCACAACACCATCATGGACAATATGATAAATCTGGAACTTCTTTTCTGGGCAGCGCATAACGGCGGAAACAGGCTTCTGGAGGATTTGGCCGTGAGCCATGCCGTTACGACGATGCGCAACCACTTCCGCCCGGACGGCTCATGTTATCATGTGGCCGTGTACGACACGCTGACGGGAAAGTTTCTCCGCGGACAGACACATCAGGGATTGTCTGACCACTCCATGTGGTCGCGCGGACAGTCGTGGGCCATCTACGGTTATACGATGGTGTACCGTTACACCGGCGACCGTTTGTTCCTCGACTTTGCGCAGAAGGTTACCGACATATATCTGAAGCGTCTGAAGGAGACAAGCGACGACAGTGTGCCTCTGTGGGATATGGACGATTTGCGTCCCGACGCCCCCAAAGACGCTTCCGCCGCCTGTGTGGTGGCTTCCGCTCTGCTCGATTTGGGTGAATATGTCGGCGGTTTCAAGGGCCAGTTCTATCGTGACATGGCTATACGTATGCTGTCCGACCTCAGCACCAACAAGTATCAGAGCGGCAGGCGTAACGTGGCTTTCCTCCGTCATTCCACCGGCCATCATCCGGCAGGAAGCGAGATAGACGCGAGCATCATCTACGCCGACTACTATTACATTGAAGCATTACTTAAACTGAACAAGAAACAATGACACACAGAATATCCTTACTTATGCTTTGGACGATGCTGTCCATGGCCGTTTCTGCGGCCGGTCTGAAAGTGTACCCGGCTCCCGACGGCGCTCCGCTGAACGACGATTTTGCCTTGCTCGTGCGGCAGCAGGGCGGGGCATGGCAGGCGGTTCCCACTTACTTGTGGAAGGTGGACAAGGCCGTTACCGGCAAACACAGTGTAGAGAACACCTCCGTCGCCTCGTTCGATTTCGATTTTTCGGCGGGGCAGGCTCTTGAACTTGCCGTTGTCAGCCGCCGGCGGGTGGACAGTTGCCGCATACGTCCGTTGTCGTACGGCATCGGGCACACGGTTAACGGCGATACCATACGTTTCTCGCTTACGCAGTCGCGTTATGTTTCGGTGGAGGTTAACGGTGACATCTTCCACAATCTGCATATCTTTGCCAACAATCCGGCTCCGGTTGTTACCAAGAAGATGCGCAAGGACAAGAACTTCATATATTACGGTCCGGGGTATTACGACCTGGGAAAGGACTCCATCAGCGTGCCTTCCGGAGCCACCGTATATATCGACGGCGGTGCATATATCAAGGGATGGATGTCGGTGTACAAAGCCCATGACGTGAAGATTATAGGCCACGGCATGGTCAATCCCGAGCGTCAGCACGAAGGCATAATGGTGCGCTACTCGCGGAATGTGGTCATCGACGGACCGTTCACCACGCAGATTCCCGTGGGAGGCAGCAGTGCCGTAACGGTGCGCAACGCCAAGGTCATGTCATGGTACGGTTGGGGCGACGGCATGAACGTGTTTGCGAGCAACCATGTGAGTTACGAGCATGTGTTCTGCCGCACCAGCGACGACTGCTCCACCATATACTGCACCCGCAAGGGATATGCCGGAGGCTGCCGTGACATACGTGTGAGCGATGCCGTGTACTGGGCGGACGTGGCCCATCCCATAATGATAGGCCTGCACGGTGACATAAACAAGAACGAGGTGATAGAGAATGTGGTGTACGAGAACATCGACATACTGGAGAATCCCGAGCGCCAGATAGACTACAAGGGCTGCATAGGCATAAACAACGGCGACAACAATCTTGTGCGTAAGGTCACGTTCCAGAACATAAGGGTGGAGAGTCTCTCGCGCGGTGGCATGCTGTTCAACTTCCGTGTGTGCTACAACAAGAAATACTGTGCGGCCCCCGGACGCGGCATACACGACATATACCTGCGCGACATAACATACAACGGCGTAAACCCCGAGATGTCCATTATCGCGGGATATGACGACAGTCGCATGGTGAGGAACATACACTTCGAGAACTTGACAATCAACGGACGCACCATATACGATGACATGCCGGACAAGTTGAAGTGGTACAAGACATCCGACTACGCCAACATCTTTGTCGGCGAACATGTTGAGAATGTGACGTTCAGCAAATAATCCATATACATTAACAATATGAAGAAAATCTTTTTGATGTTGGCACTGGCCGTGCCGACAGGGGGATTTGCGCAAAAAATCTCCTCCCCCGACGGCAATTATGTCGTTACCTTTACGGGCGACATGCACTATACCGTCGATTATATGGGCAAGACGATAATAGAGAAAAGCAAGTTGGGGGTTGACATAGACAACCGTTTGTTCGAGTCGGCCCTCGGAGTGCCGCGCGGCAACAACGTTGACTGGTGCAGCGACCTTGTGCTGAAAGGCGAGGAGCGCACGAGTGTCGACACCACATGGACGCCGCTCTATGGCGAAAACGCCCGTATACGCGACCATTACAACAATCTTGTGCTGCACTATGAGAAAGGTTCGCAGGAAGGGGCGCACGAGGGGGCATACGACAAGCGCAAGTATTATGCCATGGACATTGTGGTCCGTGCATACAACGAAGGCATTGCCTTCCGTTATCATTTTCCCGAAACGGCCAACAGCCTGTTCCTGCACATCAAGGGCGAGCGTACAACGTTTGCAATGCCGGCCGGCACCCAATGCTGGTATGAGGAATGGGCGCAGGGACCTTACTATAAGGTGGCGCTGAAGAGCGACATGTCGAAGGCGGAGACAACTCCCGCTTATGCCGACAATCCCCATTCCGACACGTGGTTCGAGAGTGAGCGCCCGCTGTTGCTACAGTTGGCTGACGGCACCTATGTGGCTCTGCTTGAGGCTGCAATGCGTGATTACACCCGCGGCAAGTTCCGTCTGCAGGCAGACAACGTGCTGCAGGTGGCCATGTACGGTTGTGCCGACATCATATCCCCCTACAGCACGCCGTGGCGTGTGGTGATGGCGGGCAAGCGGGCCGTCGATTTGATAAACAACAAAGACATTGTTCTCAATCTCAACGAACCGTGTGCCGTTGCCGACACGGAGTTTGTCAAGCCGGGCAAGGCGTTCCGTTCAGGCCGTCTTGACAAGGCAAGCATAATGAAGAGCATCGACTACTGCAAGGCGTTCGGCATCGACTATGTCGAGCTTGATGCGGGTTGGTACGGTCCGGAAGGCAAGGTGAGCAGCGACGCACGTGCGGTGGCATCCACCCGCGACTTCACCATGCAGGAGGTTTGCGACTATGCAAGGAGCCAGGGTATCGGCGTATGGGTTTATGTAAACCAGCGCGCCCTTTACCGTCAGCTTGACGAGTTGCTGCCCTTGTACAGGAAATGGGGCATAAGCGGCATCAAGTTCGGTTTTGTTCAGATTGGCAACCAGCAATGGTCTACGTGGTTGCACGATGCCGTTAGCAAGTGTGCCGAATACAAGTTGATGGTGGACATTCATGACGAGTACCGTCCTACGGGACTTTCCCGCACATATCCCAACCTGCTGACGCAGGAGGGCATCGGCGGCAATGAAGAAATGCCCGATGCCACCCACAACGTGACACTTCCATTCACGCGCTATCTTTGCGGTCCGGCGGATTACACCCTTTGCTATTTCAACAACAGGGTGAAGAACACCAAGGGACATCAGCTGGCCATGGCTGCCGTTTACTATTCCCCCTTGCAGTTTCTGTTCTGGTATGACAACCCGTTTGTTGACAAGGGCGAGGCCGAACTGAAATTCTGGAAAGACTGTCCCACCGTGTTTGACGAGAGCAAGGCCCTTGACGGAGTGCCCGGCGAGTATATCATACAGATGCGCCGCTCGGGCGATGAATATTTCGTTGGCGCCATGACAAACACCGAAGGCCGTACGGTAACCGTCCCGACCGGATTTCTTCCGAAAGGAAAGTATGAGGTGGAGATATATAATGACGACCCGAAACTTGACACCCGCACGAAAGTGGCGGCAACAACGCAGACGATAAAGGCCGGCCGGGAAATCAGGCTTACGCTTGTGCCGAGCGGCGGCGCAGCCCTGCACTTCAAGCCGGTGAAGAAGTAAAACAAGTGACTGATATATAAATGAGTGTTTCTTTAAAAAGAGATTATGATATGAATGTAAAGACAAGACAGCTGTTGGCACTTTGCGCTTTCATGCTTCCTGCCATGACTATGGCGCAGAAGTTTTCTGTAACGTCTCCCGACGGACGTATAAGCATGACTGTTGACAACGGCAAGCGGTTGACATATACGGTTGCCTATGACGGACAAACCATGATAGAACCGTCGGAGATGGGGTTTGAGTTGAAGGGCGAAAAGCCTATGGGGCAGGATTTCCGTCTTTTGGAACAGCCTGAAGTTGAGTTTAAGACAGACAGATGGACACCGGTTGTGGCGCTTAAACACAAACAAGTAAATGCCGAATGGAATGAGGCCACATTGCGTTTAAAGGAAGAGGGACGCGATTTCCGCCGTATGGACGTGCAGGTGAGGGTGTATAATGACGGTGTGGCATTCCGTTACCAACTGTTCGACCGTCATGTCATAGGAAGCCGGAGCATCGTCCGTGAAGCTACCGATTTTGCCTTGCCGCAAGGTTCCAGTGTATGGATGGGACGCCACAAGGGACGTTATAAGGGTTCGCAGGAGGTGGAATTCTACAAGATGCCGCTTGACAGTGTGACCGACAATACCGTGGCATTGCTGCCTTTCCTTGTCGAGGTGAGCGGAAATGCCTATATGGCCATCATGGATGCTTGTGTCGACGACTATCCCGGTTTCTTTATCGGTGCGAGAAAACCGCATGTGCTCACAACCAAACTCGCTCCGTTGCCCGGAGAGGAGGAAAGCGGAATAAAGGCACGTTTTGAGGGAGCCAAATGGACACCGTGGCGTGTGCTCATGATAGCCGATAAGCCCGGCAGGCTTATCGAGTCGGAGATTGTGCGCAACCTTAATCCCGAATGTGCACTTGATGACACGTCATGGATAAAGCCCGGCATGAGTGCATGGGACCATTGGTGGAGTGGTGAGGTGAAGATGGAGATGCCGGTGATAAAGCAATACATTGACTTTGCCGCCGCACAGGGCTGGCCTTACATGCTCATTGACTGGCAGTGGTATGGAAAATACAACAAGACTGCGGCCGATGTCACCACTACGGCAGAACAGATAGACATGCCGGAACTGGTGCGTTATGCAAAGGAGCGCGGCGTGCGCCTCTGGGTCTGGCTGTATTGCACCGACATAACCAACAACAGTAGTTATGACGAGGCGTTTGCACTGTATGAAAAATGGGGGCTGGCCGGTGTCAAGATTGACTTCATGGACCGTATGGACCAGGAAATGGTGCGTTGGTACAGGCTCATTTGCCAGAAGGCGGCCGAACATCATCTTATGGTTGACTTCCACGGAGCTTACCGTCCCGACGGCATCGAGCGTACATACCCTAACTTGCTTACACGCGAGGGAGTGCTTGGAGAGGAATATTATAAGTTCTCCAACCGTATGACACCCGAGCATAACGTCACTCTCGCTTTCACGCGCATGCTTGCCGGTCCGATGGACTATACTCCCGGAGGATTCCTCAACTCCCGTGTTGAAGACCTTACGCCGGAGGAACTGCAACGGCTGAAAGCCGGAAAGGTCATTACACCGGCCAAAGTGTTCAACACCCGTTCGGCCGAGTTGGCCAAGTTTGTGGTATACGAGAGTCCTTATATGGTGGTAAGCGACCATCCCGACAATGTTCTTGGACAGCCGGGTGCCGATTTCTTGAAACAGGTGCCCACCACATGGGATGACACACGTTTCCTCGACGGATATCCGGATGAGTATGTTGCCGTGGCCCGTCAAAAGGATAATGTATGGTATATCGGTGTCATCAACAACAGCAAACGCCGTAACATAAAGCTCGATTTGTCGTTCCTGCCTGCCGGAGACTACACATTGGAGTATTGGCGTGACACGAAGAAGAGCGACACCAAGCCTACAAGCGTAGAGCATAAGACCGTTAGGCTGAACACATCGAAAGCCCTTTCAGTAGGTCTTGCCGCCGCCGGCGGCTATGTTGCCATAATAAGAAAATGAGTGTGAGAAGTTATTAATATTATGTGATGCCGGCGTTGCTGCCTAAAGGCCGTTGCCGCCGGTGGCATTTATAGAATAAATAAAAATGAGAAAATATCTTTCAGTACTTTTTGCCTGTATCTCTGTTACGGGTATGGCTCAGAAGGCAACCATGTATTCCACCACGCATACAGAGCGGTGGGTTAAGTCTACCGTCAGGGTTTCGGCCTCGGCCGAAGCGGATATAAGGGTCTGTTCCGATTCGTTGTTGCAGTCTTTTGACGGTTTCGGAGGCACATTCTCAGAACGTGCATGGGATGCCATGCAGTGTCTTGACGTGCAGCAGCAGGATATGTTGATGCGCCGGCTGTTCACGGCGGACGGTGTCAATTTCGTCTTTGGCCGTACTCCCGTGGCATCCAATGATTTCTCGTTGTCGTATTACAGTTACAATGAGGTGCGCAACGACTGGACCATGCGCAATTTCTCTATAGCCCGTGACCGTTATATCCTGTTGCCGATGATAAAGAAAGCCCTGAGCGTGCGTCCCGACCTGCGGATGTGGGCCTCGCCATGGACACCGCCTATGTGGATGAAACTGTCGGAACACTATTCGTTGAAGAGCGATGGCGTGAACCACACGGAGACCGGCCACAACCGTATGGACCCGAATATGAACGTAAGTGTCAATGTCACGGGCTTTAAGATGATGGACGGCTATCTGAAAGCCTATGCCCTCTATCTGTCAAAATATGTACAGGAATATGCCCGCGAAGGCGTAAATATAGAGATACTCATGCCTCAGAACGAAGTCCAGTGGGAGCCGTGCTGGCAGTCGTGTACATGGCGTGCGGAAGATTATGCCATATTTATCGGTCAGTATCTCGGTCCGCAGTTTGAGAAAGACGGATTGAAAACCCAGATATGGGTGGGTACATACAATCATCCCGACCCCTCGTATATGACAAAGTTCTTTCGTGGCAAGGATATAAAGAAATACGTAAAGGGCATCGGTGTGCAGTGGACGGGTATGAAAGCCTTGCCTGCCATACACAAAGAGTTTCCCGATATGCCCGTGATGCAGACCGAGGCCATGTGCGGAGACGGTGAGAATGACTGGGGAGCTTTGGAGCGTTCGTGGGAAAGAGTGGTGCATTGTCTGCAAAACGGTACGCGTTCGTACATGCAGTTCAACATGATTCTTGATCAGGACAAGAAGAGCCTGTTTGACTGGACGCAGAATTCGCTTGTAAATATCGACCGGAATACGGGGCAAATCACGTACAACGACGAGTATTATCTGATGATGCACCTTTCACGTTTCGTACAGGGTGGCTGTCATTTGCTGAAGACCGGTGACGACAAGAATGTGCTTGCCTTCCTGACTGCCGACGGGCATAAGGTTGTTGTGGTGTACAATCCGCAGGATAAAGACACCGTGAAGAATATCAGCATCGACGGAAAGACACTTTCCCTGCCACTGAAGGCAAAGTCGATAAACACGCTGTATGTATAGCTTTCCTGTATCGGGAATACAACAGATTATTAAGAACATCAAAACAACAAGACGAATCAAGAAATGAAAGCAAAACAATTATCATCCGTTGCAGCCGTGCTGTTCGGGTTCTTCATAATGGGTTTCTGCGACATCGTGGGCATTTCGAGCGACTATGCCCGTGAGGCTTTCGGTTGGAGCAACACCACCGCCGGCTTTGTTCCTTCTATGGTTTTCGTGTGGTTCCTGTTCTTCAGCGTGCCTGTAGGCATAAAGATGAACAGCTGGGGACGCAAGAATACCGTGCTGTTGTCAATGGCCGTAACCATTGCCGGCATGCTCGTTCCGTTGCTGCAGAGCAGTTGGGCCTGCCTTACGGGCTATGCCCTGCTGGGCATAGGCAACGCCATTCTTCAGGTGTCGCTCAATCCGTTGCTGGGCAATGTGGTCACCAACGACAAGCTGCTCACGTCGAGTCTCACTGCCGGTCAGGTGGTAAAGGCCGTGTCTTCGTTCTGCGGTCCGTTCATAATGCTCTTTGCCGTTAACGTCATCGGCGGCGGCGACAAGCAGAACTGGTATCTGGCTTTCCCCGTGCTCGGCGCCATAACGCTTGTTTCGGCCCTGTGGCTGATGTGCTCTCCGATAGCGAGGGAGAGGCAGGAGAAGTCGGATGTTACCGTGGGCGACACTTTCGCACTGTTGAAAAATCCCACGATACTGTTGCTCTTCTTCGGCATCTTCTTTGCCGTGGCCATTGACGTGGGCACCAATTTCGTGTCGTCAAAGGTCATGATGAGCCGTTACGGCTGGTCGGTGGCCGATGCGGGCATAGCCCCGCAGGTGTATTTCGTGTGCCGTACGGCGGGTGCCTTTCTCGGTGTCTTCCTTATGACGAAGATTTCGGAGATGAAGTATTTCCGCATCAACATCGTAGTTTGCATGGTAGTGGTTCTGCTGTTGGCTTTCTGCCGCTTCTCCACTGAGCTGTCGCTGGCACTCATCGGAGCCGTTGGTTTCCTCTGCTCGTGCATCTTCCCCATAGTCTATTCCATGGCGGTGAAGGCAGAACCGGACAGGTCGAACCTCATTTCCGGACTCATGATAACGGCGGTGGCCGGTGGCGGGGCGTCAACGCCTCTGATAGGGTGGGCTACCGACACATTCGGAACCATCACCGCCGGTGTCTGCGTGTTGCTCGCCTGCGCGGCTTATCTGGCTTATTGCGCTTTCGGAGTGAATGTGTCCGGCCGTTAGGGGCGGCATGGCCTTTTTCCCGTTTGTCGGGATAGGGCGGTGCAAGTGGCTTCCATTTCATAAAAGTGTCATTAATGACGTTTTTATAAAGTGGGCGAATAAAAACTTTTACTTTAACATGTGTTAAACGACATCCATGCCGTCGTTTTCGGATACAAGCCCGAAAACGGCGGTTTTTGGCTCAAAAGGGAAGTGCTGACAGTCAGCGCGTTACGATGACGGGGCTTTGTAATGAAAGCGGAGAGGCCGCTTTCGGCTTGCAAAACGGCCACTTTCGCAATGCAAAACGGCGCATATCGGACTGCGAAACAGCCCTAAATGCAGCGTGAAACGGCCCGAAACGCAGTGCGGGAAGGCCGTTTTTGCACGAAAACCATGCGGAAAACGTGTTCTGAAAGGGCAAAAAGGCGTTTCCGCATTTCTGTTTCGGGAAAAACAAAATGCGTTTTTTTTCAGAATAAAGCGTACAAATTCCGGCGCGCGCCTTTGGTCTGTCTGTTCCGCCGGCCGATGATGACGATTAACGAAACATTCGTTTTTTTGGTGTCTTCTTTAGGTATTGCCACGCTCTTCATACGTAATATACTATATAATATATTATATAAACATACATTAGATGAAAAGAGTGTTTACTTTATTACTTTCTGTCATTCCTGCATTTGTTTTTTCGGATGATAGCATTATGGTGAAAATGCGTGAGCATGGGGCTGACGTACCGGAATCCATGTACGGTGTGTTCTTTGAGGAAATCAACCATGCCGGTGACGGAGGGCTTTATGCCGAACTTGTGCAGAACCGGTCTTTTGAAGAGCTTGACATGCCGGCAGGATACCATGCAGACGGTCCGTGGCTGTATCCCGCGCAGACTCGGTACCATTTGGACGGGAAAGTGCGCACGGACCGGCGTTATCGTTGGACGGTTGAGCAGATACCCGGTTGGGAACTGGAGTCTCCCAATGCCATAATGTCGTTGACCAGGGAGTCTCCTATGTTTGACAGCGCTCCAACGCAGCTGCATCTTGCGTTCGACGGCAAGGAGACAGTGCGTCTCGTCAATCGCGGATATTGGGGCATGGCAGTGAAAGCCGGTGAGCGGTATCACCTGCGCACAATCATCAAGACATCGGGGGGATATAATGGCAAGGTAAAGGCAAAAATAGTATCTCATGCAAACAACATATTGGCGGAGACCGTCATTGGTTGTGGCAGTAACGGGGAGTGGAATGATATGCGGTCTGAACTTGTTCCGTCGTTTACCGACCGTGAGGCACGTCTGGTATTGGAGTTTGCCGGCGGCATGGGACAGGTATGGCTTGATTATGTGTCGTTGTTTCCCGAAGAAACCTTCAACCGTCGTCCCAACGGCATGCGTAATGACGTTGCACGGTTTTTGGCCGATTTGCGCCCTGCCTTTTTCCGCTGGCCCGGAGGGTGTGTTGTAGAGGGAATAACATTGGGCAATCGTTTTGAGTGGAAAAAGACACTCGGCGATCCGGCCGCCCGTCCCGGAGAGTATAGCACGTGGGGCTACCGCTGTTCGTATGGCATGGGATGGCATGAGGTGTTGCAGTATTGTGAGGACATTGGGGCCAAGGCGATGTTTGTGTGCAATGTGGGCCTGGCATGCCAGTTCCGTATGGGGGAAGCCTGCTCTGAAGACAGCGTGCGTTATTATCTTGACGACTGTATTGATGCTATAGAATATGCCATTGGCGACCCTGCCCGTAACAAGTGGGCGCGCATGCGTGCCGAGGCCGGTCATCCGGAGCCGTTCCCTTTGGGATATGTGGAGATAGGCAATGAGAACTGGGGGCATGTCTATGACAAGCGTTTCGACTATTTTTATGAAGAGTTGAAGCGGCGTTATCCCCATCTGACATTTATATATAACGAGATGCCCGACCGCGAAGGACCGTCGTTGATAAAGAAGACCGACATGATTGATCCCCACTGGTACGAGACACCGGGATTCTTTTATGGTAATGCCCGTTTGTTTGACACATGGGAGCGTGGTAAATACACAATTTATGTAGGCGAATACGCCTGCAACCGTAATGTTGGTGGCGGGAAAATGGTGGCAGCCTTGAGCGAGGCCGCTTTTATCAGCGGTATGGAACGCAACAGTGACATCGTAAGGATGGCCAGTTATGCTCCGCTTTTGGAAAACCAGCACGATCGCCGTTGGGCAACAAACCTTATCTGGCTCAACTCAGATCAGGTGGTTGGCAGAAGCAGCTATTATGTTCAGAAGATGTTTGCCGAGAATCGCCCGACATATAATGTGAAAGTGACACATACGGCAAAAGACTCCCTTCACCATGTCATAGCCGGATATGACGTGCAGACGAAAGAGCTTGTTGTGAAGGTTGTCAACGGCAGTGACCGGCCGTATGACGTGACAATGGCTGTTGAAGGTGCCGGCAGGCTTTCCGCCGCAGCCACAGCGATAACCTTAAAGGCGGGAAATCTGAACGACGAGAACTCGTTTGACAATCCGTACCGGATATATCCTCAGTCAATGCCGGTCGAGTTGGCATGGGCAACGGACGGAGCGCGGAAGTTGTGCAACTATACATTTCCGAAGTATTCATTTACAGTTGTACGCCTGAAGGCGGAATAACGGAGATATGAGAAATCTGATATTGATATTGGCAATGATGTATTGCGCCCCGGCAGTGCGGGCGCAATACCGTTCACAGGCATGGTGCCCCGACAATGGTGACGGCACGTATACCAATCCGGTGCTTTATGCCGACTACAGTGATCCTGATGTATGCGCGGTGGGAAAGGACTATTATCTCACGGCGTCGTCGTTTAATTGCATTCCCGGTCTGCCGGTGCTCCATTCGAGGGATTTGGTGAATTGGGAAATCATCGGCCACGCCCTCGACGTGCAGGAACCGTCGGACATGTTCGACAGTCCGCAGCACGGCAAGGGCGTGTGGGCGCCGTCAATACGCCATCACAACGGCGAGTTCTACATCTATTGGGGCGACCCCGACCACGGAGTGTTCATGGTCAAGGCCAAGAATCCCGCCGGACCGTGGGAGAAACCGGTGTGCGTGGTGAGCGGCAGGGGCATGATTGACACCTGTCCGCTTTGGGACGATGACGGCCGCTGCTATCTTGTTAACGGCTGGGCCGGCTCGCGTGCGGGGTTCAACTCGGTGCTCACGGTGCGCGAACTGTCGGAAGACGGCAGACGCGCGATAGGAAAACCGCGCATTGTGTTCGACGGCGGACAGGTGAACCATACCACCGAAGGCCCCAAGTTCTACAAGCGTGACGGTTATTACTGGATAATGTGTCCCGCAGGCGGTGTGGCCATGGGATGGCAGCTGGCCATGCGCTCGAAGTCGCCTTACGGCCCGTACGAGTGGAAACGGGTGATGGAGCAGGGCAATACGGCTGTCAACGGGCCGCATCAGGGCGCGTGGGTGCACACCGCATATGGCGAAGACTGGTTCATGCACTTCAACGACAAGGGGGCTTACGGCCGCGTTGTCTATCTGCAGCCGGTGGACTGGTCGTCGGGGTGGCCCATTATGGGGCGCGGCGGCGTGCCGCAGGAGCGCGGCCGGAAACCCAAGTCAGATTCTGACGTGACCGTCAACCCGCAGGAGTCCGATGAGTTCAACGACGGTGTGATGGGGCTTCAGTGGCAGTGGCACGCCAACTACAACCAGCTGTACGGCATGCCTACTGCCGACGGTTGCATGCGGCTGTACACCAACGACCTGAAAGACACGTTCCTTAACCTTTGGGAGGCACCCAACCTTTTGCTCCAGAAGCCCACGGCACCGCGGTTTACGGCAACGGCAAAGCTGCGTTTCGCCTCGAAGGAAGACGGCCAGTACGGCGGCATGGTGATGATGGGGCGCGACTATTCCGCACTGGTTGTCAGCCGGCAGGGCGACAAGTTCTTCCTGCAGCGCCATTCGTGCACGGGGGCCGACAGCGCCCGACCCGAGCGGCAGGAGCCCGTGGCCACGCTGCAGGCGTCGGAACGCGACACGATACCGTATTCTCCGGCCATATATCTCGACATCTATATGCGCATTACCGTACGTGACGGAGTGTGCAACTATGCCTACAGTCTTGACGGCCGCCGTTATCATGCGGCAGGAAAGCCCTTCGTTATGAAGGAAGGCAAGTGGATAGGGGCCAAATACGGCTTCGTGTCAGAGTGCAGGGGGCGTAAGGCCAACAGGGGATGGCTTGATGTAGACTGGATAAGGGTGACGAAATAAGCGATAAATAAGTAAAAAAAAGAAAAAGGAATGAGAAAATACTTAATTGCTCTCACAATGTTGTGCGCGGCTTCGGCAGCACCCGCGCAGCAAGCAGTACAACAGTTCAAACTGACTGACGTGAAACTGTTGCCTTCGCGCTTTCAGGAAAACATGCGGCGCGACTCGGCATGGATTGCCTCCATACCGGTAACGTCGCTGCTACATTCGTTCCGCAATACGGCGGGTGTATTCTCCGGCAGCGAGGGAGGCTACTCGACAATGAAGAAACTCAGCGGCTGGGAGTCGCTCGACTGCGACTTGCGCGGACACACAACCGGCCATCTGCTCTCGGCCATGGCCTATCTGCAGATGCGGGAAAAGGCCGACTCGCTGGTAAGCGGCCTGGCAGAGGTGCAGAAGCAGTACGGAACCGGCTATCTGTCGGCCTACGGCGAGGGACTTATCGACCGCAATATTGCCGGCAAGGGTGTGTGGGCGCCGTTCTACACGCTGCACAAAATCTTGCAGGGACTGATAGACCAGTACACCATGTGCGGCAACGAAACGGCCCTGAAAGTGGCCGAAGGCATGGGCGACTGGGCTTACTCGAAGCTCAGGCCGCTGTCGGAAGAGACGCGCCTGAAGATGATTCGCAACGAGTTCGGAGGCTTCAACGAGGCCATGTACAACCTCTATGCCATAACGAAGAACGAGAAATATCTTTGGGTGGCATGTTTTTTCTACCACAGCGAGAAGGTGGACCCGCTGAAATCGGGCAACAACGACTTGGGCACAAACCATGCCAACACGTTCATACCGAAGCTGCTCGGCGAGTGCCGCAACTACGAATTGTTCGGCGCGGAGGACAGCCGCAGGGCGGCGGAACTGCTGTTCCGTACGCTTACTGACGACCATGCCTTCGTTACGGGCGAGGTAAGTGACAAGGAACACCTGTTCAAACCGGAGGTGCAGTCGAAGCATCTGACGGGTTACGACGGCGAGAACTGCTGCACGTACAATCTTCTCAAGCTGGCCGACCGGCTGTTCACGTACCGTCCAGACGCCCGTATCGCCGACTATTACGAGCGTGCCCTCTACAACCATATACTCGGTCAGCAGGACCCGCAGTCATCTATGGTGTGCTATTTCACCCCGCTGCAGACGGGCGGCTTCCGCCTTTACAGTACGCGCGACAGCAGTTTCTGGTGCTGTGTGGGCTCGGGTTTCGAGAGCCACGCCAAGTATCAGTCGAGCATATACTTCCATAACGGCAACGAACTGTATGTAAATCTCTTCATACCTTCGGTGCTCAACTGGGACGGTGTGGTGGTAAGACAGGAGACACGGTTCCCCGAACAGAACACCACGACGCTTACCGTCAGCGGCGGAAAGAAGCTTACGCTGAAGCTGCGCTACCCCTCGTGGGCAACCTACATGAAGGTGAACGGGCGCAGGGTGAAGCCCGGTGCCGACGGATATGTGGCCGTGAAGGGCGGCAGGAAGACGGAAGTGGAGTTCGGCATGACCCTGCGTGAGGAGGCGACAAAAGACGATGCCGGCCTTGTGGCCTTGATGTACGGGCCGGTTGTGCTGGCCGGACGCATGGCCGAAGTGGCCGATCCGTTCAGCAATCCGCGAAATCACAACGACTATTATTCGTACGATTACGGCAAATATCCCAATGTACAGCTCAAAGGGGTGCATCGCCTGAAAGGCCTCGAGTTTGAGACTGCCGACGGCATGAAGGTGGCTCCGTTCTACGACATGCACCATTGCAGGTATGTAGTTTATTGGAGCAAGCCGTGAACATGATGTGGATGGCGTATTAGAATGGCTACATGGCGCTTTGTAGGGACATATTCTTGTATTTGTCCGTATGTAACATATTGATGTTCAACGTATGTTATGCGGACAAATACAAGAATATGTCCCTACCAAGTCGCTTCCTTTGTATTTTGACACACCCTCCTACGGTAAAACCGATTATGTAAATACGTAAAACCAATCATTTCTGAATACTTCCGCTAACGGGTGAACGCACCTTGATTTCAAAAAAACGGTTGTTTTGTTCGTTTGTTTATCAAAAATATAATACCTTTGTATACGAGAACTACATACTACAAACCTTGAAAGCATTATTTGTATTTATATTAGTCATACTGTCAAGCGTTGTTTCATTCGGACAGAGCGGTGCGATGAACATAATAACCCGTGCAGACGGGTTGGCAGGTGAGTCGGTGGGGGACATCACTACCGATCATTTCGGCTGTACCTGGATGGTCACATCCGGTGGCGTGAGCATGTTCAACGGGCAGCGCGTGACAAACTTCAGCATCCGCGACGAACATAATCGCCCGATCAGGATTCTCGGCATCTGCGAGTTCGGCCACGGGCGCATTTATGCCTCCACGCTTAAAGGCCTGTATGTCTTGGAGAAAGGCAATGGCGGATTCAGGCGTGTCATGCCGGAGATAGAGCGTTTGGGGGCGATACGTTCTGTGGGTGACAGCATGCTGTTTATAAACAGCAACAATGAAGGTGTGTACATCTATGACGGCAAAGAGCTGAAGACCGTCAACGTGGGCGATTCAAAAGCCGGCCTTGACAAACTTGTGAGGTGTGTACAGCCCGACTCCCGGGGCGGCGGTGTGTGGTTGAACAACCGTTATGAGATGTTTCACTATTCGTTTGCCACGGGCAAGTTGTCCGGTAAGGGACTGGCCTCGTTGCTGCCCAAGGACGTGGCATTGGGGCAGTTTGTAGTGAAGGGTGACACGCTGGTTTATCTGGGCACGAAGAATCACGGGCTTTTTGTCTTCGACATGGTAAGGCGCGACTTGCGCAGGGTTGACGGAATAGGCAACATCATCAGTTCGGTGGCGATGAGTGCAGACGGCATTTTGTGTGTGTCGACAGACGGACAGGGGGCGTATCAGGTTGACCCGAATACCGGCAGCGTTATCTGTCATTTCGGTACCGAGGAACCGCCGGAGCGTTGTCTGCGCACGGATGCCGTATATAACTATTACCGTGATGCAAACGGTGTCGACTGGTTCGGTATGGCCCGTTACGGCCTGGCTTACAGATACCACTGTTTTCCGTTGTTCCGGACCTATTCATACGGCGCATTCACCACCGCCGGTATGAATGTACGTTGCTTTCTGATAAACGGCGCACAGCGTGTTCTCGGCACTATGCACGGTTTTCATTTCATAGACGAGAGCAACGCAACGGTGCATAAGGTGACGCCGCGTGAACTGGCCGGCAATATAGTCACGAACATTGCCTTTTGGCAGGGAGAGTATTATATAGGTACGTTCGATGGCGGTTTGAAAGTGTTCAACCCCCGCACGCTCACCGTACGCCAGCAGACGGTGGACCCGCTTCTAAGCACAAGTTCTGTGGGATGTATGGTTACGGCGCCCGACGGCAGGCTGTGGATAGGCAGCAGCGAGGGAATCTTCGTTCTTGATAAGGACGGTGGGTATGTGCGTTATACCGAACAGAACTCGCATATCAGCGGCGGGATGATTTCCGGTATAGTGTTCACGCCCGACGGTAACGCGTGGATTGCAGGCAGCGACGGGCTTTCCACATATATAGCCCGTTTGAAAACCTTCGAGAAAGAGGGATTCCCCAAAGATTTCTTCAATGATTACGGCCATTTGAAAATATTTCCGGGACGCGACTCAATGATGTATTTCTATGGCGATCCTTACATCTTTTACTCAGACCGGCAGATGAAACGGTATGGTGAGATGGCTTTGCCGGAGGGGTTGCTTGAAGAGCGGTGTAATGCCTTTGTAGAGGATATGACCGGATATTTCTGGCTTTCCACGGAGAACGGGCTGTTCTGTTTGACAGGTGCAAAAGGCGAAGTGCGTCATTTCAGCTCCGGTGAGGGGATTGGCGGACAGTTTGTCAACAGTCTCTCGATAGGGGCGGACAGCACACTTTGGGCAGGAACAAGCGACGGTCTGGTGGGCATGCGGCCGGAGGCAATGAGAAAATGGGAGAGGGATACACGCTATAAGGTTAACTTGTATGATGTCCGCATCAATGGCGAGTTGCAGCCGATGGCGATAGAGTATAAGTTGAATGAAGAGCGGGAGCTGCGCGTTCACTGGAATTTTGTGTCAGACAAGGTGCAGTTCACACCACTGCTGCTTGACTATTCACGCCCCTTCAGCCGTCTTTACGAGTATTCGGTAGACGGCGGGCCGGAATGGAAACTCGTGAAAGCCAAGGAGGATATTGTCATAGAACGCCTCTTGCTGGGCAGGCACGAACTTACCGTGCGTGTGGCGGGAGCCTCGGGTACGGCAGTTACTTATGTCATTTATGTCGTGCCGTCGTGGCTGGCTGTGTTCGAGGCCGTGCTGTTGGTTGTGGCTGTTGTGCTGTTGTTCCTGTGGTGGCGCTACCGCAAGAACACCAAAGTATTGCTATATGAGCGTGACGAGATAGAAGACACGCTGATAGAGATGGAGCAGGAACAGCAAAAGGAACGTACGATAAAGTATCAGCGGGTGAAACTCGATGACAGGGAGTCTGTGGATATAGTAACCCGCATGCGCGAGTATATAGAACGGGAGCGGGTGTATACCAATACAGAACTGAAGATGAGCGACCTTGCCGAGGCGTTGGATGTGTCGCCTTCGAAGCTGAGTCAGGTGTTCAGTCAGCATGTGGGCGAAAACTATTACGAGTTTATCAACGGCTACCGGCTTGCCGAGTTCAAGCGTCTTGTAGGCGAGGGCGAATACAAGAGATACACGCTTACGGCGTTGAGCGAGAAATGCGGATTCAAGCGGGCCAACTTTTTCAGCACCTTCCGTAAGGTGGAGGGGATGACACCGGCCGAATATATGAAGAAAATGAACCTTAAATAGCAGTCCAAGTAGGTCTAATTTAGATGGACTGTTGGTGTAACTTGTTGAAAATAAGAATGTTTAGTTGGATTAGACGATTCCGGAATCGGATATAATTAGTATGGAGGCAATCAGTCGTAAAAGATTTGATTGTCTCTGTTTTTTGATGTACTTTTGCTTCCGCAATCGTTTACGTAATAACTAAAAACAATTAAGATATGGAACAAGTTTCTACTAACTGCGACATGAATCTGATAGACCGTCTTTACAGGAGCTGCTATCATGATTTGAAAATGTACGTTATGGGGTACACCCATGATGAGATGTGTGCGGAGGATATGGTTCAGGAGCTTTTTATAAAGGTGATGAAAGTGGATTCGCTTACATCCAAAACGGCAAGGAATTTGCTTTTTGTCATGGCCGGCCGAATGATTGTCGACGATGCGCGCCACAAGGCTTTCGTACGCCGTCTGCACGACGGGGTGGCGCAGGTTATGGACAAGTACGATTCGGTGTCTGTTGTCGAGCGCATCACCTGCAGGCAGATTGAGTTGCACGAGGAGCTTCGCCTGCAGACCATGGCCCCGCAGCGTGCATTGGTTTACCGCATGTGGCGTAAGGAAGATCTCACTGCCGGCGAGATAGCCGACCGTCTCAACCTGAGCAAGCGCACGGTGGAAAACCATCTTTATCTGTCGCGCAAGGAAATGAAGGAAAGCTTGAAACATGTAATATAAAACTATAAACAAACAAAACAATGCGAAAATCTTTTAACTATGTGAAAGCGTACGGCACGCTGCTTTTCATGGCGGTGTGTCTTGTGCTGACGGGTTGCACCGACTCGGATGATGTCGGCGACAACTATCGCACGTTTGAAGGCACTACAATCAAGGACTATTTGGACCAGCATCCCGAATATTCCGAGTTTGAGGCTGCACTCGAACGGCTCGGGGCATTGTCGTTGATGTCGAGTTACGGGAAATACACCTGTTTCCTGCCGGACAACGATGCCATTGCCGACTATCTCTCACGTAAAGGCTACAGTTCTATGGAAGAACTGATGGACACCCTGCCTGCTTTGCGCCAGATGGTTTACTATCATATCATTGACGGTGAATCCAACGGTGTGGGCAACTATCAGACCACCTCTTTTAATATAGGTAACATCGCAACCAAGAATATGGCCGGCCGTTTTCTGTATACCACACCGTCGGAAGACGGAACGTCGTGGATGATCAACAACACGTCGATGGTGATAGAGGCCAACATACCAATGGTGAACGGTGTCGTTCATAAGGTGGACAACGTTGTGGAAGGCAATGACGATGTCATTGTGGACTTTATCAAAAACGACTCGCGTTTCAAACTCTATGCCCTTGCTCTGGAGGCTACGGGGCTGCGCGATTCCCTCATGCTGATAGAGGATGACAGTTATGTGCCTGCCGGACTGCGTGACAGCGAGGGGGCCGACTATCCGCAACGCCGCCTTTACGGCTACACGGCTTTGCTTGAACCCGATGCGGTTCTGATAGCCAACGGCATCGAGGACATTGACGGCATGCGCAGGTTTGCGGAGGAAAAGTATCCTTCGGGTAAGGGAAAGGCCGACAACGACCCGCAAAGCTCGCTTTGGCAGTTTGTGGCTTACCACTTGCTGCCTTACAAACTTACCAGCAGCCAGCTTGCCCCCACACGCGACATGACGGTCACACAGACGTTCGAAGATCCCGAATGGCAGCGTGAAACGTTCCGTGATGGCAAGTTCTCGCTTGACAACTACCTGTTCCCGATGGCTCCCAACACGATTATTCAGGTGCAGAAGTTCGTCTGGCGCGACCAGGAGGAACAGACTCCAATATTCAATGATCCGCGAAATCCGTACGATGCCAAATATGTAAATATGATTGCGGAGGAGAAGGATGTAGTGACAATAGACCTTCAGAACAGCAACATTGACTGTCTCAACGGTGCTGTCCACTCGCTTACCGGTATGCTCTACTATCGTGAAGATGTGTATCACAAGCGTCTGCGTATGGACTTCACCACGTTCTTCCCTGAGGTGTGGAACAACGACCTCGTGTCACGCGCCCATGCCATTCCGCGCGGATATATCAAGAACATCGAGTATGATGACAAGGAGGGCGTGTCGATGAATTATTGGATACGGTACGGAACCCACAGTTATTACTTTGGCGACATGTTCATGATGAAGGGACGCTGCAATGTCGATGTAAAGATTGGCCCGATACCTTCTGGCAGTTATGAGGTGCGTATCGGTTTCCGTCCGCGTACGGGCAATGTTGTCAACTCTTATGGTGTTGTGCAGTATTATCTTGACGGCGACCCCTGCGGAATACCTCTCGACCAGAGCAAGCTGGCCACCGACCCGTCAGTAGGTTTCACACAGTCGTGGTTCTATTTGCATGGCGGGGTGGAGCAGAATCCGATAACTGCCGGAAGCTGGCAGTCGGGACGTGAGACCGAAGACGATTATTACGGATATGACAACGACAAGGCCATGCACAACCTGGGATATATGAAGGCTCCCGACAGCTATTGCAGCACGGAGCTGGCCAACGGCGACCTCAGTCCCATACATGCAGGTACGGCCCGCAACGATTCATACAATATGCGCCGTGTGCTGAAACTGGTAAGCTGGACCACCACAACCACCCACATGCTGCGTATTTCCAATCTGATGGACAAGCCTTTCGACATTGACTACATTGAGTTTATGCCTACCGACTTGATAGAAAACGAGGATACACATTAAAAAAGAAAAGTAAATGAAACGATATATATATTTGTTTTTTACCCTTTTTGCCTTCAGTTCGTGTTCTGATGTCTTTGATGACATGGAGGGCAAGAACCCCGAGTGGTTGGGTGAAAATATTTACGATTACCTGCAGCAGCGTGGTGATTGCAAGAACTTCCTTCGCCTCATAGATGATGAAGGGCTGACGGAGACGATGAAGCTTACGGGTTCGAACACCGTGTTTTTTGCCAACGACGAGGCTTTCAGCCGTTTCTACGAGAACAATTCGTTGGGAATAAAGAGTTATGAACAGCTGCCGGAATCCATGAAGAAGATGTTCCTGCGCTTTGGCGTAATCGAGAATGCCCAGCTCATAGAGCGTCTGTCGAAATCGGACAGGGGTGAGATCCTGCTGCGGCGCACCACCAATATGGAGGTGCTTGACACCGTTCCGGTGGTAGAAGCGTCAGCACTGCCCGACAATGATTATTTCAAGACACTGCGCGAAAAGGGTGGTGACGTGCGTATTCTTCAGGACGGAACGCGGTGGACGCTGGTGCAATTCTTCCCCGAGGTGATGAAAAGCAAGGGTATAACCGACGATGATTTCAAGTTCATCACCAAGAGTGACGCGTCTTTGGAGACTCCTTACATCTATTCCACCCCCATTGTCACGCAGGATATAGTTTGCAAGAATGGTTATCTGCATGAGCTGAAGGACTTGCTCCTGCCGCCGGAAAATATGGCGGGTTACATCCGCACGGATGCACGCACCGGATTGTTCAACAAGCTTATGGACCGTTTCTGCCTGCCTGTCTATTACGGAAAGACGGAACAGGGCGACACTATATATGAAATGCGCTACTTCAATACCGGCATGCGAGAGCTCACGACCGACCCCGCTACACAGAGTTCGGCACCGGCAACATTGATAGTGGAGCCGGGATGGAATCTCTATGCTTCGCCTACAGCTTCGGGCGCACAGCCGTACGAGCAGACAATGGCATGTATGTTTGTGCCCACCGACGATGCCCTGAACAGCTTTTTCTCGGCCACGGGTGAAGGTTCCGACTTCTACGAGGCCTTCCATACATGGGATAATGTGCCCACACCGATGGTGGCCGACATCATCAATTCGCACATGAAGAACAACTTCCTGCAGGCCCTGCCGTCAAAGTTTGGTGCCATAGAGGATGAAAACGGCTATTCCATGGACGTTGACCTCAAGGACATCGAAGACACCTATATAGCCCGCAACGGACTGGTTTATGTCACCAACAAGGTGTATGCCCCCCAGGATTACAAGACGGTGATGGGTCCGGCCAAGATAGACATGAAGAACTCCATATTCAATGCGGCCATATCCAACACGGCATATACCTATTATGCCTATCTGCTCCGTGCCCCGAAGAACACATATTATTTCTTCGTCACGCCCGATGAAGACATGAAAGGCTATGTAGACCCGGTGACCATGGGTTACACCAACGAGGCCCTGCATGCCAAACTCGATTTCTATTTCAATACCTCCAACAGTATTGTTGCCACACCGGTCAATGTCGTTACCGGCGATACAATCAGGGAAAACTCCTTCCCACTGGGAGGTACCGGCGTGGTGTCGGGCGGCATGAACAAGCGTATGAACGAGATTCTCGGCACCCATACCATCGTGGCCAACTATGACGGCGAACTTGAAGAGCGCATTGCCGACGGGCAGGAGTGGTTCGTTTCCAACAGTTATGCCCCCATACACATCAAGTCGCTTGACGAAGGCGGCAAGGTTAGCGGTACGGGTAACGCCGGAGAGCTGACGATAAGGCGTGTGTTCCAGAAGAGCAACGGACGCACGTTTGAGGTTGACGGCCTGTTGCAAAGCACTACGAACAGTATCTATGATGTGATGAAAGACAATCCGGAGTTCTCCGAGTTCTTCAACATTTGCGAGGCTATCGGCGTATTCTCTACGGCAGCGGCCGACGGCAATGCCGCGCTCGACTATCGTGTGTCGTTCCTCAACCAGTACCACTACACCGTGTATGTGCCTACAAACGGAGCCATACGTGCCGCACAGGCAGCCGGCAAGCTGCCCACCGTAAGCCAGTGGGAGGATGAAGGTGATGCAGAAGTTAAGGAACAGCTTATGCAAAAGCTGCTGCGCTTCGTGCGTTATCACTTCCAGGACAACTCCATATTCATACATGGAAAGAAGGAAACGGCAGACTACCTTTCCTCTACACTGAACAATGCAACCAGCAAATTCTATCCCATCAGGGTTGACAATAGCGGCTCGTCCATAAAGCTGACCTCCGCAAACGGCGGAACGGCCAATGTCATAGTGCGTGACGGACTGTACAATCTTACGGCACACGATATCGTGGTCAACAACCGCGACCGCAACTATGCCACGGAGATAGCATCCTATGCCTATGCCGTGCTGCATCAGATAGACAACGTGTTGGAGTTTGAATAATGAAAAAAATAAAGAGATGATATGAAACGATATATATTTATATCCATAGGAT
>ENA-OYXX01000156-OYXX01000156.1-human-gut-metagenome-genome-assembly--contig:-NODE-156-length-31844-cov-7.416591_pt1 | contig 31844 bp, 37 predicted proteins | sample MGYA00243976_ERZ653434 | MGnify/ENA primary metagenome ERZ653434 (study PRJEB26926, sample SAMN06165112) | human gut metagenome | biome: ENVO:00009003; feature: ENVO:2100002; material: ENVO:00002003...
CGGTATCTCTTTCAAAAAATTAAAACTCGTAGAAAAATCTACAAATTATTTAATTGCTTAATTTTAATACTCGAAAGGAGGGAACGGAAATTCCTCACCGCCCAATACTTCACGTTGGACGGTGTACCCTTGCCGCAACAATGGAGAACGCAATTGTAAATCAATTGATATATCCGATTCTCGATTGATATATCAACTGCGTAGTTGAACTATCGTCTCTTTGAAACGGCGCTTGTGGGATTATCCCGCAGGCGCCGTTTTTTTTGATATTCTCTTTGGCGTCGGAAAGGAAGGGGGAACATATTCTGACTTCTCCATAAAGAGGACGAAGCGGAAAATTCCCTTTGCCATTCGCAGATTCAATATCTTCTTAAAATTCTCTTGCATTTTAGTTCAGCATACAGTAAAATAATATCTGTAAAGTCTCTCTTTGCTGGTTTTATCCCAGTGCGTTTCCTTTCGGCCTAAGTTTATTCTGAGGTCACGTTTCAAAATCTTTATATACGTTCAATGAGCATCTATCTGTAAGGCTACAGGTAGGTGCTTTTTTGATACAAAAAATCAAATTAGGAGGAATCATTATGAAGTATCATCGCGTGTGCATCCAGCTGTTCGGTTACGCAGTTGTCCCTGGGGACACTGTCGAAGAATCGCTGGAAAATGCAAAGAAACTGACTCGTTCGGATTTCGACTTCGAAGATGTCACAGAGGATGTTCTCGAAGGAGCAACTGTTATCGAGGAATGCACGGAATTGGGCAGTCCTGTCGAGTAAAGGGTGGTGTTTGACATTGCCTCTCAAAGAGAACTGGACCATATGCCGCTGGTGCGGCGCAGAACTCGGTCCTGATGAGGACTGGATGAAGCTCAAGAACGGCGCAACGGTCGTCTGGTGCTCCGACTGCGACGGGCTGACCTTCCTGAAACCCGAGGATGACAAGGACCGCAACATGGTGCTCCTTCTGGAACACCGCAAGATGGATGCGGCTCCTTCCAGTCAAGAGGCTCAGAAGGGCTCTGTGACGCCCTGTAAGCTGCGGAAACGTCTATCCCCACTCCGATACCCGGGAGGGAAGTCGAAGGCCATAGACACGCTCTACGAAAGCCTTGACGATGCTCGACTGGATATCTTCGTGGAACTGTTCGCCGGCGGCGCCTCCTTCGGGCTGTCGCTGCTGGAAGCAGGGAAGACGAACCAGCTCATCCTCAATGACGCCGACCCTTGTGTGGCGAATTTCTGGAGAGCCGCAACGCAGCACACAGAGCAGCTTATCTCGACCATTGAGCAATCGGGTACACCCACAGCGGATGACTTCTACCGTTTCAGAACTGACCTCAAAGAAATGCGAGAGCAGTTTATGGAACAGCGGAAGCATCGGGCGACATCCTTCGCTGAAAGCGAAAAACCTGATGAGATAGAGGAACATATCCGCGCCGCCTATAAGTTCTTGGTTGTGAACCGACTGAGCTTTGGCGGAATGCAGATGTCGAACCTGTTATCAGGCACCAGTGGGAATTACCTACAGCGGTGGAACCCGAAGGCGCTCATCAAACGGCTGCGTGCTATCAGCCTGGTGCGTGACCGTATCACGGTCCGCTGCGAGAACGCTGCTACGCTTTTGTTGAATGAACTCGGCTGGATGCCTGAAAATACGACCATCTTTGTGGACCCGCCTTATTTCGAGGCTGGTCCGAAGCTGTATCCCTATGGGTTTGCAGACGGTCATATGGAACTGGCAGAAGTGCTGAACACATTCTATCGGTCATATCCCGGGCCCAATATCATCATCACCTACGATGATGTAAAAGACATCCGGGACCTGTACCCTTACGCAGAAATCAAAGAACTGGGTTCTCCGTGGTCACTGCGGAAACCAAGTATCAAGAACAAGGAGGAGTAATCATGTTAAAATTCACTGCAAGGCTGAGTGATGGGAGGCTGCTGAAATGGCTGTGATTACACGTATTGCAAAGTCGAGAAAGCTGTTCGTCTGCCAGAAATGCCATGCGGAAATCCCTGTTGGTCAGCCTTATGTGCGCGGCAAGCGGAATTATGCCAAAGACATCATCCGCTGCACATCCTGCGGTCTGAAACCTTATGAGGTATCTACCAGCGAGTATATTCAGACGGTAGGCCGCATCAAGGACTGCTGGCAGGAAGACTACGGAACCGGCGACGGTTCGTGGCAGCAGATTGCCGATGAATTGGACACGCTCCGTGATGAACTGCAGGAACGCCTGGACAATATGCCTGATTCCCTTCAGGAAGGTCCCGTTGGCGAACACCTGCAGGAACGCATCGACGGTCTGGAAGCCGCCCTGGATGTTCTGAACGAACTCGAATACAGCGATATCATCAGTTCTGTCATCGAGGATGAACTGGATGACGAGGACCAGGAAACGCTGGAGCGCATCAAGGACGAGCATTACAGCGGAAGCGACTATGACACATGGCTCGATGAGTTCGCAAAGGCTGCTATGGATGCACACCCTGAGGAATCTCAGAAGTGGGCAAATGACCATGCGGTCCTTGCTTCGAACCTGATGGAGCACATCGAAGAGTACATCATTGAGGACGTGGAAGGCGCTCTCGAAAATATCGAAGACGAATGATAGGAGGATAATGCAATGAGCAAAATCGATTTTCCGGTAACTGTCATATTTGACGCCAACGACTACACGCCGGAACAGAAAGATAAGGCGAAAGAAGACCTCGTCCATGTCTGCGAAAATCTGGAGTGCATCAAACTTCCCAACGGTGCCTGCGGCATCAGTTTTCCCATTCTCAACGAAGGGAAGAAGGGTTCGAAGCCCTATGATATTAAGGACTTTGATTACGACAACGGCGAGCCCTTCGTTTCTGTCTCTCACCTCATTGCGCACTGTGTTTCCAACGGTGACGTGATGCAGGTAGGCGTGAACGAGAAAGCCGACCTGTTCGTTCGCACCAGGATGGAAGAGACATGGAAGGTCGTCGAATACACCTTCCGTGGCTGGAAGCCCACACTTACCAAAGAGCAGAAGTTGCAGGAATGGGCAGGACTCGACAACTACGCGAAGTTCGAAAACGAGACGTTCCGGCTTGGCGATTTGCTGGGCGACCGCTATGGCTGGTCGACGAAATATCCTGGCCGGCCTATCGAGACGATGCCGCATACGGTCAGCCGCTTTCTGCTGACGCAGACGGATGCCGATGACCGCATGACGCCGAAGTTCTTTCAGACGCTGGATGCAGCGCGGCATGAAATGGTAGAGGCTGTGGCCGGTGTCACCGGCGACTGCTTCAGCAAAGTCATGCAGGCGATGTCTGAATGCTTAAAGGCAGAAGCCGCCCCTGACGAAGAAGGGAAGACCGTAGCGCCGAAGTTCACCCTGTACCCCATGAATGCACAATGCTGGGATAAGAACCATCGGCTCACGACCTTTAACATCGTCGAGGTAAGCATTCCTGTGACGATGTCTGAACTGGCCATGGTCTAAGTATCAAACAGCTGCGGCACGAAGGGCTCCTTCATGTCGCAGCAAATTATAAAAACAGAAGGAGAGTAATTATATGAACCGCATTTTGAAGAACCATGGCGAAGCCACTATCCATGTTTGCCCGAATGGCTGTGATTCCCTGTTGAGTACACCCGCTCATGTTATGCAGGATTGGGCAGTGGATGCCGAGGGCGAATTCCAGTCGTGTGTCAATGCCTGCGTTGAGACTACGCATGGTCCTAACAACGACAATATCTGGACGTGTATGAGCTGCGACGCTGAGGCGGACATGGTTTCCTGCCAGAAGTATTCCTTGGAGAAAGAGCATGCGTCTGTTTATGTTCCTCTGAAGGACAAGACGGTTGTTTATGCCCTTTGGGACGGTCACAACGCTCCGCAGAAATGCTCCGTCATCAACGGCTTTGCCTATATCGGCGGTGGTATCAATGTCATTGTAAATGAGGACGGGAGCATTGAGGCAAAGGACAGCATCTTCACACAGTCTGCTGTTACCTATACTGCCCATCGGTATGGGAAGACAACGCAGGAAATCCTCGACATGACCATGTTTGAGGATGCTGCTGATGCCATCAAATATGCAACACAGAACAACTGCGATGAAGTGGTGAATGACGAGTCTGGGGAGGTCATCTACAAGAAGCTGGTCCCGCAGGACAAGTTCGTCTTGTCTTGCTGCGCTGACGATGGTAGTATTATCTACAGTATGCCGTTCGATGGGAAAGAGTCCGCGCTGCGTGCCGGCATCTATTCCATCATCCACGGGCAGAAGGTCAGCCTGCATATCAGGGAAAACACCGGCAGCCGCCCTCAGACGCAGCCTGCGCGGTTCATCCCTTTGAAGAAAATCCAGCGGCTTCTGGATGAGTCCAACAACAATGTAGAAGAGGTCATTGCGACCCTGATGGAGGAAGCTTATGTATACGATTAAAACGCTTTCGGACATCAACCCGAACTATTGCTACAGCCACAAGGTAACGCAGGTAGACGTTGATAACGTCAATGCGATGGTCGAAGCCATCGAAAAGGAGAGGGAAGGCGCTATCACGCCGCAGGTTGGCGACGTTATCCAGTTTACCGACCGCCATGGCATGTATTACTACAACGCCCTGCTTCTCGAACTCGACAAGTGGGGGGATGGCAAATCTGAGATTTGCTATTCTCCGTTCGTGCCAAGCGTATCGGCGGATGGCGGCAAAATCCATCTGGCTGCAAGCGGCGGCCCGTTTGGTTATCATGACCCTGCGGACCTTGTCTATAGGGGTGATGCTACCCGCCGCTTCTGCATCTGGGGCGTATGTGGTCCTGAGGCAGACGGAAGCGTCGAATTCGATGCGCGGGTCCATCTCTGGTCTTACCGTGAGCCGAACCCCTTCTACGGTGATTACAGCACCAAGGATTGGGATATGTTCTATGTGAGCCACAACGATAAGCCTATGCACGGAAGCCGCTACCGCTACAGGGTATCGATGCCCGGCGGGACTGCCGTAACCGCATTTGTCAACGATACGGAGTACCTCTCTTGGCTCAGAACCTACCGTGGTGTAGAGTTCAAGGGCTCCTGGGAGCAGCAGATTATCGTATTCTGCTACAGGGTCGATGAAAGACTTATCTCGAAGGATGAATGGGATGCTTTGGCATTGCCGACGGATACCAGATGCATCAACTGCAGCACAATCCTCGTAAAGGTGGACTATGACGACATCAAGCACGTCGTCAAGGAATACCGCTACGAGAACAGGGGCACGCTGGACAGCGAGCCCTACCGTACTGCGCTGATGGAAATGGAAAAGAACCCCGTCAAACGGGTCATCCTGCCGCGCACGGCTGAGTAAGCAACCTGAATGACAACAAAGAGCGCCTGTGGAGAAAAAACCCGCAGGCGCTCCGACTTTTTCAACATATGAATGGAGGATTTTTCTATGTACGTCTATGCAATCTCGAATAACTGCAACTATGATATTACGGTTTCCAATGGCTATGCCAAGAAGGAAGACGCTTTCCTCGGCATGATTGAGGAAATGAACACCGCCCTGCGCGATATGGTAGGGAATGAGCATTCCATCATGCCCGGCGAGGACTTCTCTATGGATGAAAAGTCCTTTGAGAAAAACATCGCCGGCTGCGAGGTGTCGTTCACTGAGGATGGTTTTTCCCTCAACTATGGCGGCGACTGCTGCTACGGAAAAGTGGCGGAAATCGCGGAAACCTGACAGAGAAAGGAGGTAAACAGATATGGGATGCTGGAACGAGACCTGTGGTCTGACGAATCTGCCCATCTTCTACGGTGAAAAGACCTGTGCGGTCATCATCGAGGAACTGCGTCCGTACAATAAGTCCTGCCTCTCCGCTGAGAATTGGTGCCCGATTGGCCCTGCCATTTGGGGCAACTACAGCGGCTATGGCTACATCGAGGATATCCCTGACGAAGAGGAGGTCAAAAACCTCTATCGGCAGGTGATGGAAAAGAACGGTGCGAAATTCGTAGACAAGTCTATGAATGCCTGTACGTTTGACCATCTGGACATATTCTTCCGATATGTTCAGGAAGGAGAAATCTATTGTATCCACGATGGTACTATCCATCATCTGCAAGTTGTTCTCTTCAGTAAGGACGCTGTTGAACGAGCAAAGAAGAATCCAGACCTCATGTTCTATAAGACCATGAAGCCTGAAGACATCTTCTGCACTTACGGCATGCGCTCGAAGCTGCTGAGGACCTTCTACAATGCAGGCGCTGACCTGACAGACGTTGTCACCATCGACCTTGCGCTGCGCAAGCTGCGCCGGAACTGGTGTCCGACCTCCGGGTGCGGCAGCCAGAACAGCATCGAGACGGAATGGCTCGCAGACTGGTACAAGGCTGTTGCAGAAAAAGCCCGTGCTCTCTACGAAGAGACCCAGCGCGAGTGTTGGTAAAGACTCAAATGGCGTCCCTGATTTATCAGGGACGCCATTTTTCCATGTGGGCCTTCTTTCATTTTTGAGAGAAACCCATAAGAACCATGAGATTCTTCTTGCTTTTTCCCTTCGGATACAGTAGAATAATATCTGTAAAGTCTCTCTTTTGCTGGTTTCAATACCAGTGCGTTTCTTTTGACCTCGGTTAGTTCTGAGGTTTCGTTCCTAAAATCATTATATACGTTCAATGAGCATCTATCTGTAGTGAAACAGGTAGATGCTTTTTTGATACAACAATCTTTTTTGAGGAGGAGTAATTATGAAGAAAAGGTATGAGCTTACGCTCAGCGCGGCTGATGGGATGTGCTGTATCTACGACATATCCTGCGAGCCGAAGGAACTGGTGACTAAAATTGGATGCCAGTTTATCCGCATTTTCTGTATTCAGCCTGAGACAAATAAACTTCACGTTCAGGTGGAATTTCGTATCTGGAACACCATCCAACACGACGTTGATGCTATCATCGAGCTGGAAAAAGCCCCGTGCTGGGAGCGCATTGCTGTCCCCGATGACTGTAAAGACCTGCCAGAAGTATTTATTCTCACGGACCAGAAAGCAGCATATCTTTATATCAGTGAAGATGTTGCAAAGGTGTCCTACGGACCTGCGGAATTCAGCGGAAAAGTCAATACGAAGGCCCCTCTGCGTAATACCTGCTCAACGGCAACAATCTCAAGGCAAATTTCTGTTGGCCTGTGCGATGTTACGGTGACGGATGAAATTTCCACGCTGAAACAGTTCATTCTGCCGCTGAGTGCAAATTACAATTATTTTGTTGGGCAAATGAATACCTACGCAGATTCCTTGGAGACGGTTCGGAATATTTTCAAGGACATGGAGGGCTTTCTTATTGATGCCGAAACGCTGGCAAATCTTTGGGCAACCGAAGATGTCCAGAAAATCCTATCGTTCGATACGAGGACGCTGAGGTCATGGAAGTATTCAAATACAGCCAAGGCGATGGGAGTGCCGTTTTGCGGAGACATCTACTACGGAATTGTCAAGGTCGACTTCCGTTTGAAAGTCATCAAAATCCGCATTTCCATGGTCGGTGGGAAGGAAATTGAGTTCGTTCCCATTGAAACCAGAAAGAAGCCGAATGGCTATGCCAGCACCGTCTACACCGTCGCTACAGACAAGTGGAGGGACACCATCTTTGATGATGAGGCGAAAGCCAAGGCTCGCCTGAAAGTCATGAAAAAGCAAGGCTGAAAGCCAGTGGAGAGCGCGGGAAAGTCAAAAAACTTTTCTGCGCTCTCCAAAAATAAAAGTAAGGAGGAGTAATCATAATGGGAGACATCAATTTCAGAGAGTTTTACTCAAAGTGCAAGTTCTACTTCCTGATGGAAGGGAATGCCAACTGGGACTACTATCTGATGCAGTATCAGGAAGAGCCGCCGCACGTCGTTTCTTTGGCCAAGCCTCAGAGTGGCGCAAGCGACTCCGGCTTCGGGGACATCGCGTATTTCCGCAATTTCCTGCGGAAGTACAGCATCCCATTTGACCTGAATGCACGACTGGACCAGCTGCGGCTGGAAGGCGCCTGCATCTGACGGAAGATTGCATCGAAAGTAAGCTCAGTTCTGGAGCATTACACGAGAACAGCACAGACCTACGCTCAGTTCTGAGCAAGGCTGAAAGTACAAGAGGAGAAATGGATATGAAATATCAATTTAAGGATGCTTGCATTGAGGTGCATTTGAGCACCCTTGTGGAGCACTATCAGACTTTGATGAGAGCGGTTGAAACGAGTGACTGGGACGATGTCTGGTGCGTTATGGAATGCCTTTCCGAGAATATCTCCTACGGCATGCAGAACGCAAAGACGGACTTTAAGTTTACCCCATCTCCGACGTCGCTGCTGGCTATGAACTGTCAGAGCGGCATTCTTTGCAATGCGGATGGCTCCGATATCCAGTGCGGCGGACATCACGGCGTATCTGATGCGGAGCAGCACTGCGAAACCTGCCGCTACCATGGCAAGGCCTGTAAGCCGGAACAGGGAACGCTCCTGCTCAACTGCGGGCTCGTCTATAGCATGAGCGACGACAGCAACCGGGACGAGTTCCTGCTGCCGGCACTGGAAGCAGACAATGGACGTGACCCGTGGCTGTGGGATGTCATCGATTACATGAACGAACAGGACGATGAATACTTCAGCGAACGCTGCACGACCAGAAGTGCCGTTCTGTCCAACAGAGAACTGCTTGACCGCATCGCGGCAGAACACCGCAAGTGCGTGGAGCAGTTTGGAAATGAGCGCGAGTGGTCGGTCAAAGACGCCTGCGACAACGAACCCGGTATCGAATGACCCACATCTTAGAGAAACAGGGAGTGGCTGCGTGAGCAGCCATCCTCTGAGTTCTGAAATACACCAATACTTATATGCAAAGGAGAGTAATTATTATGGCAAAGCTGGTTATCATCCCCGAAGAAGACTACGATGTGGTCAAGAAGTACCTGCCCAGCAGCGGATTCCCTGATTCCGTAGTGCTGGTCCCTGAGACAGTCATCGAAGGCTCGGATTTCCCGGCAGAAACCGCCGCGAAGCTGAGAGAACTCGATGGACAGCCCATCGATTACGATTTCGGCGGGGAAGCGGACCTCTTTGTGGATGTTATCACCGACAAGGACCACTACGCATTGGCGTCTTTGGGTCTGGCCACTGCAGACGAAGAATCTGAAAACGAATAAGGAGGATACAGAATGATTAACAAGAACGAAGAGCTGCTGAAAGCAGAGAAGCGGTTTCAGAATCACAAGGCTGTGCTGGATATCCTGGACTTCGAACGGAATATCACCGCACTTTCGTGGAGAGAACCCGGCACGAACAATTATGCCTTCCGCGCTGTGATGGACGGTGAATTCGTCTACATCACCGGCGATATCGGAACGGCTACGCTTCGGCTGACGGAACCTGCTACGCTGAAGGCTCTTTCTACCTATTGGAAGAGCCCCAGCTATTTCGCAGAGAAAATCCTTTGCTCTACGGATAAGTACGAGTACAACTACAATATCGCAAAAGCGGAACTGACCGAACGGATGAATGAGCTGAAGGAATTCCTTGATGAGGAAGACGAGGAGGATGCCGAAGCGCTGGAGAACCTGAATGATGCCTACACGGCGATGCTGGACGAATTCGACAGCGACAAAGGCTTCGCAGGTGTGTCTGATGGGACCCTCCAGCAGTGGATGGCTCTGGATAAATCCGAAGATTACGATTGGATTTATTCCACAGGACACGTTTTGAGCGCCCGTATCTGGCTGTGGCTGGCGGCGTTCGAGATGGCGTATGATGCATTGATGGAAAGTTGAATACTCCACCACAAAAAGGCACAGAGATTTTTTCTCTGTGCCTTTTGAGTGTAGAATTGTTGACAATGTAGATACTACTGTATACACTGTTACTTACTTTCACATCGAGCAGGCCAACTAACGCAGAAACAGGCGGGTAAGGGGGGAGAGACCCCCTTGCCCGCTCGTTCAAAACAAATCTATTATACAAAAGGAGACGTACATAATATGACACTCGAAAATATCATCGATACCGCCAACGCACTCGGCTGGACCGTCACGGAGGACTCTTCGTTCAAGCACAGCCCCCGCACCATCACGTTCAGCCATATGTCTTCTGCGGGAGAAGATTTCGGATTTGACGTCTACACGGATGACGATAATGAAGTTCCCCAGAAGGTCCGGGATTATGCCAATGACTTTGACGTAGATGACCATGCCAAAGAGGTCACGGGCCTGGACGGTACGCCTTCGCTTGAAGAGCTGCTCGATGATGCAAAGGAAATCCTTGCGTCCATCAATGAACTGGCCGACACCTTGGAAAAGGAAAAGACAAGTTTCTCTTGTGAGTCTAAGGAGGATGCCTATGACTACATCATCGAGCACTTCGACATCGGCCAGCCTGCATCCCGCATCCTCAACAATATCCTCGAATATGCGGACAAGATGGCCAACGAGGAGCAGTACGAGTTCTTCAGCAAAATCCTTGATGGGACCATCGGGCTCACGGAGGATGAGCTGAAGTCCCTGTGCTGGAACTGATGGATGTATCTGAACTATTGGAAAATTCGCCGAATACATTGTCAGCGAGCTCAGTTCACGGTCGGTGTGACGGACTTCAAAGGGTGAGATAACGACCTCTCCAATGTAAAGATATCTAAATACAAGACCGAGAAAAGGCCGCAGGGGGATTTCCTCTGCGGCCTTTTTATTTTCATTCATACATGGAGATTATCCGTTCTGCGGCCATCTTCTTTTTCTCTATGTCCACAAAGAGGATACTGGCATTTGCATTGAGCAGCGGCGCCGGCCGGTAGATGCGGTTGAGCACGTCCACCGACGTCACTACGAACACATGCTTTGAGTCGTACGCTGTTGAACGGGAGGAATAGGCTGCTCCTGCAACAAAGTCGCGAAGCGCAGCAATGAGAGGTTGCTCTGGCATCGTCTTGCAGCCAACGAACGAGAAGAAAAATTCTGCTTTTCTTTCGTCAGAGTAAATACAAAAGGACTCCTGCCCGTATTCTTCCCACGAGTTATAGGCATAACCTTTTCTAATGGCTTCCTCAAGCGGCATATGCAAAATGCTGTCAGAAAGGATACGCTTGATGGAATACTCAATGTCGCATTCTCTATTTTCAGGAGGAAAGGACAAAGGCTGCGGTGTGGTCCTTTCTCCGTACATAATCCATTCAGCCGTTGTTCCGGTGGCCTTGGCAATTTTTTTAATAAGTTCCTCAGAGGGATTCCGCTTGCATCTCTCAATTGCGGTGATATAAGTCTGAGCAACTTCTACTATTTCGCTAAGCTGCTTCTGCGTAAGTCCTTTGTTTAGGCGAGCCCGGGAAATACGATAGCCTATAGTGTTGTGGTCGATAGCTTCTCTCACTTGTGATACCTCATTCCTTTTTCTGTGTTCGCGCTATACTACCATAGACACACCCGCTTGGGATTGGTTCTGCGATACAGGGTACTCGCGGACAATAGCCTTCTTATCCGGGTCAATGAGAAGGACGCTGACATTGGCGTTAAGCAGCGGCATCGGATGGCAGATGTGATTGAATGCCTCCGGACTTGTAACGACGTAAGTATGTTTTGTGCTATCCGACGTATACGCCGAAGCAAACACCATGGTGCCAATATAATTGCAGAAGGATGCATCCAATTTGTCTACCGACATACGATTACAGCCATGAAAGGCGTAGAATACCTGCTCATGGTTTTCTCCTGCTGAAAGGATACAGAATGCCTCCTGATTAAAGGACTGCTGTACCATATAGGCATAGCCGCCGGCAATGGCGTCATTAAGAGACATCCCAAGAACATTGCGAGTGAGAATCCCCGAAAGAATGTCGGCATCATATTGGCCCTTTGGCATATTTGGAACTCCAACGCCATCCATCAGCCACTCCAGAGGCGCTTCCGTGACAGCGGCAATCCGTTTCAGCAAGGCTTCGGAGGCATTCTTTAAACCTCGCTCAACTGTTGCAAGGTAGGGGGAAGTCACGTGAACCTGAAAAGCAAGCGGCTTCTGCGTTAGTCCGCTGTTAAGCCGCGCTGTACGGATACGGTAGCCAATGCTGCTGTGGTCGAGGTCCATGAGCAAAAGGAGCACCTCCCATACAGTAAAGATTTTGACATGATTATAGCAACGCAAGAACAAATTTGCAATATATTGGGCGATTTATAACGGAAAGTTGGCATTTTATGCACAATGGCGCCGCAATTTTCAACTCTTGACAGGGGGCCTCAAATTGTGCTATAAATAATCAGGAACGTTGATGTCGGTGCAAGTCCAGCACTAAAATTTGGAAGGAGTGGACGGAATGGAAAATATGAACAAAATGGACGCCCAACAGAGTGAAAATGACATCGAAAGGTTTGCCAAGGAATTCGGAATCTCGCCTTCTTCACTCAAAAGATACGCGGAGCTAATGTTGGAAAAAGTGCGGTCTCAGCCGATGAACATGACAGCCTTAATCGAAGATGCGGTTGCCGCAGCCATGGAGAAGAAGGAAGGGGAGACTTTCTCTGTCAGTTCTCTGTTGCCGGCAGAGGTTTGGGAGCATCTGGACAGGGGACAGAAGCAGACAATCGCGAGCGCAATCAGAAATTGCTGAAATAGCATAGAGAAAAGGAGACTATGACCATGAGGATATACAGCAGCTATAGTCAAGCGGAGATGGACGCAATCGAAGCAGAAGCGAAAAAATACGGCATGTCGCTTTCCGGATTCCAGAGATACGTAACCCTGTTGACGGTAAAGCTGCCTGCAGGAACGCAGAACATGGCAACTTTAACGGCCGATGCTACTGCTGCCATCTTGCAGAAGAAATCAGGAGAAACGTTCGTTGTCAGCTCGCTGCTCCCTGCGGAAGTCTGGGCGAGTCTGAATAGAAGCCAAAAGCAGACTATCAGCCAGGTCCTTAAAAAGTATGCAGAGGCAAATCCGCATATTGTAGTATACACCGGGCTAACTCTTGGGAATCGGACTAAAATATACCAAAAGCTATAAATTGCAATTAGAGCGGCCTTGCCATAACGGCTTGGCCGCTCTAAAATAAAGAATCAGGAGGAGTAAAATGTACACTATTGAAAGCTTGACCCGTGAAAATGAGTCCTACTGCTTGGGCCATCACATCGTGCAGTCGGACGTGGACAAAGTAAATGCTTTAGTAGAAGCCATTGAGACAGCTCACAAAATGCCTCATGTGGCCCCACTGCCTGGCGATACAGTCCATTACACAGACAAAAACGGCGAATACTACGGCAATGCGGTCATTCTGAATCTGTGCAAACAGGAAGATGGGAAGGCAGAACTGTGCTATTGCCCGTTTGTCCCGGATGTTTCAGTCGATGATGGACATATCCGCGTCAACTGCAGCGGCGGACCGTTCGGACATCACGAGCAGGAAAAGTTCATCTATGCGGGCATCGGAATGCGGAAGTTTAATATCTGGGGCAGCTGTGGGCCGGAGGAAAACGGTCTGGTGGAATTCCAGGCACCTGTGAATGTCTGGTCTTATAGCGAACCAAATCCGCGTTTTGGTGACTACACAACCCAAAATTGGGATAAGTTCTATGTCTCCTATATGGCGGAGCCGAAGAACGGTAGCCCCTATAGATTTAAGGTGTCTTCGGACGGCGGCTCAAACCGCTACGCATTTGGCAAAGAAGCTGAATACATGGCGTGGCTGCGAACCTATCGTGCCATTGAGTTCGAAGGCTTCAGTGATGGACAGACCGTTGTGTTCTGCTATCGGAAGCAGGAGAAACTCGTTTCGAAAGAAATGTGGGACTCCCTCGACTTGATGACAGATACGCGGATTATCAATGCCAGCATCATCTATGTCAAGGTCGAATACGACGATGCAGCGCATATCGTTAGAGAGTATCGTTACGATAACAAAGGAACGGTCGAAGATGTCCCATACCGCGTGGCACGCCGAGAAGTTGAAGACAGTCGGCTGCAGCGCAATATCTGGGCATGTAAATAATATTGATAATCAATTTAAAACAGCGGGGTACGGTAAGCCGTACCCCGCTGTTTTTTGTCCATAACTCGCAATCTATGAGCAATATCCAGAAATTGAGCGTATTCCCCAATTCTCATTGCTATCCGAATATGGGCATGGTAAAATGGGGTTACAACAAAAAGAGAGGAGCGATTTCAATTGGCATACTCTATCAGGAACTTTACCGACAACCAGAATGTGTCCGTCATCGACCGGAAAGGTGCATTCACTGCAATTGAATACAACAATGATTTCAGCGTGACTGCGATGTCTGCACAGATGGCCTATTTCTCCGCTGCTATGGGCGTGAGAAAACGGCAGGTCATCTGTGACCTGAAAGAAGCAGATATCATCACGCAAGCCGGTGCAATGCAATGGATGCTCGGAGATGTGCGCCCTACAACGGGCATCAAGGGCGTCGGTGACTTGCTGGGCAAAGCGGTCAAAGGCAAGATGTCTGGCGAAAGCGCTATTAAACCGGAATACCAGGGCGAAGGAATCTTGGTATTGGAACCAACCTACAAGCATATCATCCTGGAGGACATCGCAGACTGGGGCGGTTCCGTTGTTCTCGATGATGGTCTGTTCATGGCCTGTGAAGCATGCTTAGACCAGACAATCGAGGCCCGTTCCAATTTCTCTTCCGCAATTGCCGGCGGCAAGGGCCTCTTCAACCTGGCACTGGTAGGGGAAGAGGGAGTGTTCTGCTTGGAGTCCAATGTGCCCAGAAGCGAGCTAATAGAAATTAAGCTGCAAAATGATGTGCTGAAAATTGACGGCAACTTTGCTATCGCTTGGAGCCGCTCTCTGAAGTTCACAGTGGAACGCTCTGGAAAGACGCTTATCGGTTCGGCTGCGTCCGGAGAAGGACTGGTCAATGTGTATCGAGGCACAGGGAAAGTTCTTCTGGCTCCTGTAAATTCCCGCCCGCTGGAAACCATGGTAGGGGTAGGGGATTAAGTGCGGCACAACCAATGAGTGCGAACCTGTAGCTCACAGAATTTTCAGTCTGGTTCGCACCTACGAAATCGGTAATTTTGCAAAAAAGTGATGCTCTGGATACTGCGCCGCAGAACAAATAGAAGCGAAGTTGTCAGCCTTTCAGTAATACTGCTATTTTTGAAATTGCTGTTTGTACAATTTTGCTGTTCGCCCCCACGCGGGGGCGTGAGTTGGAGAAGCCAACTGTTGCGTCGTTTGTCATTGGTCCTCATGGTTCGCCCCCACACGGAGGGGCGTGCGTTGTAGCACTCAGCTTCAAAAGCAGTATGCGGACGAATGCAGTTCGCCCTTCACGGGGCGTGAGTTGAAGTATAAATTGTTACGCCCAGCGTTTAACAAAGCAGGTTCGCCCCCACACGGGGGGGGCGTGAGTTGAAGCTCCGGGGGCGACGGATATGCTATCGACCATTAACGGTTCGCCCCCACACGGGGGGCGTGAGTTGAAGCATCGAGGTACGGGGAGAGGGTCGTTGATGATAGTGTTCGCCCCCACACGGGGGGCGTGAGTTGAAGCTCCGGGGGCGACGGATATGCTATCGACCATTAACGGTTCGCCCCCCACACGGGGCGTGAGTTGAAGTGGCAGCGTCTCCGCATAGCAGCTGTCGAGGATGGTTCGCCCACCACGCGGGGGCGTGAGTTGAAGGGATTCAGCACCGTAAAGAACCGTTTTCCGCCCGCGTTCGCCCCCTCACGGGGGCGTGAGTTGGAGATTTAATGACAAGCAGCTTTTTGATGCGTACCGTCAAGTTCGCCCCCACACGGGGGCGTGAGTTGAAGGGTGCGTCCTACCGACACAGAGTGCGTCTAACGACCATTCACGCCCCATACGGGGCGAGAGTTAAAGGAGCACCTTTGACTTGTCCGGCTCAGTAAACTATGGTTCGCCCCCCGTGGGGCGTGGGTTGAAGTGCTACTGCGAGCAGCGTTTTATCTGTGCGAACCCGTTCGCTCCCCCTCACGGGGGGCGTGAGTTGAAGCGTCGATGCGGCGCTCGACATACTCTGTCAAAGCGGTCGCCCCCACACGGGGGGGCGTGAGTTGAAGCCCTCAAGGAAAGCATCCCCCTCCAGCAAGTCCGGCGGTCGCCCCCTCACGGGGGGGCGTGAGTTGAAGCTGGGAATTTCACCTCCAGACACATTTTCCAGGCAGGTCGCCCCCTCACGGGGGGGCGTGAGTTGAAGCCGTGCCTATGCCCTGATTATGAATGAGTGGTTCCGTGGGTCGCCCCCTCACGGGGGGCGTGAGTTGAAGCGTCGATGCGGCGCTCGACATACTCTGTCAAAGCGGTCGCCCCCACACGGGGGGGCGTGAGTTGAAGCAAAAAAAGGATAAGTTCATAAAGCTTTATCGGGATAGTTCGCCCCCACACGGGGGGCGGGAGTTGGAGACATTTTGCGTCAGGACACCGACATTATCATGTTCGTTCGCCCACACACGGGGGCGTGAGTTGAAGCCTCTTTGTTACTACTACAGTAAGTTTGTAAAAGAGGTTCGGCACCCTCACGGGGGGCGTGAGTTGTAGCGCCATTGTTTTTGCTTTTTACGCAACGTGTGTTAGTCCTCCCCCTCACAGGGGAGTGAGTTAAAGGAGCACCTTTGACTTGTCCGGTTCAGTGGCCTATGGTTCGCCCCCACACGAGGGGCGTGAGTTGTAGCCATTGCGGAGTCAGTCCATGTACCCCTTCAAGACGTTCGCCCCATCTCGGGGCGTGAGTAAAAGAACGGATGCCGAGTTGGCTCAGGCCGTAACTTCTCGAAAAAATCTTTTGCAATTTAGGTTGTCATGCAGTAAAATTATAAATGTAAAGTCTCTCTTTGCTGGTTTATACCAGTGCGTTTCTATTATCCTCGGTCAGTTCTGAGGATTCGTTTCTAAATCATTATATAGTTCAATGAGCATCTATCTGTAAGGCTACAGGTAGGTGCTTTTTGATACAAAAAAATTTTAAGGAGGAGTAATTATGGGCGACATCAATTACAGAGAGTTCTACACAGAGTGCAAGTTCTACTTGCTTATGAAAGGGGACTCCAACTGGGACTACTATCTGATGCAGCATCAGCAAAAGGAACCGAGCGTCGTCGCTTTGGCCAAGCCTCAAACCGGCTCAAGCGATTGCGGGTTCGGGGATATCGCGTATTTCCGCAATTTCCTGCGTAAATACAACATCCCGTTTGACCTGAATGCACGTCTGAACCAGCTGCGTCTGGAAGGAGCCTGCATTTGACAAGAAGCTGTATCTACGGCACTTTCTGCCCCGTACCAACACTCAAGAGAAGAACAAACAAGCTCAGTTCTGAGCAAAGTAAAAAGGAGAGTAATATCTACTGGACAAGTACAACCATGTTTGTCAGTATTGCGGCGGTAAATCCGGCGATTCAATTCTGGAATAGGAACATATCGTCCCTGTATCCAGAGGAGGCAGTAATAGCGTAAAGAATGCTACATTAGCTTGTCATTCGTGCAATCAATTAAAAGACGCAATGACACCGGCCGAATGGTTGGTTACTATCAAAGTGAAAAACGCACTTGCGGAAGCAAGACGCAAAGGCATTCAGAATGTAATCGACCATAAACAGACTGGTGGAAGTAATCGCTATTGTGCATGGGTATCGTCCAGTAGACGATATACAGAACAAGCCCTCTTCCGTATGTTCAGCAGTGTTGAATGCGCTTCAGGCGGAAGGACGAAGTTCAATCGGGAACAGCTCGGATTACCAAAAGACCATCATTATGATGCGCTCTGTGTCGGGACGATTCCAACCGATGGCTACAAAGATTTTAACCAATGGTCGGTACTTTGTCGCCAAGGCAATAGACCGAGGTTCTCGCTTGCGCGGGAGTATCAACAAATGCGGTATTATTACCGTCAAGTACAAGCAAAGAGCAAAACGCAGATTTGGGGTCCAGAATGGAGATATTGTAAGAGCGATTGTTCCGAAAGGCAAGTATGCCGGGCATCATGTTGGAAGGGTAATGACTCGTACGAGCGGCTTTTTTGATATTAGGAAAGCCGACAATTCTCTTGTTACTGTAAATCAGCGATATTGCACATTGCTTCAACATGATAATGGGTATTTATGTCTTTACAAATAAGCAAAGCGGCGGGCAATTCCTCTCGGTAATTGAATTACCGAGGCTCCTTGCCTAAATATCCTGAAAGAAGCTGCAAGTACATTCGGTATCTCCTTGTTTTGACGGAAAAGGTGCAGGGGAGAACTACGAGCAAAGAGTCTATTTACGAAGGAGATGGACAAAGTGCCTGAAATCGAGGAATTCACGGTTTCTATCGAGGGGAACCGGTTGACAGCAAAAATCATCGGAGATGACGGAACCCGCATCAAGATTCCGTCGGCTATGTGGCCGCTGAAAGGGAAGAGGGACTATTGCTTTTTCTCTGAGAACACCATGCCATGCGAAGACGAAACCATACGGTCTATCTACGATAGTATTGAATTTAAAACCGGCAAGTGCTATGCAAACGCAGAAAAACTGCGGCAGCAGCTGACAGATGCCGGGTATCCAGCGAAGTTTTTCTGTGGTTGGCTCTTCGTCGGCAGCGTTCTGATACCGGCGCATCACGCGGTCGTGGTCATCGAGAACCAAAATGGTTTCATGCTCTTTGACCCGACAGCGTTGAACATCCCAAGAACGCTCCAGGAAGCCACAGGAAGCGATGCACGGACCGCGTTCGTGAATTGGTATAAGGAGATGCAGAGCGTGCCCAGAAGCCATTACAGCACCTTCGGGCAAGCCATTGAGGGCTATCGGTATCTCATGACTGAGAGTACATACAAAGACGCTCAGGCAATCCGGGTGAAGCTGGAAAAGGCTTATCCGAAACATCCGGCGTTCGGAGGCTATTGTGACGGTCCAAAAACTGAAATTCAGAAAACGCTGAGCGCTGACGGATTGAACTGAAACGTCGCTCGAAAACGGCGGACTATGTAGACATACTTTGCCAATTTATGAGAATGCCTCATAGTCCGCCAATCATTGCAACAACAAAGACATTATGATTGACCCGTATTTGTACAAGAACTCAGAGACAGATGCCTGGGGGAAGGGGCGTAGCCATACACATAAAAACATCGGCAAAATGATAGTTTTGCCGATGTTTTTGTCTCGAAAGAAAAAGGAAAGCCTCCCTCAGCGCAATTCGACCAATTTCAGGCTGCGCGGTGGATTCCGCTTGTTCTGACCGACTATGTCTACATAGTTCTGGCTTTCAGACGCGCTTTCCGTTAAACACGATACGCTGAAATCTTTGGGAGACTTCCGTTTAGCTTTTACTTTTTCAGATTCACCACAATGGTATATGCCGGCGCCGCCACAACCTTACGGTCATCGTTCGCAGACAGAACTCTCAGGTTTGGCTGAATCTGCATTGCAATCTTCGTAGCCATCGTCATGAGCTCCGCCCCGTTCCCATCGAAGCCGGTCGCCAGCGCCATCCTGATTGCATCTGAATACGCTGCGTGGGCTGCCTCCGGGTCTACTCCGGCTATCTGCATATTGCAGACGGTCAGCAACTTCGGATTTTTCTCATTTGAACTGTCCATAAAATTCACCGTCAAAAGCATTGGAATCACGACCCTTTCTGCCTTTTTTGAGGTTAATAAGGCTATTATACAGTAAGCCGATACCGCGTGCAAGGCGCATCGGGCAATGGGTTAGCGATATTTTATGGAACGTAAAATCTTCTTGCTTTTTCTGGTGGGATACAGTAGAATAATATTTGTAAATGTCACTCATTAACTGGTACACGCCAGTACGTTTCTTTTTACGCTCAGTTCTGAGCGTATCGTTTCTAATATTTTTATATGGTCATAGAGCATCTGTCTGTACCCGAACCGGGCATGGATAGGTGCTTTTTTGATAAATTTTTTTTAACAGGAGGAATAAAAAATGTTTTTTAAGACGAGCGACGATTTTCTCGCGGAGAGCAATGACCCCATTTTCAACGCACTTTTCACTGTCCTGCAGAAGGTCCATGATGGGAAGCCGGTGACCGATGAAGGCACTCGGCTCAGCATCGTCAATGCTTTCCATGAGATGTCCTTGACGGAGGATGAACCGAGCGCTGAAGACATCCAGGCTATCTACGACGCAGCGGCCCGTATTCTGAAAAACCCTGCGCCGGCTGAAGGAAAACTGGAATGGGATGCCTACTACATCGGCAATTTGGCAGACTTCTTGGAAACATATCTCTCTGAGCATAATCAGAAGCCGTGTTTCCCGTTCAATGACTCGGATGACTGCATTTGCTATGCATCCGAAGAACGCTGCGCATATTGCAGAGTAAATTGCGAGTAACTATCACAAAAATACAAGGAGGAGTAATCATGAATGTCATTAGACGCGGCACAGTCATGCGCAACGGCGGATGCGGACTGCAACAGGAAGACTGGAGCAAGGACTATCCGAACATCCTGAAAACCTGAGGCCCTGTGTGGCCCCATAAAAACCTATTTGAAAGCGCCTGTGGAGGATAATCCCTACAGGCGCTTTTCCTTTTGGAACGATGCCGGTTGCAACATCGTTCCATATCTGGTATTATCAAAGTGAACGGGAAAGCCTCGGGTCTATTGACCCGGGGAGTATGTCACGTGAAATGAAAAAGTCCAATTGTAGAAAGGATTGAAGCCAATGCAGTCTGTTGATTTGAAGGAGTATTTTGCATCAGATAGCAAAGGTATAACTGACCTCACAACGGATGGCAAATGCTCCCGTTGCGGCGAGTGCTGCAAGGACATCCTCCCTATCGATTATGTGGAATTGGCCCGCATCAAGAAATACGTCAAGGAGCATCATATTCTCCCGCAGGAGCACCATTTGAAGCGCAACACTATCGATATGACGTGCCCTTTTCTCAATATCGACGGTGACGAAAAGAAGTGCGTGATATATCCGGTGCGGCCGCAGATTTGTAAGAAGTTTATATGCTCCATGAGCCATGATAAGATAAACGCTCTTACAGAGAGCCGGGGAAATGCTGGAAAAGTGATGTCTTTGCGCAAAGAAGTTTTCGATGATGACTTTAATTTGCGCTTGACTGCATTGGCTATGAAAAGAGCCGGGGTGTTCCCGAAGCGTTGAGTATTGTTGTCGTACCGCCATGTGTGGTACGTGAGTTTCAGTTGGATTTACTTTCCGTTTTTTGATTCCTTCCCGCTTGTTGCACCCTAACGGGTCGCGTGAGTTGTAGTGCGCACCGAGAAGGTTAACAACAAATGCGGGCAAATATGTCGCCCCACCCAACGGGGCGTGAGTTTTGGTGCCTATGTTATCGGCTACAATGATGGCACCTGTCGTGTCGAATACAGGACACGTGAGTTTGAGGGCGTAGGTCCAAGGCTATGCAGATGGCACCGTCCAAAATACGAGGGGGCAGAAATTTGTTCTGTCCCCTCCCCTATATCGTATCCGGCTGCAAAGGTAAAATGGACCACTCAAAGTGTAAATCGCTTGGGCGGTCAGGAAAAAGGTCACTAAGGGAGGATATAAATGAAAAAAGAAGAACTGCTACAACTGATTATTAAATACAAAATAACGCTCGGGTCAAGGCACAACGAAAAGGTGGTTATCGGCCACATGGACCCTAACAGTATACTGGAGATTCGGAACACTTACAAACTGACCGAAGCAGACAGCGATATTATCAAGAGGGAAAAGCCAAACATCCTTGCTATCTTGCATGAGGAAGCCGAGCGAAGGAAGCGAGAAGCAGATGAACGCAAAGCGAAAGTGAACGCTATAGAAGGCATTGCCGAACTCGAAAAAGCGATTGCCGATTATAAAGAAGCCTGCAAGGATTATGCTGATAAGATAGAACGATGCATTTATGATGGTTGGTGTAGCGAGAATTTTAACCCTGAGGAATACCCATCTGCTGGTAAAGTTCTTGCGCTGAATAAACAATATCCAAAGGCTGCGGCTTATTTGAAAGCGAAAAAATGGAGAGCGTCCCCTTTGTGTGTGACGTCACAACTCGGGGCAAGAGCAATGGAAAGAATCCTCAATGGTGAGGATTACGAGCAAGTGATTGCGGAGATGGAGCGAGATGATTTGTTGGACACCCTTTCCCGCTGATTTTTGCCGAGGCACGTCCAACATGTGAGATTTTTTGTCAAAATCCCTTGATTCCTGCGTCGACATCAAGTATACTAATACTTGTAAATGTCTCTCTCATCCATCACTGATGGAACGTTTCTTTTGCCGGAGTCTATCCAGACGCGGTTCGTAACTTTATCATAATATAATCAGCTGTCTTTGTGCCTATTGGCGTGAGGGCAGCTTTTTTATATATTCAGACCACAAAATCAACCATCAAGGAGGAGTAATTATCATGGAAACCAACACAACGACCCGTATCAAGCAGTTATCCGAAAAGCTGTACTACATTGAAAACGAGTACGTTCGCTCCAAACTGTCCGATTGGGCAGCCGGAGCGGAACAATTCGTTGCGGTAAGGTATGAGCAGTACAAAGCCAATGGCGGGCATCTGACTGAAAAGGGCTATGCCTTGAAGTACATGCTCAACCACATCTGCCCGAACCTGCTGCATCGCAAACCGCGTCCTGACCCGAATCTGCTGGCCATGGGCGGCATTTATCTGTTGCACTACACCCAACAGCAGCATGAGTATGATACAGAGAATACGCAGGCTGCCATCGCTGCATGGGACAAATATCCCGCACAGGCAGGTATCTGTGACACCGATGAGGAGTTCGACATCCTGATGGATGCAGCTGCTCCCTTCATCGGCGTCCAGTGCTTTGTTTATCAGGATGGCGCCGGCACACAGGGGAATCTTCCCTATGCGACGGTGTACGCCAAATCTGCGGATGAGGCAAAGGAAACGCTGCTGGGCTTCGATACTCCCCTGCTCTCTTTGGAGCAGTGGGCAAAGGCAAACCATTGGCCCAGCCTCAAGTATAAGCCGAACAAGGTCCTCTACCGTGACCCCAAGACCGGGGAACCTGCGGTATTGCGCCCCTGATAGGAGAAAGGAGCCGATGTGATATGTATGACCCGGAATTGGGCAGTGCTATCCGCATGCACCTGGCAAAAGAAGATGCGGCGCTTCGCCGCCTCCCTATCTGTAAGGAATGCGGGGAGCATATCCAGGACGAAAAGGCTCTCCGTTGTTCTGACGAGGAGCTGATTTGTCCCAGCTGCGCAGAAGACCTCGCCGTGGATGAAGAAGATACTCCCAACTATGCGTGCTCTGTTTGCGGAGATACGCAGAGTGAACGCAGATATTTCTTCGAAGGCGAATACTACTGCGGGAACCATTTCGAACAACTTTTTGTGAATGTAGAGCCTGACGATTGAGTCAGGCTCTCTTTCAAATATTGATTTTCAGGAGGAATAATCATGAACAATACAACTGAGCAGCGTTATCTGGTCTTCTTAAAGGCTGAGTTCCTGTGCGACGCCATGGGCTATATTGCCGGGGCTGTCCCTCACGGAGCGGATGCAAGCCTTTTCGATGACGAGTGTGATGGCAACTGGCGCAGCGTCAGCGGTCCCGTCCTTTTGATGGACAAGACCTGCGCCGACATGGATGAGCTGAAGGGCTCCATCTTGGACAATTACCCCGGCATCGACTTCGAGGTGCTGGACATCATGGCCATCAAGGGATAAGTCAAACCTACGCTCAGTTCTGTGGAATGCATTGCAAAGGTTCAGAACTGAGCGTAGCGAAATAATATTTTAAAGGAGAGTAATTATCATGAAGCACCTGAACAACTACACGACGGAGAAACTGCTGGACATCTATCAGAATCTGTTCGAGCTGAACCTCGAAGGCGCTGAGGAAGAGTATCTGGAGGAATATGAGGACAACTATTCCCCCGATACCGTGTTCCCTGAGGCGCCGACGAAGGAAGCTGTGGTCACCGGCCTCGGAAGCCTGATTGCCGAGCTCATCAACGACACGGGCGATTCCTCGCTGGTGGATGGCTGGATTGAGCAGGCTGCCGACGATGACACTGGGTTCCACGACGAGTTTCTCAAGGCAGTTGCCGAACTGCGGGAAATGAGAGTCCGGTAAAACCTATGACACCCCTGCCCTGCTTTTACGCTGGACAGGGGGACTTTTTAAGGAGAACAATGATTATGAGAAAACAAGAACCCACTCTTTTCTGGAAAGAAACTGACCCGAGTGACGCATTGAGCCACATCAAATGCAAAACGGTAGGCGATGCCCAAGCGTTTCTTCACGGCGTATGTGGCATCTTTGCCTTGGCGCTGCATGAGGAATTCGGCTATCCGGTTACGGTATATGCAGAACCGGCCGAAGGTGAGGACGACCCTATTGTCAATCGCATCGTTCATATCTATTGCCGTGACGGAGAGAACTTCATTGATGTTCGCGGTATTACGGCGGATGAGGATGCTTTTCTTAATGAGTTCTCAGACTTCATCAGCCCCAAGTCTGACAGTGATGAGGTCATTGGCGACTTCCCTATCACTGACTTGGAAGATATGCTATCCATGACGTGTACGAAAGAAGAACTGGCGGCAATGATAGGTGATGCAAAAAAGCTCATCAAAGAGTATCACGCAGGCTATTCAACAAACGATGCAAACGTCGCACATGTAGTTCTGACAGATGTTCACAAATCCAGAGCAGCTATGAAGAAGCAGTTGGAGGATACCTACGTTGGCAAACGGATTCGACTTATCAGCATGCTGGGATTCCCTCCCTATGATAAGCCGCCGTTTGTGAAAAGCCCCGGAGATGAGGGAAAGTGCATCAACGTTGACGATGCCTGCCAAATCGTAGTGCATTGGGACAACGGCGGTTCTTTACGCCTCCTCCCTGACGTAGACAAATTTGAATTGATTTGAGCAAAAGGCTCTCTCTGCGTATTAGCAGAGAGAGCCTTTTCTTTTTGCAATTTCCCGTCCAATAAACTATGCGTTTCGATACCAAATAGTAGAGTATTCATTCTACATTCATTTCTGAAAAAAAGTATACTACCAACGAAAGAACATTTCGTACCAACTTTAAAAGGCACCGGATAAAGGCAGCACTTCCCTGCTGCCATCCGTTTCTTTTATGCTTTCGAGTTCAAAACATCGGCAAAAGAAATATTTTGCCGAGGAATCTCCTTGCTATATCATTCTATATGTGGTACAATAAAAGCGCAAATTAAGAGTATACGATGGCACAATTTTTGATGAGGCTAAGTGCAGACAATCCATAGACATGGTGGGTTTTTTATGGCGGTAACGTTAGGTGACCTGACAAAAAAATATCGTAAGGCCCACAAGATGGGCATGGGCCCGTTTGCCAAGAAGTGCGGGCTGAGTAAGGCGTATATCGCCATCCTCGAATCCGGGGTACGTCCGGATACGAAGAAGCCCCCTGTCCCCTCTTTGGAGACGATACTGGCCATTTCTGTGGCGATGGAAATGGACTGCAACGATGTCATGGAAAAGATAGGGCTTAATGTCCGGTCAAAGGAAAAAGAGATTGAGAAGAGTCTGCTTGCGCCGCTGTCTACGTCGCAAGGCGGAGCATCCCTTGAACCCTTTGAATATGTGCCTATTAACATCCCAAATATGAATGCAGCCCTCAAAGAAGGCAGAGTCCTGATTCTGCCATTTAAGGCTCCAAAGGTTGGAAACCTTGTCTACGTTCCGCTGAAAGAGTATGATATGGCTGTAGCACATACGATTACTGACGTGAAAGGCGGCATCTATACCGCCACATCAGAAGCCGGTGGTCCCATTACGTTCTCTCTGTTTGACATCAATCATGTTGTGTTTATGACGCGACAAGATGCGTATGAAGCCAGGGAACAGTGGTCATTCCACCGCTGATATAGACCTTTCCAACATTTGTAGTGACGCAACGCGCACCCCCTTTCTATATGAACAGTTCAGTTTTTAGGGGGTTGCCTTGCGGATAAGGATGATGCTCATGGACTATTATTATGGATTGCCGCCCGTTGTTGAGGATTTCCTGCGGTGGCAGCGGCTCAATCTGGACCATTCAGACAAAACGGTAGACGAATATGCGTTGGACTTACGCACGTTCCTTCGTTTTATGAAAAGAGAACGTGGCGCAGTTTCACCGGACACTCCGTTTGATGAAATCGATATTTCGGACGTTTCTCTCCCCTTCATCAACGGCATTACTCGCATCGACGTCATGAACTACATCGAGTATCTGCGTCTTGAAAGAGTCAGTTATGAAGGGACGTCCCATGAGAAGGTTGGCCTTGCAGCATCTTCGACACAGCGGAAACTCGCTTGCCTGAAATCGTTCTTCGATTATTGGGTGACCAGACGTGAGCAGGTCGATAAGGACCCTACTATCGGCGTCGTCCCTCCCCGTATAAGAAAGACTCTGCCGAAGTTTCTTACGCAAGAAGAAGGCTTCAAACTGCTCGATGCCATATCCGGCATAAACGAAGACAGAGACTACTGCATTATCCTGCTTGCTCTAACCTGCGGTTTGCGCGTATCTGAAATAGCAGCCATAAATGTTGGAGACATACGGCATACCGGCGGCGAACACTTCATCATCATTCACGGTAAGGGTGGCAAAGAACGCCCTGCTTTTATCAGCAAAGAATGTGTCGAGGCACTGGATGCTTATTTGGAAACCAGAGAAGCTACTTATAAGCCTTTGGAAAAGCACAAAAACGCGCTGTTCCTATCCCGTGTTCACAAACGTATCAGCGTAGATGCCGTGCAGTTACTTGTTCGGAACACCTGCCTCAAAGCAAATATCCAGCCCGTCTCCCCGCATAAGCTACGTCACAGCGCCGCCACTGCAATGATTCAGAACGGCGTTGATGTCCGAGCCGTACAAGAGGTGCTCGGTCACGCCAATCTGTCAACGACACAGATTTACACACACATTACAAACCAGGACCTGCAGATAGCCTGCAGGGCAAACCCGTTATCAAAAGGGCGTTCCCACAAGGCAAAGGAAAAGTAAGGTATCATGCGCTGCACAAAATGCGTGGCGGGAGTTTAAGTTCGCAGAAGGTTCGCTATCTCAAAAGTGGCCTATCGCACCCTTCGCGGGGTGCGTGAGTTGTAGCACCTTTTGGGCGGGTTGCTGGGACTGGATAACTCGGGTCGCACCCCTCGCGGGTGCGAGAGTTGAAGTAAAATGTGCATGCCTGCAGGCGTCAATTGGGATGGTCGCACCTCATAAGGGGTGCGTGAGTTGTAGCGATGTTGGTTGACATGGAGCCTCATTAGTAGATGCATAGCATCCAGCTTTGAACCGTTCGGAATTCCCGAACAGTTCAGTGCCGCACCATATATGGGGATATGTGTGCAAGCATTTAGGGATGCGGCATCAAAACGTATCGAAGTGTCTGTTCCACAAGGAGATGGACGTTAAATTTGAGTTGTTCGGAAATTCCGAACGACTGGTAACGCTGTTTCATTGTGGGCATTCTGCCCCCACGATAACAGCATAGTCGCTTTCAGCAAACAAGCGTGAGTAATACCGCCGATAGAGAGCGGGAGAAAGAGAGTACCTCATATGGCCAAGAAACCGAAGAGAGTAACCCCTGCACAGCAAGCCATAGCAAAGCAGAACAGCATCAAAATTCAGATGCCGGCAAAAGTCAAGGTCGGTAAGAGAGCACGTGATACTGCCCTATCTATAGAGCAGACAGTGCTGGAAGCCACCATGGAGGAATCTTCCCAGAAAGGATATATCCCCCACCATGTCGGTCAGTCTGTGGTTACCCTGGATGACCAGTCTACAAAGCAACTGCTCGGCAATATCACGCTGAGCAACATCAGTACACCGGAACAGCTGGAAGAAGCGATGACCCCCAGTACCGCCAGTATGACGACGCAGAAGGTGTCTCTGCCCGAAGAGGTGCTGGATACCAGCATTGCCACGAGAAACCTGACGGAGATGCACAGAGCGGTCATAGAGGCTGTTCTTTCACAGCTGCACGCCGGCAACAAGAGTTTTACCTCGTCTATGGTCTATCGTACGCTCTGCGGCAAGGGCACAAACTTCTGTGTTCACCGTGAGCAGCAGGACATGGTAGAGAGCATTATGACCGACCTGATGTATACGCCGCTTTCTATTGAGCTTGGCATCTATGACGATAAGGGCAATGCAGGTGTCGGCGTTATGGAATCTGCCATCATCCCGGCGGAGAAGCTGCAGGTCACGATTTCCGGCGTCAAGTGTACGGCGTATAAGGTGACGAAGCTGCCGGCCATCCTGCGGTTCTGCTACGATACCGGCACATTGGCCGTTACCCCGATGGATTTGCTTTCCGTCGATATCAACTTTACGACAAAGAACCTGATTCTGCTCAATATCCTACAGCGTCAGGTGGCGCCGCTGCTCTATCCGACGACCGGCGAGGCATATACCCGTCCTGCCCCTTTGGAGCTTCCCTACAGCATGTTCTATGACGCGGCTATGGAGGCATCCTCGACGAAGGAGCAGGCCAACGAGACACAGTTTAAGGCCCGTATCCGCAAAACGCTGGCCATAATCATGGACACCTGGCAGGCAGGTCATTATATCGAGAAATGGACGCCTCTGAAGGTAGGCAACCAGTATAACTCGTTCCGTATCTACTTCCCAAAGAACGCGCCGCCTGCGCTGCCAGAAGCCGACCAAACAAGGCTCAACCATCTGTCAGAATTTCTCTAATCTAAGTTAAAACATAAAGACGCCCCCAATCTTCGTACAGAAGGCTGGGAGCGTCCTTTTTTGTAGGCTTTTTAATATGGGGGCAAGCGTTTTACCTTGTCAGAAATTGCGTCTTGCATTTTCTGTAAAGGATAAACTTATTACAGATATTGAAAATAAAAGAGAATTTCACTAAAATGCATCGAAATCCGTGGCAAAAATAGCACTCGGTATCCAGAACTGAAAGAGCGTGCGGGATTTGCGTCACAGATTTCTTCTTCCCAGCCAAATCCTCAAAACTGAACGATTGTCGTTGGACGATTTTGGACCGAATTTGAGAGCACAACGCTCAGTTCTGGAAGAATCTGTTCGGACGAAGGAGCGCCGGAAGCAACTATACAGTTTTGATGGGCTCAGATAAATGCAAAAGTACCTATACAGTTTTGAGGGGTATCAAAATTGTATAGGTACTCTGTTATTTTGTAATTGCAAATGCCTTTACAAAGGCGTAATACCGCCATTTCTTCATTGAAACAGCGGCCCCCGGCAAATAGCGTACAGCCCCTCAAAACTGTATAGTTTCAGCCATTTGAGGACGCCATATCTGCCGCTGTTCCGGGTTTGTTCCGATACTTTTTACGACAAAATTGGCAGAGCGCACAAAGATGCTCCTTCCCTATTGGGTCAGTTCTATGATATTTCGTGCCGCGTACGGAATCTTGGGCATGGCTGCATGCAGGATAGAGACAAAATACTGGCAGCTGTTCTGTAGATTTCACCAAAGAGCAGCCACTCTATAGGGGGTATCGTTTTTGTATAGTTAGGGGTATCGTTTTTGTAGAGGCAGCCCATCAAAACTGTATAGATAGGGGTCTCAAAATTGTATAGATAGGGGTCTCAAAACCGTATATATCGAAACTGTATATGTTCCTCGAAACCGTTGCGGCGCAATGGTTTTGAGGTTCTTCTGCACCCGCTGTTTTTGCCAATCGGATTTGCCCATTTGGGGACCACTTTACAAAGGTGATTTTTCCCATTATAGTACGAGTGAATAAGTGTCGAAAGGCATTTAAAACGGTACAGAAAGGGGGCAGCGGGATGAATCCGGAAGTGGTCAAGACGTATCCATTCATCGATACGTGGAGAGCATCAGGCTATCAGTATTACATCATACCGAAGAGCATGCTGACAGACGGAAAAGACTTCGGACTGGGCATCGACGAAGCGATGCTATACGCAGTATTGCGGGCCCGCACTTCCCTTTCCATCAAGAATAACTGGATAGACGCTGCCACCGGACGTGTCTACATCATTTACAAGCGGGAAACAGCCGCAGAATACTTCAACTGGTCACGAAAAAAGGCCGGTGAGGTCTTTAAGCGGCTCGTCGATGCAGGACTTCTCAAGGAAGAAGAACAGCCGGCGGATAATTTGGCCAAAAAGCGGATGCTCAAGCAGCCCAAACGCCTTTTTCTCAGCCAGTGGGCAGAACCGTCCGTCCTGACATCGGTAGAAACGCTCAAAAACGGCGGATTCCTGCCTATCACACGGCAGTCCCTCGATACGCCGGACGGATATTATATCATACCCTACTCGTTTTTTGAAGACGAAGCTCTGGAAGGCTTGAAGCTCAGAAGCATTTTGCTCTATGCCATTCTGTTGGACAAGCTGCATCTGAGCATGAAGTACGGCCGGGTGGATGACAAGAACCGCGTTTACTGCAAGGTCGATACAGGAGAGCTCCAGAAGCAGCTGGGTTGCGGCCACGGGTCCCTGTCGGACAGCTATAAGGAACTGGAGACTATCAATCTGCTGGTAAAGGTCAAAGCAGGCTACGCAGGCGAATACAGGCTCTATTTGAGGGATTATATGCCGGCACCCGCATGCAGCGCGGAAATACCCGGTGAACAGGGCGAAAATCCTTACTTCCAAAAAGGTGACGCGGAAAACGGGTATGAAACAGATGCTCCACCGTCTTATTACCAAAAAAGTAACACGGAAATGTGGGGTGCGGTGGGCGATGCGCCCCTTGCTTCCGAAAATGACACATCATGCTTCCAAAAACGGAACATGATACTTCCGGAAATGACGCCCGAATGCGTCCAAAATCGTAACGCAAATTATCTTCTTAATCCATCTTCTGAAAATAGCTTTTCTGAAGTTAGCATCGGCTCCCCTGCGGGGGCGCCGGATGCACCCGTTCAGAAAAAAACAGATGGTTTTCATATAAATCAGCAAGACCCCCTGGCAGCCTATCAGCCAGAAGACAGGAAGGGCCCTGCCCTGCGGGCCTATCAGGAGCAGGTAGAGTACCATTCCCTCTGCCAGGACATCACCCTCATGATAGAAGACGAGGACGAACAGGAAGCCCGGCTCCAGACGCTGGACGAGCTGCTGGACCTGATGGCCGAGGACGCAGCATCTCGTAGTTCGTACATCCGCTATGGAACTGAGGTCGTGCCAAAGGAAGAGGCGATGCGGGAATACGCGGCCATAGACCGCTACGTCATGTACCGCCTGATAGAAGCCATCCAGTCGGCCATCGGCAGCGTGAAGAAGCGTAAGCCCTATTTACATAGAGCCCTGTACACGGCAAACAGCTACCACGACGGCGCCGCTTACTATACGCGCCTTGAGATAATGGAGAAGCGGGTAGCCGCAGGACTTCCCCTTCCGACGCCCCTGGGAGGCTCTAAGATGCGCTGATTGGCCAAAGAGCAACCGGATACACCAGTATACGGAAGAAAGCCCACAGAGAGCGTCACGCGGCGCCCGTCAGCCGTTTTTCTTAGAGACATCCCTTTCCATTTGATTTCATCCGTTTCCTCCCCGGTTCTGTTCTCTGCTATGTTTCATTCGTTATTTTCTAAAACAGACCTATTTCTCTTATTTCAATAGTGTATCTATCCAACAGGATAGGGTAGGGTAATTGAAATAATGTTTACCACCAGCTTCCATCCACCCCTATCACTCCAGAGGATATATAGTGCCTACGTCTACCCTTCCCTTCCTCTTATCGATAGGCGGACAAATAAAAAAATATAAAAATAAAATAAAAATATATAAGGAAACAACCACAAAACGGAAGTACCCAAATAAAACGAATGAAATAAAGCAGAGAACAGAACCGAGAGAGAAACCAAAGAAATAAAGGAAAGGAAGCCCCTAAGGCTGTCTCTTATACACATCTGACGCTGCCGACGACTCCTTAC